>Ga0208032_1000291_pt1 | contig 33089 bp, 47 predicted proteins | sample MalvirAntarct_66_FD_184254 | JGI IMG/M metagenome (GOLD analysis project Ga0208032, IMG submission 184254) | Marine viral communities from the Global Malaspina Expedition - Malaspina viral metaG Antarct_66 (SPAdes) (version 2) | ecosystem: Environmental > Aquatic > Marine > Oceanic | place: West... | reverse complement strand
CGAAGAATTATTAGGCAATCAGATAGATGGGCTCATTAATGCTGGCATTAAAACCACCAAACTCACGACCATCGTCGATATGACCAGTAGCCAGCCAGAAATCATTCGGCAAGGTGCTGCTGATGTGAACTCATTCCTGTAGATAGATATTTACTGCAATTGAGTAAATATTCGCTTCACTAACGCTCATACAAAAATTTAAACATAAAAAAGCTCCAATTGAATTGGAGCTTTTTTATGTACATATTTTGGTTATTATAAAATTAGTCGCGATCAACCAATTCTACATAAGCCATAGGCGCATTGTCACCATCACGGTAACCACATTTTACGATACGCAAATAACCACCTGGACGAGCTTGGTAACGAGGACCAAGAGTACCAAATAATTTGCCTACCATAGCTTTGCTACGCATACGGCTAAATGCCAAGCGACGGTTAGCAACGCTGTCTTCTTTAGCCATAGTGATCAATGGCTCAGCAACGCGACGTAACTCTTTTGCTTTTGGTAAAGTTGTTTTGATCAGTTCATGCTCAAATAATGAGTTGGTCATGTTCTGAAACATTGCCTTACGATGACTGCCGGTACGACCCAGCTTGACTCCACTCTTACGATGGCGCATAGTCAAAAATCCTTAAAGTTTAACGGCTACGATAAGAAAAGCGATCATCAACACGTAAATCAGCTGGTGGCCAGTTATCTAGGCGCATACCAAGCTCCAAATCTTTAGACGCTAGTACGTCTTTGATTTCTGTCAATGATTTCTTACCAAGATTTGGGGTTTTTAGAAGTTCAGTCTCTGAACGCTGTACCAAATCACCGATATAGTAAATGTTTTCAGCTTTTAAGCAGTTGGCTGAGCGAACCGTTAGTTCAAGATCGTCCACAGGGCGTAATAGCACCGGATCAACCTCTTCTTTTTCTTTCACAGGCTCAGGCGCTTCTTCAGCTTCTAGGTCAACAAAGATAGAAATCTGTTGTTGTAATATAGTGGCTGCTTTACGAATTGCTTCTTCTGGATCTATAGTGCCATTTGTTTCAAGCTCAATGATAAGACGATCAAGATCGGTACGTTGTTCTACACGTGCGTTCTCAACCTGATAAGCAACACGAAGCACAGGACTAAAACTTGCATCAAGCTTTAAGCGTCCAATTGCTTTAGTATCACCATCTTCACGGCGCTGGTTTGCTGGCTCATATCCACGACCCATCACTACGCGCAAACGCATCTTTAGATGACCACGGTCACTCAATGTACCCAATACCAATTCTGGATTGATGATGTCTACATTGTGCGGTAACGTGATGTCTGCAGCAGTGATAGTGCCTGGACCTTGTTTATCCAAGGTCAAAAATACTTCATTTTGGTCATGAAGGGTGATTGCTAAGCCTTTTAAGTTCAAAAGCAAATCAAGCACGTCTTCTTGTAGCCCTTCAAGCGTTGAGTATTCATGGTCAACACCATCAATCTCAGCTTCAATGACTGCAGCACCAGGTAATGAAGATAACAAGATGCGACGTAAGGCATTACCCAAGGTATGCCCAAAGCCGCGTTCTAACGGTTCGAGCGTGACTTTCGCAATCGTTTCATTAACCGTATCCACGTTGATGGCGTTCGGCGTTAGAAACTCAGTTGCATTTAGCATCATGATGTCACCTCGATTTATTAAACTGGTTTAATTAACGTTAATTGCTCAATGCCATGTGAACAGCATCGAGCAGTACGTTACTTACTTAGAGTATAGCTCAACGATTAAGCTTTCGTTGATTTCAGCAGGTAGATCAATACGATCAGGCGCTTTTTTGAACGTGCCCTGTAGCTTGCTGTGATCAACATCTAGCCATTCTGGAATACCACGTTGGGTAGCCAGCTCAATTGCGTTTTTAATACGTAATTGCTCGCGAGACTTCTCTTGGATAGCGATGACATCACCATCTTGCAACTGAATTGATGGAATATTCACACGAATAAACTCATCACGGCCAGCTTTTTTCACCATAACAGTACGATGGCTAACTAACTGACGTGCTTCAGCGCGCGTAGAGCCAAAGCCCATACGATATACTACGTTATCAAGACGGCTCTCAAGCATTGCTAACAAGTTTTCACCAGTAGCGCCACGCTTACGAGCAGCTTCTTTGTAGTAGTTTGCAAACTGACGCTCTAATACACCGTAGATACGCTTAACTTTTTGTTTTTCACGTAACTGTAGAGAGTACTCTGAGCTTTTGTTACGGCTAACACCATGTTGACCAGGTGGACGAGCCGATTTTTTCGTTTTTACGTCGTATGGTTTAACACCAGACTTAAGACCTAAGTCAGTGCCTTCACGACGTGATAATTTGAGTTTTGGTCCAATATAACGGGCCATTGTTATGTCTCCTATAAGCTTCTATTATAAAAAGCTTCGTCTTTAATATTAGACGCGGCGCTTTTTCGGCGCACGGCAACCATTGTGTGGGATTGGGGTTACATCAGAGATGCTGTTGACTTTATAACCCAATGCACCTAGTGCTCTTACCGCAGACTCACGACCCGGTCCTGGTCCTTTGACCAAAACATCGATGTTCTTAACACCATATTCTTGAGCCGCTTTACCAGCGACTTCAGCTGCAACCTGAGCTGCAAATGGTGTAGATTTACGTGAACCACGGAAGCCTTGTCCACCTGAAGTGGCCCAAGCCAATGCATTACCTTGACGATCGGTAATCGTAACAATGGTGTTATTAAAAGACGCATGGATATGGGCAATGCCCTCCGATACTGAACGACGAGCCACCTTTTTGCGACTGCGAGTGTCTTTTGCCATCTTTTAGCTTCCTAAGTTAATTATCTTTTGAGAGGGCGTGTCGGACCCTTACGAGTACGAGCGTTGTTCTTGGTGTTTTGACCTCTAACTGGTAAGTTACGACGATGGCGGATGCCACGGTAACAACCAAGATCAACCAAGCGCTTGATATTCATTGACACTTCACGACGAAGATCACCTTCAGTCATGTATTCTGCAACTTGTGCACGGATAGCATCTAACTGTGTATCATCTAACTGACTGACTTTAGTACTAGGGGCAATGCCAACTGCTTCTAAGATTTTCTGAGCAGTGGTACGACCTACACCAAAGATGTAAGTTAGTGAAATAACAGCATGCTTATTATCCGGAATGTTTACGCCGGCAATACGAGCCATTGATTTCTCTCCATTAAAGAAAAATACCCTTATTCATTAAAATAAAGTGTTATTTTTCAGATTTGTTGCTGTCAATACTAAAGCTTTTATAATTATTATCGCTGCTTCGAGTTGGTAAACCAATCTATTCATTGATCATTTCATAAAAGATTTTGCATAAACTACGGCAAGTGGCGGATGATATCGCATCCGCCGTCATTTTTCAAGTATTAATTTAATAAGCAAGCCAATCACTTAAAACTGACTTGCTTAAATTATTAACCTTGGCGTTGCTTGTGGCGAGGTTCTGCGGTACAAATAATATGTACACGGCCTTTACGGCGCACAACTTTACAGCTACCACAAATCTTTTTAACTGATGCTTGAACTTTCATAGCATACTCCTTTGAGATATCGTACCGCTCATTTAAGGTTGAGTGGGCGATTGAATTAACGTCTGATCATGATATTGATGGGTCATCAAATGCGCTTGAATCTGCGAGATGAAGTCCATTACCACAACCACCATAATCAGTAACGACGTACCACCAAGTTGAAACGGCACACCAAACGATGACTGCACGACCATTGGCATTAAACAAATAACCGTCATATACATCGCGCCAATGAAGGTCAATCGGTTTAATACATGATCGAGGTAACGCTGAGTTTGTTGTCCTGGGCGAATACCTGGGATATACGCACCACTACGTTTAAGGTTTTCAGCCACTTCACGCGGACTAAATACCAATGCCGTGTAGAAGTAACAGAAAAAGATAATCATTGCACCAAATAGAACGAGATACAGCGGCTGTCCTGGGGACAACACCAATGCCATATTTTGCAATATCTTTTGCGTCAAGGTAGGATCAGGCGATTGACCAACCCACTGCCCTAAACTTGCAGGAAACAATAGCAATGAGCTAGCAAAAATAGCAGGAATAACCCCTGCCATATTTAGTTTCAACGGCAAATGTGATTGCTGCTGAGCGTAAATCTTGCGACCTTGCTGTTGTTTTTGCGCATAATTGACAGGAACACGGCGCTGAGCACGTTCAATATAGACGATACCCGCAGTAACCGCGACACCTAACAATGCAAAGATAAAGAGGACAATCAAGTTCATTTGACCTTGGTTGACCTGTTCAATAGACTGCGAAATCATACCTGGCGTACCAGCCACAATACTCGCAAAAATGAGCATTGAGATACCATTACCTACGCCGCGCTCTGTAATCTGCTCACCAAGCCACATTAAGAACATAGCACCAGCTACCAATGAAGTAACCGCTGGAATATAGAAAGTCAGACCAGAAGATAAAGTAAGATTTTGGCTGATTAAGCCAGCACACATCCCTAATGACTGTACTAGAGCTAATGCAAGTGTCCCTTGACGGGTATACTTGTTTAGCTTACGTCGTCCCGCTTCACCCTCTTTTTTGAGAGCTTCAAGCGATGGCAATACCGCAGACATCATCTGTACAATAATCGATGCTGAGATATATGGCATAATACCAAGTGCCATGATGGACATACGCTCTAGTGCACCACCTGAGAACATATTAAACATGCTCAGGATGGTATTTTCGTTGCGCGAAAACAGATCAGCCAAGTTAACCGGATTGATACCCGGTACTGGGATATGCGACCCAAAACGATAAACAATCAATGCGCCGATTAAGAATAACAAACGCGTCCATAGCTCATCATACTTACGTATAAAGGCAAAAGGATTAAGCGGTATACCAGTCGATGACATTGATTGCTTTGACACGTTACTACTCCTCGATGCTACCACCAGCAGCTTCGATTGCTTGCTTAGCGCCTTTAGTCACTTTGATACCTTTAAAAGTATAAGCTTTAGTGACTTCACCCGACAACATAACGCGCGCACGCTTCATGTCACGACGGATAAGGTTAGCAGCTTTCAAAGTTTCAATACTAACGACATCGCCTTCAATTTGGCTCAGTTCAGACAGACGAACTTCAGCAGTCGTCATAGCCATTTTACTGGTAAAACCAAATTTTGGTAGACGACGATATAAAGGCATTTGACCACCTTCAAATCCTGAGCGTATGCTAGAACCTGAACGAGATTTCTGACCTTTTACACCACGACCACCAGTTTTACCAAGGCCTGAACCGATACCACGACCACGACGTTGGGCAGTTTTCTTTGCGCCAACACCTGGTGATAATTCATTTAATCTAAGACCCATTACGCTTCCTCCACTTTTACCAAGTAGTTAACGCGATTGACCATACCACGAGTTGAAGGAGTATCTTCTACTACAACAGAATGATTAATACGGCGTAAACCCAATCCTTTCAAGCATGCTTTGTGGCTCTTGAGGCGATGGGCACCCGATTTGAATTGAGTGACTTTCATTTTTTTCATCGTAACTCACCTAGTCTAAGTTAACCCAAGATTTCGTCTACAGATTTACCACGTTTTGCTGCCATCTTTTCTGGAGTTGACATATCACGTAAACCGTTAAACGTTGCACGAACAACGTTAGCAGTGTTGGTAGAACCATAACATTTAGTCAAAACATCTTTGACACCAGCAACTTCTAATACAGCACGCATAGCGCCACCAGCGATTACGCCAGTACCTTCAGATGCAGGTTGCATATAGACTTTACTAGCACCATGACGTGCTTTGATCGGATGATACAAAGTTGCATCATTTAGCTCAACAGTAATCATATTACGTTTGGCAGCTTCTAGTGCTTTTTGAATGGCAGCTGGCACTTCACGTGCTTTACCGCGACCAAAACCAACGCGACCATTACCATCACCAACTACAGTTAGTGCAGTAAAAGAGAAAATACGACCACCTTTAACAACTTTTGCAACGCGATCAACGGTAACTAAGCGTTCTACTAGACCGTCAGTCTGTTCATTTTTATCATTTTTATCATTTCTAGCCATGATTAAAACTCCAATCCGTTTTCGCGAGCAGCTTCAGCTAAAGCTTTTACTCGACCATGATATTTAAAACCACTACGGTCAAATGCAACTTTAGTAATGCCAGCTGCTTTTGCGCGTTCTGCGATCATTTGGCCTACAGACGTCGCTGCATCAGCGTTACCAGTCGCGCCTGAACGCAAGCTGCTGTCTAAGGTAGATGCCTGAGCAATCACTTCACCACCGTTCGGAGAGATAATCTGGGCATAGATGTGTCTTGGCGTACGATTAACCGTTAGACGATGAACGCCCAAAAAACGGATATGTGCGCGGGTTTTCTTAGCTCGACGTAGACGAGCTGCTTTTTTATCAAACATTTCAACTCACCTTATTTTTTCTTGGCTTCTTTGCGAATCACATGCTCGTCACTATAACGAATACCTTTACCTTTGTAAGGCTCAGGTGGGCGGAAACCGCGGATATCGGCTGCTGCTTGACCAAGCTGCTGCTTATCGTTTGATTTTAAAACGATTTCAGTTTGCGTTGGAGTTTCAGCTGATACACCTTCAGGTAACGTATATTCTACTGGATGTGAGTAACCAACGTTTAGCGTTACTTTATTACCAGCAGCTTGAGCACGGTAACCAACACCAATCAACTGAAGACGTTTTTCAAAGCCTTCGTTAACGCCTATTACTAAATTATTTAGTAAAGAGCGCATGGTGCCAGTATGCATCATCGCTTCTTTTGAATCGACTGTAGGTGAGAAAATGATTGCATCATCTTCCTGTTTCAGCTCGACCAATTCATGCAGGCGTAAAGACATATTGCCGTTCTTGCCTTTAACTTCGACCTGCCGATCGTTCAAAGTAACGCTTACGCCGTTTGGCAGCGTCACTGGGGCTTTAGCCACACGAGACATAGGAATATTCCTTAGAAAATTAACTTCTTTATATTAGCGAAAAAACTAACAGGCTAAAAAGCGTGTTAGTTTAGCATAGTTGACCGCGTTAGACACCTAACAATGTTAAATAATTTATCACTACCACATTGATAGAAGCCTAACAGCGTCAAATAGACTTTATCGTCGTGTAGCTTACGCTACAAATGCGACGACTTCACCACCGATACCAGCAGCGCGTGCAGCACGATCAGTCATGATGCCTTGGCTAGTTGATACGATAGCCACACCCATACCTTGCTTAACAGTAGGGATAGCGTCTTTACCGCGATGCTGGCGTAAACCAGGACGGCTAAAACGTTGAATCGTCTCGATTACAGCTTTGCCTTCGAAGTATTTTAATACGATGGTCAAAGTTGCTTTGTTGTTGTTTTCTTCAGTAACAACAGCGCTAGCAACATAACCTTCGTTAACCAACAAATCAGCGATTGATTTGCGTAGCTTAGAGTTCGGCATTGCTACCGATACTTTATTAGCCATTTGTGCGTTACGAATACGGGTTAGCATATCCCCAACGGTATCTTGCATACTCATATAGTTACCCCTTACCAGCTTGCTTTACGAACACCAGGCACATCGCCTTGCATGACACGCTCACGCAGCATATTGCGTGATAAGCCAAACTTGCGGAAGTAACCGTGAGGACGACCCGTGATAGCACAACGATTGCGCAGACGTACTGGTGATGCGTTACGTGGTAAAGCTTGTAGCTCTAGCATCGCTTCCATACGAGTTTCGTCACTTGCAGTCATATCACTGATAGTTTCTTTTAGCTTGATACGCTTATCAGCGTACTTAGCAACCATTTTTTCGCGCTTTAATTCGCGGTTAATCATGCTCTTCTTTGCCATAACGTCTTTACCTTATTTAAATGGGAAGCCGAAAGCTTTAAGCAACGCACGACCTTCTTCATCAGATTGAGCTGACGTAGTAATTGTCACATCCATACCACGGATACGATCAATCTTGTCAAAGTCTACTTCTGGGAATACGATTTGTTCTTTGATACCCAATGAGTAGTTACCACGTCCGTCAAAGGCTTTAGGAGAAAAACCACGGAAATCACGAATACGAGGAATTGCAATGGCAATGAGACGATCTAAAAATTCGTACATTTGCTCACCGCGTAGCGTTACTTTACAGCCAATTGGCCATTCTTCACGAATTTTAAAGCCAGCAACTGATTTACGCGCTTTGGTGACTACAGGTTTTTGACCAGCAATAGCAGTCATATCAGCCACAGCACCTTCAAGCAATTTCTTGTCTTGAGACGCGCCGCCTACACCCATATTTAGTGTGATTTTAGTGATTTTTGGCACTTGCATCACATTCGCCAAACCAAGTTCTTCTTTGATTTGCTGTTTTAATTCTTCGTTATATAAAGATTTTAATCTTGCCATTACCATTACACCCTTAGTGTCTTACGCAGTCGCCACTACTTCACCGTTCGAACGATACAGGCGTTGTTTCTTGCCGTCTTCGCCGAACTGATAAGTAATACGATCAGCTTTTTGGGTTTGCGCATTTAAGATTGCGACATTTGAGATATGCAGAAAAGCTTCTTGCTTAAGAATGCCGCCTTCAACGCCAGTTGCCTGATTTGGCTTCTGATGTTTAGTGACAATGTTAATGCCTTCAACTTTAATACGATCGTTTTTTACAGCTTGTACAGTACCTTGCTTGCCTTTGTCTTTCCCAGCAATCACGATAACTGTATCGCCTTTACGTAATTTTGACATGGATTACCTCACAATACTTCTGGTGCTAGTGATACAATTTTCATAAACTGATCACCACGTAGTTCACGAGTTACCGGTCCAAAAATACGAGTTGCAATCGGCGCTTTGTTTTGGTTCAACAATACCGCAGCATTGTCGTCAAAACGTAATACCGAACCATCAGGACGACGAACGCCTTTTTTGGTACGTACAACTACCGCATTCATCACGTCGCCTTTTTTAACACGACCGCGAGGAATGGCTTCTTTAACCGTTACTTTAATAATGTCGCCAACTGATGCATAACGACGATGAGAGCCACCCAGTACTTTAATGCACTGAACTCGTCTTGCACCGCTATTATCTGCAACTTCCAGCATAGATTCAACCTGAATCATAGCGTTACTCCACACGTATGAGCAATAAAAACCAGTTGCTGCCGCTAGCACAGTATGAGTAGTCGGCATTTTAATATTAATAACCGCTGCTACTCTTAATGTGAGTGATATACGCTCGGCGCAATCAGTATCCTTAAAAAGGCAGCTATTTTAACAGCTTCTGGCTTTTAATGCAATTTACTTAGATTTTTTCTACTTTTTCAACCACATCAACCAAAGTCCAAGACTTGGTTTTTGAGATTGGACGCGTTTCTTTGATGCGGACAAGATCGCCTTGTTGGCAAACATTATTCTCATCATGTGCTTTGATTTTAGTAGAACGACGAAGCTGCTTGCCATATAAAGGATGACGAACCAGACGCTCAATCAAAACCGTGATGGACTTGTCCATCTTGTCACTGACAACTCGTCCTGTCAGAACACTAGCATTGGTCGTTGCTTGATTGTTATCGCTCATGAGTCGCCTCGTTGTTTCTCGTTAATCAAAGTCTGAAGCTGAGCAATCGCACGACGATTGACACGTACTTCATGGGTATTCCCCAACTGACCAGTTGCTTTAGCCATACGAATACGGAAAGCATCAAGTTGCTTTTCATCAAGTAACTGGGTCAGTTCTTCTAATGATTTATCACGTAATTCACTGATCTTCATTACATTATCGTCCGCTTAACAATGGTAGTTTTAAAGGGCAGTTTAGCTGCAGCAAGCGTTAACGCTTCGCGAGCAAGCTCTTCTGAAATCCCTTCAAGTTCATATAGTATTTTACCAGGTTTGATTTCGCATACCCAATATTCTACAGGACCTTTACCTTTACCCATACGTACTTCTAATGGTTTATTGGTAATTGGTTTGTCTGGGAAAACGCGAATCCAAATCTTACCGCCACGCTTAATTTTACGAGTGATGGTACGGCGTGCTGCTTCAATTTGACGGGCAGTCATACGACCACGAGTCAAAGATTTTAGACCAATTTGTCCGAATGCAACGGTGCTTCCACGATGAGCTAGCCCAGTGTTACGACCTTTGTGCATTTTACGAAACTTGGTACGTTTTGGCTGTAACATAGTTTAACCTCTGTCTGTGTTTCGACGGTTTCCGTTTCCACGACCACGGCGTTTTGGCGCACGAGTCTGCTCTTCTTTAACGGGATTGTATACACTGTTCATACCGTCAAGGATTTCGCCACGGAAGATCCAAACTTTTACACCGATGGTGCCGTAAGTGGTTTCCGCACGTACTGACGAATAGTCGATATCAGCGCGTAGTGTATGCAGTGGCACACGACCTTCACGGTACCATTCAGTACGAGCAATCTCAGCACCGCCAAGACGGCCAGACAGCTCAACTTTAATACCTTTAGCACCAGAACGCATGCTGTTCTGTACCGCACGCTTCATAGCACGGCGGAACATAACACGACGCTCAAGCTGACTTGCGATGCCTTCCGCTACCAAATGAGCATCAAGATCAGGCGAGGTGATTTCTTCAATATTGACCTGAGCAGGTACGCCCATAATTTTGGTCAATTCTTTTTGAAGTCTTTCAATATCTTCGCCTTTCTTACCGATAACAATACCAGGACGCGCAGTGGCGATGGTAATCTTAGCAGCACCAGTAGGACGCTCAATCATGATCTTGCTAATCATAGCACTATCAAGTTTCTTGCGCAGATATTCACGAACCTGAATGTCGTTAATTAGGTATTCTGAGTATTGTTTAGGGCTAGCATACCAGTTTGCGTTATGCTTTTTTACAACACCAAGACGAATTCCGATTGGATGTACTTTTTGTCCCATAACTTATTCCCCTACCTTTATAGTGATGTGACAGGTACGCTTACTGATACGATCAGCGCGACCTTTAGCACGTGGTAGGATACGTTTTAGCGTAATGCCTTCATCAACGTAGATGGTTGATACTTTAAGAGTATCGATATCTAAACCGTTGTTGTTTTCAGCATTGGCGATGGCAGAGTTAAGACATTTCTTAACAAAAACCGCGCCTTTTTTATTGCTATACGTTAGGATATCCAAAGCACGCTCAATAGATTTGCCACGAACTTCATCAGCAACGAGTCTAACTTTTTGTGCCGATATGGCGGCACCGCGTAATTTTGCAGTTACTTCCATGGTAAGCACCTTATCTCTTAGCTTTCTTGTCAATGCCGTGACCACGATATGTACGAGTCGGGGCAAATTCACCTAGTTTATGACCAACCATCTGTTCACTTACGATAACCGGTACATGAGTACGGCCATTGTGAACAGATAAAGTTAGGCCAACCATTTGTGGCAGAATCATTGAACGGCGCGACCAAGTTTTAATTGGTTTGCGTGAGTTGGTTTCTAATGCAGTTTCAACTTTAGCAAATAAATGCGCGTCTATGAATGGACCTTTTTTCAATGAACGAGGCATGAAATTCTTCCTTTATTTCTTCTTGGCGCGACGGCGGATGATCATGTTGTCAGTACGCTTATTGTGACGCGTTTTAAGTCCTTTAGACTTCTGACCCCAAGGGCTAGTAGGATGGCGACCTTTGTTACGACCTTCACCACCACCATGTGGGTGATCAACCGGGTTCATAGCGACACCACGAACAGAAGGACGAATACCTCTCCAACGTGAAGCACCGGCTTTACCAAGTGATTTCAAGTTGTTTTCAGTATTAGAAACTTCACCGATAACAGCACGGCAATTTACGTGTACACGGCGAGTTTCGCCAGAACGTAAACGAAGAATTGCATAAATACCGTCACGACCTAGTAGCTGAACGCTAGCACCCGCAGCACGAGCCATCTGTGCGCCTTTACCGATTTTAAGTTCGATATTATGGATCACAGTACCTAGTGGTATGTTTTTTAGCGGTAAACAGTTACCTGGACGAATTGGTGATAATTCACCTGACATTACAGTATCGCCAACTGCTTGCTTTTTAGCAGCGATAATATAACGACGTTCGCCATCAGCGTACTTAAGTAAAGCAATATGCGCAGTACGGTTAGGATCGTATTCAATACGCTCTACTGTAGCTGGGATATTGTCTTTAGTACGTTTAAAATCGATAATACGATAATGTTGCTTATGACCACCGCCGATGTGACGAGTAGTGATACGGCCATTATTGTTACGACCACCGGTCTTGCTTTTTGATTCTAGAAGCGCTGCAAACGGACGACCTTTATAAAGGTGTGGATGCACTACTTTTTCAACAAAACGACGGCCTGGTGATGTTGGCTTTGCTCTTACGATAGGCATGAGTGTAATCCTTATTCGTTATTCGCTGTTTCACTAGTAGAAGCAGTCGTATTTGCGACCTCTTCACCAGCATCAGCCATTTGTACATCTTGACCAGCTTTTAAGGTAACATAGGCTTTTTTATAGTCATTACGACGGCCGATACTTTTACCAAAACGCTTTGTCTTACCTTTAACGTTCAATGTGTTTACTTTTAAAACTTCAACACCTTCAAACATCATCTCAACTGCTTTTTTAACTTCAAGCTTAGTAGCCTTAGAGTCAATTTTAAATACCTGCACACCAAGTGAGTCGCCAAGCATTTGAGATTTCTCTGAGAATACAGGTCCTCTTAGGATCTGATAAAGTCTTGCGTTATTCATGCTAGTGCTTCCTCAAATTGTTTCGCAGCTTCGACTGTCATGATCACTTTATCAAAAGCGATCAAGCTCACTGGATCCACTTCACTTGTATCAAGTACATTGACATGTGGGATGTTGCGAGCAGCTAAGTATAAGTTTTCGTCAACTTCTTTGGTGACGATCAATGCACGTGATGCATTTAACTCACCTAACTTTGCGATCAGCTCTTTGGTCTTTGGACCAGAAACGCTTATCTCTTCAACCAAAATTAGACGCTCTTGGCGAATCAATTCGGCTAGGATACACTGCATAGCACCGCGATACATCTTACGGTTAACTTTCTGTGACCAATCTTGTGGCTTAGCCGCGAATGCACGACCGCCCCCACGCCAGATTGGACTACGAATAGAACCTGCACGAGCGCGACCAGTACCTTTTTGGCGCCATGGCTTAATGCCACCACCAGAAACTTCGGCACGGGTCTTTTGAGCGCGTGTACCTTGGCGAGCACCAGCAAGATATGCGGTGACGACTTGATGCACTAGTGCTTCGTTGAATTCACGACCGAAAGCCGTATCAGAAAGCTCAACTGCCGCCCCTGTAACTGTTTTTAAATCCACGTTAATCCCCTTGCTTAGGCTTTGACTGACGGACGTACGATGACATCGCCACCGGTGGCACCTGGGATAGCACCCTTGATGACAAGTAACCCATTTTCAACATCAACCGATATCACTTCTAGGCCTTGAACGGTAACGCGTTTGTTACCCATCTGACCTGGCATTTTTTTGCCTTTGAAGACTTTACCTGGTGACTGGTTTTGACCAGTTGAACCAATGGCACGGTGAGATACTGAGTTACCATGAGTGGCATCTTGCATGCTGAAGTTGTGACGCTTCACGCCGCCTTGAAAGCCTTTACCTTTACTGTTTCCTGTGACATCAACCATCTGACCTTGTTCGAACAAGTCAGCTAGGATCTCACCACCAATCTCACGACCTTCAAGATCGCTGTCATTGGCACGAAATTCCCAAACACCACGACCAGCGGCAACGCCGGCTTTAGCGAAGTGACCTTTTTGAGCTGCTGTTACGCGGCTGTCACGACGGGTGCCTGTGGTAATTTGGATGGCTTGATAGCCATCTACATCAGTATTTTTTACTTGAGTAATGCGGTTAGCACTGATCTCAACCACTGTTACAGGGATAGATGCGCCTGCTTCAGTGAAGACACGGGTCATGCCGCATTTTTTACCGACTAAACCGATCGCCATTTTAGACCTCTTTATATCTTATATTAATGGGTTGGGTGTTTATGTGCATTAACCCAAAGCAATTTGAACGTCAACACCCGCCGCTAAGTCAAGCTTCATTAGCGCATCCACAGTTTTATCGGTAGGTTGAACAATGTCAACCATACGCTTATGAGTACGGATTTCGTACTGATCACGAGCGTCTTTGTTTACGTGTGGTGAAGTTAGAACGTTGAAGCGCTCAATGCGAGTCGGCAACGGTACAGGACCACAAACTTGCGCACCGGTGCGCTTTGCAGTATCAACAATCTCTTGTGCAGATTGATCAATCAGACGATGATCAAAAGACTTAAGACGGATACGGATTCTCTGGTTAGCCATGCCAGCAAGCTCCTAATATGTGCTTTTGTCATTCTTGCTTTGCAAGGATATGAGCAAAAGCCGTTTGGTTAAATATTCACTTAAAGCGGCCTTCTGTTCTAAACCAGAATGAGTTCTTTATCCGAACTTATAGCGTGCCAAAAGCAAAATAGTTTAAAGCCCCGCCGACCCTTCCATTGTAGGATGTCAGCAAAGGCATAATGAAATAGTGCTAGAAACGATGCTCTAGCTGTCATAGCGCCAGCTGTTTGATTGGCGGCGCATATATAATTCAGTGGTGTGTATTATACATAATAATCAGATCATTGCAAGGGGCTTATTTACAATGATATACACAACTGTTTGATATAAATATTGGTTTTTAAACCAAATTCTCTTAACTTTTAACCGATTGCTTACTAATCATCAAAGCTAAACCGTCCCATTAAATGCCCTAAGTTTTCAACATTTGACGGCAATACTTACTATTCAGATCCCGCCTTGAGGTTCAATCTAATACTATATCGTATTGTTCTTGGGTATATAAATTCTCAACATCAAAGGTAATCACTCTACCAAGCAAATACTCTAAATCTGCTACCGTATCCGACTCTGAGGTGAGTAATAAATCAATGACTGAGGCATGGGCAACCACCGTAAACTTCTTAGGAGAATTATAGGTACGAGCACAGCGCATGATTTCACGAAATATTTCAAAACAGACCGTCTCAGCGGTTTTGACAAAGCCGCGCCCTTGACAAGTCGAGCAAGGCTCACATAGTTGCTGCCCAAGCGATTCACGAGTACGCTTACGGGTCATTTCAACCAAACCAAGCTCACTGACTTGAGTGATTTTGGTTTTGGCATAGTCTTGTACTAGCTGTGACTGCAAGCTCTCTAAGATATCATCCTTGTGCTGCTGCTCAAGCATATCGATGAAGTCTAGGATAATAATACCGCCTAGATTACGTAAGCGCAGCTGACGGGCTATCGCGTGTGTTGCCTCTAGATTTGTTTTGTAGACGGTATCTTCTAATGAACGCCCACCAACGAATGAGCCAGTATTGACATCAATGGTGGTCATCGCTTCGGTTTGGTCAATAATCAGATAGCCGCCCGACTTTAAATCAACGCGGCGTTTGAGCGCATCACGTAAATCATCTTCGACGCGGTGCACATCAAACAGCGACTGCTCAGCGGTATAATGTACTATGCGATCATAGACAAAAGGCACAAATTCTTTGGCAAAGTATCTAACCTGCTCATATATCTGCGAATTATCAATAACGACTTTTTCGGTACCAGCGTGTACCAAATCGCGGATAGAACGCAGTGGTAACGATAATTCTTGATAAATAAGCTCTGAACTTTGATTAGGCTTCATTTCTTGACGACGAGCACATATCGTTCGCCATAGTTGCAAGAGATAGTAGATGTCTTCTTCAAGTTTATCAACAGGGACACGCTCTGCCGCTGTACGTGCAATAAGACCGCCCTTGAGATTGACGGTTTGCATCAGGCTAGTAAGCTCAATCTTGAGACGGGTACGCTCTTCTTCACCATCAATACGCTGCGAAATACCGATATGCTCACTCGATGGCAAGTAGACCAGATAGCGAGATGGCAGTGATATATTGGTGGTTAAGCGCGCGCCTTTACTGCCCAGCTGATCTTTGGTGACTTGAACTAAGATACGTTGGCTCTCGTGTAGGCGATGCTGGATGAGAGTTTTCGAAACTGATACAACTTCTGTGTTCTGCGTACTTATTACAGGCGGCGTGATGGCTAAATCGTCAGCGGTTACCTCTATAATAGTGCGCTCATCACCAGTCTTTTCGACTTTAATGCTTTTGGCAGCTGGACGAGGTTCGCGCTGCATATCATTAACGTGTAAGAATGCAGTACGTGACTGACCAATATCGATAAAGGCTGCCTGCATACCCGGCAGAACGCGCACCACTGTACCCAAGTAAATGTTACCAACCAAACCCAGTTTATGATGACGCTCAATATAAATCTCGCCCAAGATACCGTTATCTAATACGGCAACACGGGACTCCATGGGACTAATATTAATCAGCAGCTCTTCGGACATAGTATTTTCTCTTATCACTTAGCTTTCTGGTGAAGCATTCATAGTTTGGTAGCCTAACAGTGTAACAAATGCCACTTGCTTTTGCCCACGACACAAGCGTGTCATTATGTGCGGATGGTTTAATATTAATCTTCATCTTAAAGCACTGTTGACTCAATACCCCTATTCTAAACGTTTTGAGCATGTAAGCTTTATTAGGTATTATCTATTTAGGCATCAAAGTTTTAAAGCGTATCAGTGTTTTTCATCTCTTTAATCAATGCCAGCGTTTGTGCAAGCGGTAAGCCCACCACATTGGTATAGCTGCCATTGATACGGCTAACCCAAGCAGCACCCAACCCTTGAATACCATAGCCACCTGCCTTGTCTACAGGCTCGCCGCTGTCCCAATAATCACTCATCATCTCTGGAGTAAGCGCTACAAAGGTGACCTCTGTGCGTTCAATGATTTGTTGCTGATTGATGATTTGCCATACTTGCTCATTATCGAACTCATCAGAACGTTTAGGCTGTAATGAGAGTTTCGTTGCCTGTACCGCCGTCCATACTTCATGAGTACTATCGGACGTTTGCTGCCACATACGATAAGCATCTTCGCGATTATTTGGTTTGACCAAGACTGTTTTGCCATCTGGCAATACCCCAATGGTATCAGAGGTCAATAAAATAATGGGCTTCGATAAGAGTGATTGATATAAGTGAGCGTCATTATTCTTTAACTGTCTATTTAGCTGCACAGTTGCTGCCCCTGCTTTGGCGGCGACCATACGGACAATATAATCTTTGGGCGACTCATCTTGATAAGGCGTTTCATCGATATCCACGCTGATGACAGTAAATTCTAGTTGCGCTCTGTTTAGTAACTCGCGACGACGCGGCGAGCCGGATGCTAAGATAATATCCATCACTACTCTCTATATTATGTAGAAACTTGATATTGATAGGTTTAGTCATAAATAAACGAGGGTCGTTTATCGTTGATGCTTATAAAAACCATGTGTGATGAAAATACTTATATTGATAATCGATGTAATAATCAATCTGATTAACGCACAAATTTTCGTAACGTCAATAGTACCAATGGCCAGCTAATAATACTCATCAATAAAGAAAAAGTAGATTGGGCAACAAAGACATCTTGTACAAACATCTGTAGCATCCACAGACTCGCTTGAAATACAAATAATCCTAAACTCGCTATTATCCATGCACTAATCGTATTTAGCTGTCTAATATAGATACTGGTCACCTTTATCATAAGCGCCACTGCCACAGCAGAAAAAGCCTGCTGTCCTAAATGAGTATCCATCAGCAAATCAGCAATAAGGCCAATAGCAAAGGCGCTAAAAATGCCTACATAACGCGGCTGAAACAGTAACCAAAAAATCAATACCATGATCATGATCATAGGACGCAATGTGGCCATACTAGGACTTAATGGATAAACACTGAGCGATGAGGCAATAATAAAACTCAGTACAATCACGGCATGCAGCAGCCCATTTGCATGATCAGAATCAGGATATGCCATGAATACGTACCTTTAGCGGATGTTTAGCAGCTACTTAATAATGAATTCAGCATTGCAGGGAATAAAAAACGAGGAGTAAAACAGCGCACTTAAATAGAATAGCGGCTGATTATCAGGCAATGATTATCTCTAACAATGACCATCAAGACTCATTGAGGCCAACATTGTTTTTATTAGCCAGCTTGTCTTGCAGTATCAGCACATAAGCATTATCGACAAAGTTTGCGGCAGGTGTGACATCAATGCTTCTAAAATTATCCGCTTGCGTGTCTTCAATATGGGTGATACGACCAACACGGTAGCCGGCAGGGATACGCCCCCCTAATCCAGACGAGACCAGCTCATCCCCGACGCGTACATCTGAGGTTTTAAAGACGTACTCAAGGCTCAATGAAGTAGGTATACCCTGACCAGTGACAATAGCGCGCTGACCTGTCCGCTTGACAGTAACGGCGACGGACTGCTGTTCATCAGTAATAAGCAATAAACGGCTGGTATTAGGATAGACATTGATAATCTGCCCTAAAATGCCGTTTTCATCAATGACCGTTTGCCCAACTTGTACCCCATCTTGCTCCCCTTTATTCAACACCACAATTTGACGCAGTAGATTGGTGTCAGTACCAATTACCTGTGCCAGATTTAAATCAAATTGTTCAGGGCGCGTGGTCGATAGAATACCTTGCAGGCGAGCGTTTTGCGCCAAGATATAATCTTGCTGCTGCAATTTAGCTTGCGCGTGAATAAGTTGAGATCTGAGCTGCATGTTTTCGCGGCGCAGCGTTTCTTTTGATTGTAGGCTGCCGCTTGACCAGTGTTGTGCATAACTGGGTAATAATGACAGCTCGTAAATAGGCTGCATTGCGGCGTGGCTCGTTGAGCGTATGGGCTTGAACCATTCTGGATTTTTGCTATCAAACCACATCAATATCAATGCCACTATTAATAAAACAGCAGTCATACGAAGCGCGAGTGGCTGGCGGGCAAAAATACTTGGAGTCATAGTTCGTCTAATGTAGAGGTTTTAATGTGAGCATTAGCCAGCACTGAATAGCACTATATAAAAGGCATTTGATATCAAAAAAAGCTCAGTATCTATCAGATATTGATTGCCTTTATTGATAATATTAAAGGCAACCTTTTTGGCTACCTTCAATGTTATTTATCCACCCTTTCTCATGCCTAGTTATCGTTAACTTCAGCCTTGTCTAACATTGCTAGTATGACAATGCTTGATAAACAGTGATTTATACAAAAATCATATTTAGGCTTTTGTTATTGATAAAATCAAGCGCAATACCGCCACCACGGCTCACGCAAGTTAATGGATCTTCAGCGACTGTAACTGGTAAGCCTGTCTCTCTTGAGATGAGCTTATCTAGGTCACGTAATAGTGCGCCGCCACCAGTCAAGACAATACCGCGTTCAGCGATGTCTGATGACAACTCTGGTGGCGTCTGCTCAAGTGCTGCTTTTACCGCGCTGACGATACCACTTAACGGATCACTCAAAGCTTTCTGCACTTCTTCTGAGTTGACAGTGAAGGTTTTTGGTACGCCTTCTGCCATGCTACGTCCGCGTACTTCTACTTCTAACTGGCTGTCTTCATTTAGCGCAGAGCCAACTTCTTGTTTGATACGCTCAGCCGTGGTTTCACCAATCACGCAGCCATGAATACGACGTACATGGGTAATAATGGCATCATCAAACATATCGCCACCGATACGGATAGACTCAGCATAGACACAACCTGACAAAGCGATAACGGCAATCTCAGTGGTACCACCGCCGATATCAACGACCATCGAACCGCTGGCTTCATGAACCGGCATGCCAGCACCAATCGCTGCTGCCATTGGCTCTTCTAGTAACAATACTTTGCTGGCGCCAGCTGACGATACCGCTTCACGAATCGCTTTTCGCTCAACAAGGGTAGACTTGCAAGGCACGCAAACCACCACATTAGGCTGGGCCATAAAACGCTTAGCCTTTACCTTGGCGATAAAATGCTTAAGCATTTTTTGCGTCACTTCAAAGTCAGCAATTACGCCGTCTTTTAAAGGGCGGATAGCCGTAATATTGGCAGGCGTACGACCCAGCATCTGCTTGGCATCAATACCAACAGCAGCAACGGTAGGGTTCTGTGTGCGATTGCTTCTTAAAGCGACCACCGTAGGCTCATCGAGCACCACGCCTTTACCAGGAATAAAAATAAGGGTGTTCGCAGTACCGAGGTCGATTGCGATATTATTTGATAAAAATCCAAACAGGTTCATGACTAATATTTCCAGCGTATTACAAATGAGGCGAATGAGGCAAATGAGAGTGACCGAGGGATTACTCGTCAGTATTGAGCAGGTCGTCTTTAGACATTACCCGTGGCGAGAGTTTATCATCGTAACAAGTCAAACCGAAGCTATAATGATGAAATGAAAAAACTGAGCTAAATTATACCGATTTGGCTCAAAAAAAACACAGATATTTGCATTAGTACGCTCGGATTTTGCGCTTATGCGCTAAAAGTTGTTACAAAGTTTGAAATCGCAGACCATACCAGCCGCTTTGATGAAACAGCCTTTAATTCAATCACTCACAAGGAGCTACCGTCTTATGATACTTATTAAGTAATTTGCTTGATAACTTGCTTAGCAGCAGCTACCCACTGTAACGTATTTCGTCATTAAATGGGGAGCTATTGACCATCAACTTTTACTATCCAGTCAGCTTTGCATAATTGCTTATTAAGTTGAGCCTTTTTTAATAGAAGAGTCGTGAATAAGCCCTTTTAAACAATCTTGTGAGTAAAGATTGTGCTGTAATCAAGTGTCCTGCTCTGTAAACTTCGGTCAGATGCTTTATAATAAAGCCACTGTATACTTACATCTTTATATAAGTCGCTTATTTTAGTGCTTATCTGTTTTAGTCATATTCTACTCTAACAAAAACTGTCCGTAACTGGAGACACTATGTCACAGCAACCATTAACGTCTGACAACACTGTCAGCCGTGAAGAAATCCTAGAAGTTGCCAACCTTGCCCGTTTAGGTGTCGATGAAAATACTGCCGATAGCTATGCTGCTGATATCTCTAAAATACTTAAGCTGATGAACACGCTTGGTAATGTCGATACCACCGATATCAAACCTTTATCAAACATTCATGAAGCTTGCCAAGATTTGCGTGCTGATGTCGCTAAACACGATATCAATCGTGAACGCAATCAATCGGTCGCCCCTGCTGTCGAAGATGGCTTGTATTTGGTACCGCAAGTGATTGAATAGGCGGCTGGCGCTCTCTGATTTCGTATCTTACTTTATGCTATTAACATTTTGACGGACGACACCTTATGTCTGAACTTCATTTATTAAGTACCCAGCAGCTCATTACTGGTCTGCAAGACAAACAATTTAGCAGCCTTGAGCTGACTGACCACTACATCAAACGTATCAACGCGCTTGATAGCAAGATTAACAGTTTTATCACTCATACCTCTGAGACAGCACGCGCGCAAGCAAAAGCGGCGGACGAGATGCGTGTACAAGGGGACAAACGCCCATTACTTGGCGTACCCATGGCGCATAAAGATATTTTTTGTACTCAAGGCGTATTGACGACCTGTGGCTCTAAAATGCTGCATAACTTTATCTCTCCTTATGATGCGACCATCGTCACTAACATTGATAAAGCTGGGATGATTAGCCTTGGTAAGCTTAATATGGATGAGTTTGCGATGGGCTCGGATAATGAAAGCTCATATTATGGTGCGGTGCACAATCCTTGGAACATAGCGCATGTACCTGGTGGCTCATCAGGTGGTAGTGCAGCAGCCGTTGCAGCAGGATTTGTACCCGTTGCGACTGGTAGTGATACTGGTGGCTCTATTCGTCAGCCTGCCTCATTTTGCGGCTTAACGGGCATCAAACCTACTTATGGTCGCGTCTCTCGCTTCGGTATGATTGCTTATGCCTCGAGTCTTGATCAAGCCGGTAGTATGGGTCGCAGTGCCATGGACTGTGCCTTCCTATTACAGCCAATGATTGGTCATGACCCACGCGATGCGACTTCTATCAAATACGACATGCCTGATTATGTACAAGATTTAAATGACGCAGCTACCAGCGCTGGTGATAAACCGTTTGCCGGTTTACGTATTGGTGTTGCTAAAGAATACTTTAGTAAAGGACTTGATACTGAAGTCGAACAAGCAGCTCGTGCAGCGTTAAAGAAATATGAAGAGCTTGGCGCGACCATTGTAGAGGTGACAATCACCGATCCAGAGATCACCCTTGCTACCTATTATATGCTCGCCCCAGCTGAAGCATCATCAAACCTATCACGCTTCGATGGTGTGCGCTTTGGGTATCGCTGTGAAAACCCTAAAGACTTGATTGACTTATATACGCGCTCGCGTTCTGAAGGCTTTGGTCCTGAAGTACAGCGCCGTATTTTGTCAGGGACTTATGCGCTATCTGCTGGTTACTTTGATGCCTATTATACTAAGGCACAAAAAGTGCGCCGTATCATCATTAAAGACTTCGAAGATGCCTTTGCCAATTGTGATGTGATCGCCAGTCCAACCGCACCAACCGCGGCTTATAGACTTGGTGAAGACCTCGACCCTGCAACGATGTATTTGGGTGATGTTTATACCATTGGTGTCAATTTAGCGGGTCTACCTGCGCTTAGTCAGCCCGTTGGTTTAACCTCAGCAGGCTTGCCTATTGGTTTGCAATTGATTGGAAAATATTGGTGTGAGAGCCAACTGCTCTGTACTGCTCATTTATTCCAGCAGCATACAGATCATCATCTGCAACACTCTGCCATCGCCAAGGAGACGGTATAATGAACACAGCAACTACTATTGATAATAATGCTGTCCGCAAACACGATGTGCGTAAAGAGCTGTTCGTCGATGGTTATGAAGTGGTCATCGGTATCGAGATTCACTGCCAGCTGAACACAGAAAGTAAAATATTCTCGAGCGCACCGACTGACTTTGGTCACGAGCCAAACACCCAAGCCAGCATTGTAGATTTAGGTCTGCCTGGTGTCTTACCAGTGTTAAATGCAGGCGTGGTCGATCGTGCGCTAAAATTTGGTATCGGCGTCAATGCAGAGCTTGGTTTATTCAATACTTTTGACCGTAAAAACTACTTCTATCCAGATTTACCTAAAGGCTATCAAATTACCCAAATGGCCAACCCTATCGTTGGCGAAGGCTATATTGATGTGGTGGTCAATGAAGGTGAAAAGAGCGAATATCCTAAGCGTATGGGCATTACCCGCGCGCACCTAGAAGAAGATGCTGGCAAGTCAGTACATGATGCCGTCGATGGTATGACGGGTGTCGATCTAAACCGTGCTGGTACGCCATTAATCGAAATCGTCTCTGAGCCTGATATGCGCTCAGCGTTTGAAGCACTAGCCTATATCAAAGCCATTCACCAGCTAGTGACGTGGCTGGGTATCTCAGATGCTATCATGGCAGAAGGCTCATTCCGCTGTGATTGTAACGTCTCTATCCGTAAACCCGGCGCAGATTTGGGGACGCGTACTGAGCTAAAAAACTTAAACTCGTTCCGTTTTATCGAGCGCGCCATCAATCGCGAAATCGAGCGTCAAATCGACATCTTAGAGGATGGCGGTAAAGTTGTGCAAGCAACGATGCTTTATGACCCAGAGCGCGACGAAACTCGTGTTATGCGTACCAAAGAAGACGCCAATGACTATCGCTATTTCCCTGATCCTGACTTATTGCCTGTGCGTATTGAGCAGCATACGGTTGATAGCATTCGTGCGGCTATGCCTGAGCTACCGGTTGCACGCCGTGCACGTTTTGAACAGGCACTTGGTCTATCAGAATATGACGCACGTATCTTGACCGGTAGCCGTCAAATTGCCGATTACTTCGAAGATGTCGTTGCTGAGATTGGTGAGCAAGATGCCAAAATGGCTGCTAACTGGGTGATGGGCGACCTGCTCGGCGCGCTGAATAAAGATGATAAAGAAATTACTGACTCCCCTATCAGCGCTAAGCAATTAGCTGGTATGCTAGCACGTATTAAAGATGACACCTTATCTGGCAAACTGGCTAAGAAAGTATTTGGTGCCTTATACGAACGCGCGGGCGGCGATGCTGATGACGCGGCAGATAAAATCATCGAAGAAAAAGGTCTTAAGCAAGAGACGGATACCGGCGCTATCAAAGCAATCGTTGAAGAGGTCATTGCTAAGAATGCAGCGATGGTAGATGAGTATCGCGGCGGTAAAGAAAAAGCCTTTAACGGTCTGGTTGGACAAGTCATGAAAGCCAGTCGCGGTAGTGCCAATCCGCAGCAAGTAAATGAAATCCTAAAAGAGCTGCTAGGTTAAGGTTAATGGCTGGTGAATTCAGCTGACTGTTATAGGTAAAATACGATTGTAGATTTTGGCTAAAATAAATAGCCCTTGCAATATGCATAATTTTGCGTAAAATAGTCAGTCATTCGGGGCGTAGCGCAGTCTGGTAGCGCACTACACTGGGGGTGTAGGGGTCGCAGGTTCAAATCCTGCCGTTCCGACCAAACACAATATTAGGGCAGACCGTCATTGACCGTCTGCCCTTTTTCTATGGGCGTTTCAAACGTTATGCCCTACATAACAAGCCATCATAAAGCATGGTAATCCATGTCAAAGTGCGGTATATTTTACGGTATATTTTATACCGTCATGGAAATATACCGTCATGTCATTAACTGATAGCCAAATCAAACGCCTTAAGCCGTCCGATACTTGCACCCCTAGCCGACCTGACAAATATAGTGATGGTAATAACCTACGCTTATGGGTGCGTAGTACAGGTAGCAAGGTATGGGTAAGTGACTATAAGTATGCAGCCAAGCGCCAAAGCCTAACCATTGGTAAATATCCAGCAATGAGCCTTGCCGATGCTCGCCAGCGCAACCAACAGATAAAAGACCTGATAAAGCAAGGCATCAACCCTAAGCACGATAAGAAACGCTTGCAAGCCGACACTGACGGTACAAAGGCATTTGATGCCATAGCAGAACGCTGGCATGACGACCGCAAAGCCCATATTGCCCCTAAGACCTATAGCCGTGATTACTCGCAGTACCAGCGCGATATTAAGCCTTTCATTGGTCACATGAACATAGAGGACATAACCGCGCCTGATGTTTTAGCCATTGGTAAAGCTATCGAAACGAGGGGCGCACCCGATATGGCAAGGCGTGCAATGCGTCAAACAGGGCAGATATTCAAGCAAGCCATACGTGAGGGCTTAGTAACTCATAACCCAGCCAACGACCTAACCATAGCCTTAAAACCGCATAAGGTTAAGCATCATAGCCGTGTGACTAGCCAGCAGTTACCTAAACTACTTCAAGACATTGATGCCTATGGTGGTGATTTACTGGTGAAGCTAGGCTTTTGGTTCTTGTGCTATACGTTCGTGCGGACGCAAGAATTGCGCTTTATGGAATGGAGCGAGATAGACTATCAAGCCAAAATATGGCGCATACCAGCCGACAAGATGAAAATGGATAGACCCCACCTAGTACCGCTTGCGCCTCAAGTGATAGCAATCTTAGAGCAAATTAAACAGCTAGGACTTTCGGACAAGCATGTGTTCTTTAATACCACAACCCGTAAGCCATACAGTGAAAACGCCTTTATCACTGCCCTATGGCGCATGGGCTATAAAGGGCGTATGACTGGTCACGGCTTCCGTGGACTTGCCAGCACTACCTTACATGAGCAAGGCGCTATGCACGAAGCGATAGAGCTACAACTGGCACACGAGAAAGAGAACAAAGTAAGCAAGGCATACAACGGGGCGCAGCATCTACCCTATAGAACCAAGATGATGCACCAGTGGGCAAACTTCATTGATGATGCCTACGCTGGCAAGATTGATAACGTCATACACGGTAACTTCAAACAACAAGCACAGAAGCATGGATAACCCCATGTGATAACGACTATGCAAGGCTAGGATTAATTACCCGAAAGCCAGCCGTTCACACACCTTTAGGCTGGCACTGCCTTGCACCTATTTTGTTTTAAGGGTGTGTAAAGGTGTGAACATGTATCATGTTACAGAAGATGAGCGAGCTCATAAGTTGATGTATAAATCTTTTGAACTCAGTCTATCAAGACCTACTGATAGTCAGATTGCAAAAACCATCCTATCTAATGAAGATTGCAATAAGGTTCAGTCCGAAAACAACCTTTCTTTCTTAGGCAGGGTGCGAGATGTTGTAGTTATGTTCTTACAACGAAATGAACTAGAGTATAGACAGCACAATAATCTTGAGGATAACCCTCAATGTGAATGTGATTATGACTGTGAGTGCTATCTTAATAAATTTATTATGCCGGCTTTCAAAAATCTAGCTCTCAAATTTGAACCTTACATAAAAGATGACTCTTTAGTAAATCATATATTAGAAGAATATACGGTAGAGGAGAAAGAAAGGCTTTTAAGTTGCAACTTAAGAGAAGTATTGAGGTTAATGTTATATAAAGGATTAGCATACTTAGCTTTTGAGCATGGGCTCTATGACGTTTCTTGTTGGCATCATGAAGCTGCGGTATTAATGTATGGAGGTTCGATAGTTGGTGAGAGTTTAAGCCCATCTGAGTATGTAGAAGAAAGCGAAATTTTATCACGTAATTATAGAAAGATTGGAGCAAAAGGAGGTTCACAAAAAGGTATTAATTATAGCGAACCGCAGCAAAAAGCATTGAATTATCACGATAAATATCTTAGTGATAAGAATGAAAGGGGTAAGTTTATTTGCTCAAATGATAAAGCTGCTAGAGAAATAATAGCTCATTTTGAAGGGAAGTCTGACGGTCTTGGTTATGCAGAACGCTCATTATCTAATATCTTAAGCACCCATCGGAAGAAGCACTTCAAAGACTAGAACACCATTTTACTAGCTAAAATGTCACTTTAGCTGCTCCAATTCTGCAATTAATTCTATACCCCATAAGATGAACCGTACAAGACAAGCCATTACATAGTGTAGTGGCACGTAGTACGGAGTCATTGACATGACACAGCACACCACCACAGATAATCCCGTTATCGCTTTCACTGATGACACATCAAACAGCATTGAACAAATAGCCGAAAGCCTACACGTCAAATATTTACCACCGCAAGGCATGAGCCGTGCCAGCCAGCTAATACCATTCTTACCGTTTGGTAGCAGTACCTTATGGGCATGGTCACGCGATGGACGCTTCCCAGCACCAATAAAACTATCCCCTACTATGACAGCATGGCGCAATGCTGATGTTATCGAGTGGCTGGAAAGTCACACCTCAACCACTAGCGAGGGGGTGTAACCATGACTACTACAGCCACCGCACCCGTTACCAATGAGCAAGCACCCAAGACCCACATAGAGATAATCAGAACGCACCTAATGACAGGCGCAACTATCACTATATGGGACTCTATCCGCCTTTATAGAATTACAAGTCTAGCCCCTCGCATATATGACTTACGAGCGGAAGGACTGCTCATTCAAAGTGAAATGGTCAAGCATAACAATAAGTGGTTTGCAGTCTATTGGCTCGATGAACATACCTTACTTGACAGTGAGTTATCTAATATCGAGGTGACCCCATGAGCATAACCGAACCATTGGAAGTATTAGAACCGCGCCTAGTGGCAGTGGACACTTATACGCTATGCCATGTGGACGACTACATACAAGACGTATCGAACGATTGTGAAAGCCTTGCTTATGCCTTGAACCTGATAGAAACCAGCGACCCAGCAAGCAAGGGCGTGATTGTGGCGGTACGTTCTGCGCTACTGGCACACAGCGAACACGCCAGCAAAATGAGCGCGGACATCATGGGTAATCTAATCACACAAGATGAGGTATCAATCAATGAGTAATCAAATATCAGTATCAGCCGACCAGTTAGAAAGTATCAATGAGCAGATAGTGCTACTCGATATTGATACCAGTCATCTAGCAATGGCATTGCAAGCCGTGCAAGTGGAGTGCGCGGTATCAGGTGGCGTTATCAATGCGGTCATGCTTGCCTTGTTCTCTGCGTCAAAGTCGCTGGAGAGCATTACTCAGGAATTGGATTGTATGTTGACTACGGCAAAGCAGGAGGCAACAGACCATGAGTGATAATACTAGAGCCAATCCAAAGCCCCAATACAGGGCACAGGCTGGCAAGCGCGGCTTACTGCTAAGGTTTACTATCTTTATGGCATGGGTAGCTGGCATTGGCTTGCTACTCTCACTACTGGCTTGCACCCAAACCAGTGTAAAACAGATTGCATGTGATGATAGCAGCGGTTACTATATAGACCTCTCAAAAAACGTTAGCGGACAAGCCAGCCGTTATTTATTGGCTTTTTTTGTGCCTGATAATAGCCCAGCCTCTCAAGCTGTTACTATGCCATCAAGCACTACCCTAAGAGCGCATTTAAGCGCATCAAGGGGGCATTCCCTCATATCTATAGCAAGTCACTTGCTAACCGACTATGACGGGTTGACGCTGCAAAATAAAATAGCCGTAAGGCGAATATGCAGGGCGGTTACTAACGTTACCGAGAGTAAGACCCGTCACCCTATACTTTTACCGTATAGCGTGGCATTCACTCAAAAAACGTTAGGAGGCTATCATGCCTAAATCAATCCGTACCAACTCAAACACTCAAAACATCCCTACACTAGCCACATTCAAAGCTGGTGACAGTGTTCTATGCCCATCATTAAGCTTTACCTCGTTTGTATTGACAGCCGACCCATACGGCAAGCGTGACCTATTGGCACTTACTCACGATGGCAGCAACATCTACTACGATGATAAAGGCTATTTTGTTCCAGCACACGATACAGAAACAGGCGATTATCAGCCGTCACTATTCCAAGACACGCCAGCCAACCGCCAAGCGATTGCAACGCTATATAACGGCAGGTTTGCCACTCAAGACAGCCAACGCAAAGTAATAGACACCACCGAAGCAGACGACAATATAGTCGTAACTATGTCATCACATGACTTGAACCATATTGCTGGTGATATCTGTGGTGCAGCCAATGCCTTACATGATGTTGGTTATCTGCTAGGGCTTATTTACTATGGCAAGATAGAGGGGGAAGCCGTTAAGTCTATGGCGCGTTTATCGCATGACGCTACTAGCACATGGGCAGAAATACTCTACGCTCAACTAGACATCATTAACGAACCCCTAGCAATGACTGGTTACAGCAAGGTAGGTGCAGAATGAAAACCTACCCACAGCCAAAGCAAAGCCGTAAATATGCCAAGCGTAAGAGCTACTACAAGAAGTATAGAGCCGAGCGCAAGCCGAACCAGTCGCAAGCAAGGGGGACTAGATGACCACTACACCACAAACCGATAGCCAAGAAAAAGCCCACGGCAAGGTGGGCTTATCTGGCATCTTAGGTGACTATCCAATAGCAACTACCGAGGCGCTATCAGGCTTTACTATTTTAGCCCAAAACTACCCGTTATTGAACCCTAAAAGCTTGCTTGTTATTGATGACAAGGTAAAGGTATCAGGGGATAAGCTGGACACAGTAGGCACTATAGGAATGGTTTTGCATAACAAAGACTATGAGCCGACAAGCTTACGATGCTTGTACGCTGATGACAGTCACGACCCCATCATAACCGATACTAGCCAGCCGTCCGCCTATCTTATCGGTAAATTGAGCAATGATAGCGAGCTTATCGCAGTAGATAATTTTGACGATGGCATAGCCCTAGCCAAATGCTTAATCAACGAGCATGTGACGATAGCTATTAGCCCTACTGAATGGCTATTCAATGAAACGGTTAAGCATTTCTCACAAGACAGACCGGTCACTATCTTTACGACATTAGACAAAGCGGACGAGGTAAGCAAGCCGCTGGCAGGTCATAACGTAAAGGTAGTAGTTACCAGTGACAGGACGGTATTAGAACACTTGGAATATGGGGGCTTAAGCTATGCTGTTATTTTGGCAGACAGTGAAACTACTATAGCCAATCTACAAGCTGATGCTTGGGGCGACCCTGAACCACTGGCTAATGACCCAAGCGCACCGACACCCTACCCTATAAATGCGTTCACAGGCTTATTGCGACAAGTCATTGAAGCCGTGGCATATTATGCACAAGTACCTACTGCTATGGCAGGTCAATGCGTTTTAGGGGCACTGGCGCACATGGGGCAGCGTTTCATTGATGCACCTATGGGACATGGGCACATGCCGGTAAGCCTCATAATAATCACAGAGGGGGAAAGTGGTAGCGGTAAAACGCAAGCGATGGGCTTAACTCATTTCAAGATTAAAGAGTATGAGCGCCAACAATACACCAACTATCTAAATGACGTATCAACTTGGGAAAGTGACAAGGTTAGTTTAAAGGGTAAAGAGCTATCTACGTTCTTAGATGAAAATCCTAGACCGTACAACCCTAAGAACTTATTCGATGATGCGACCATAGAACCAATATTGGATAGGTTTATCAGTGGGGAAATGAATAACGCATCATGGACGACAGACGAGGCAGGGCAATTCTTTAATGGTCATACCATGACAGGTGATACCGCTGGCAGTGCCCTATCAGCACTTACTAAGTTATGGAGTGATGGCGAAGTATCACGGTTACGCTCGCAAAAGTCTGCCTATGCCACGCCTCAAACAGACGCGCATGGTGTACGCATGACGCTACTGCTACAAGGGCAACGGGTAGTATTAGAACAGGCATTAACTGACCCCTTGATGAATGGGCAAGGGTTTTTAGCAAGGGCATTGATTGCTTGCCCTCCTGACTTACGTGGTCAACGTGTGTGGGACAATCCCCAGCGTAGAAACGATAGCCCTTATGACAACCCACACTTAATAGAATACTGGTCACGCTGTCAAAGCTTACTTGACCCATTGCCAGCCAATGAGCCAAACGATAGTACCGGCACACCCCAGCGCCTAAAAATACAATGGGCAGATGGTGCACAACAAGTATTTTGCACTCACATGCAAGCGATAGAGAACCGCCAAGCACAAGGGCAGACATTGGAGTACCTAAAAGCGTATGCCTCACGTATGGCAGAGAATGCCAGCCGTATAGCATCATTAATGGCGTTCTTTGAGGGACGTAATACCATCAACAGTGATGATATAGCACGCGCTTTTATGTTGGTTGAGTATTCCACAGCCGAACGTTTACGCTATCTTGATGCAACGCATAATGGGGAACAGAACGACAGTGAGAAACTAAGTAGCTGGCTAGTAGATAAAGCGAAAGGTAAAAATCCGCATAAGTTAAGCAGGACTTATATTGCTAATAATGCACCTAACCCCATGCGTAAAAATACTAAGTTATTACAAAGTGAGTTAGATAAATTAGAGTCTGCTAAACATATCAGGCAGGAAATGGAGGGGCGTAGTAAGGTGATACTTATTAACCCCAAACTATACAATTAGTATTAACGCTTAAGAAATCTTGCTTAAACTGCTTAAACTACCCCTAGCCCTTATGGTTAGGGGTTTTCTATTAAGATTGCCAAATCTTAAGCTTGCTTAAACTGCTTAAACTCAGCCTAAAACAAGCCAATTTAAGACGAACTTAAGCAGTTTAAGCAACGTTAAGCAAACGCCTACCTTAAGCTAATCTCTTACCCATCATACGTTATAGCCAGTTTAAGCATTTTAAGCAGCTTTTCTTAGGTATAAAACTATATTGACCGGTACGAGTAAAGCCCAGCTATTAGAAACCTCACAAGATATAACCGTATTGTTATATAATAAATAAGAAATAAGGCTTACTATATGTATGAGATTATATTTGCCCCTCAATTTGAGGACTGGCTAGAGTCACTAACCCAAGCCGAGCAGGACGATGTATTAGCCGCTTTAATGATACTGCGTCAATACGGGCATCAATTAGGCAGACCACACGCTGATACGCTAAAAGACAGTAAGCTAACCAACCTAAAAGAACTACGGGTTCAACATGCTGGCAAGCCATACAGGGCGTTTTATGTGTTCGACCCTTATAGGCAAGCAGTCATGCTATGTGGTGGTGACAAGACAGGTGACAAGCGTTTTTATAAGCGCATGATGCCGATAGCCGAAAGTATCTATCAGGCGTACCTTGAAACGCTAGATAACAAGGAGAATAACAAATGACAAAATTTACGAACTTAGATGACTACATGGCAAAACTGCCAGCCGATAGACAAAGCCGTATCACTGATAAAGCCAAACGCTTAAGCCAATCTATTGAGCTGGCTAAACTTAGAAAGATGGGAAACCTTAAACAATCGGAGCTTGCCGCCATGATGGGCGTATCGCAAGCCAGCATATCAAAGGTAGAAAGCGGCAAGGACATTCAACTATCAACCCTACAGAACTATGTACAGTCGTTAGGTGGCGAAGTGGTCATTACTGCTAAGATGCCAAACAGTGAAGTTATATTGATGTAATGCCCCACCCTATGCCGGCACAAGAATGAAGCAAAGGAGTACCCCCAATGACCAATATTAAAACCAGCGGTTTTGATGTGGCAGAGTACCTAACAGATGAAACCCTTATTAGTGCTTACTTGAATGAAGTATTGACTGATGGCGCACCTAGTGACCTTATCCAAGCATTAAACGATGTTGCACGCGCAAAGGGTATTAATGAGCTGGCATAAGACGCGAAAGTCTTGTTTTTAATTATTACTATAAGAGGTGGGCGTTTATCGTCTGCCCTTTTTTATGGCTAGCAAGTAATAAGGTATATTATCAAAAAACATTATGCATTATTTTGAGGGTGGCACATGAGCAATAATACTGGAAAGATTGAAGCGATTGATTTATTAGAGGTGCAAAGCTGGTTGACTGGCTGGGGTGACTTTTGCAATCGTGAAAAGGTTGGCGGTCATTTGGGGTATCAGTCACCTATGGCAAAAGTCTTAAATAATAATGTGCAGCAAAGTCGCGAAAGAAGTCGTCCAGTGCTGTGGGATATGAACGACGAAGCTTATTACACACTGATAGACCGTGAATTAGGTGGCATGAGGCAATCAGGTGATAAGGAACTTATGATGTGGGCTAAGATTATAAG
>Ga0208032_1000286_pt1 | contig 33553 bp, 28 predicted proteins | sample MalvirAntarct_66_FD_184254 | JGI IMG/M metagenome (GOLD analysis project Ga0208032, IMG submission 184254) | Marine viral communities from the Global Malaspina Expedition - Malaspina viral metaG Antarct_66 (SPAdes) (version 2) | ecosystem: Environmental > Aquatic > Marine > Oceanic | place: West... | reverse complement strand
GTACGCTAAGCCGAGAAACCGTATGTCCATTACTTCGTTGTTCCGTCATTCCAGTAAAAGTACGTATTTTTAGAAGCTAAAGCGAAATGCACTAAAGCGCATAGTTTAAACTATTTTTGAGACCAATTAAATCCTCCAAACTTATGTCGCTTGGCTCATAACTAACTATTACAGCCTCTGAAAAGGACGACTCCTCCCCATCCGAGGCTACAAAACCCTGTTCTACGCTTATTATCCCCTTTAAGGACTTATAAACGGCTTCGGTACACCAGTGGCAGCCACCACCAAAGGCAATCTTATGAATAGTTTCCATAATGGGTTGGTCGTATTAGTTGTTGGAAAATAACCCATTAATTTTAGCGTATTGTAGTAGCATAATGGTCTTGGCATCTTTAATTTCACCGGTACGTATCATTTCCAAAGCTTTTTCAAAGTCCAACTCCAAGACTTCAATATTTTCTGTCTCCTCCTCGGCACCACCCCCCTCGCCTATCTTCATTTTTTCTTCATATGATCCAATAAAGAAATAAAGGATCTCGGTTACGGAACCAGGCGACATATAGGATTCAAATACTTTCTCTACCTTCTCCAATTTATAACCGGTCTCCTCCTCGGTTTCCTTTTTGATACAGTCTTCGGGATGGTCACCATCCAATAATCCGGCGCAAACCTCTATCATCATCCCGGAGTCATTGCCATTTATATAGGTGGGCATCCGAAACTGTCGGGTAAGTATAACCGTTCTATTCTTTTTATTGTACAGTAAAATGGCCGCACCATTTCCCCGATCATAGGCCTCTCGGGATTGGGTTTCCCAACTGCCATCATCACGCTGATATTCAAAGGTTAACTTTTCAAGTTTATACCAGTTATTGGACAATAACTGCCTGTTTATGTTTCTTACTTTTTTATTGTTCATTTCTGGAAGGTTCTTGTTTGTATACAAAGCTAGGGATTTATAGACGCTAGTAATCGGTGAAAAAATAGGATTTAATATCCCCAACAAAATTTATAGTTGTATGATGCAAGCTATGACTGTACCTCAAACAGTAACGGCCTTGTTCAAATACCGTCTAAAGGGGAGCATTTCCATATAAACCGAGATTATCTTCTGCTTAAAATCATCTTGTAATATTTCTTTTTGTGTAAGGGGATGCATAACAGCAAACGTTTTAAGCCGTAACAGTTCCACATGCGGATGGTCCTTGGAAAATCCCTTGGGAGCATTCTTTAGTGTTTCATCTACAACCAATTCCCCAAAAGTGTTCTTAAAGGATTTTTTATTAAGTATTTTTTTTAACTCCTCTCCGTCGTAATCAATAGCCTCGCGTATACTGCGTAAGGTTTTTGGATCCGGCCTCCAAAAGCCGCCGGCTAACATGGACTGCCCAAGACCTACCTCAATGTAAAAGTCTGCGGTATTGGGCGCCTTGTCCAACCCTGCTCCAAAATGGTCCTTATAGATGGGTTTGTTGGGATGGAACATCAAATTATTATTAATACGGTTTATTCCCTTTTTACCTGGAGTATCAAAATATTCATTGTCCAAAGCCGCAATGGCCAGATCCAGTTCATCCAACCATGCTATATAATCTTTTCTTACCTCCTTGTACCATTTTCGGTTATTATCCATCCACTCCTTGGAGTTATTTTGGTTGAGTTCTGTAAGAAATTGAAATAAGGATTGAAAATTCATTATAAAGTATAGATTGTAATGGAAAAATGAAGAAGGCTATATTTTGATTAAAATCGATTATCCCCGTCCAAAAGGTCACCAAGACCACCCAAAATACTGCCTTCCCCTTTGTCTTTTCCTCCTCTTGGAATGGATGCCAAGACCCTACCTGCCAATCTGCTAAAGGGCAGTGATTGTATATATACTGTTCCAGGGCCACGTAGGGTGGCATAAAAAAGTCCCTCGCCCCCAAAGATGGTGTTTTTGATTCCCCCAATAAATTCTATATCATAATCCACGTCCTTGGTAAAGCCAATGATACAGCCCGTATCCACTTTTAAGGTTTCACCTGGACCGAGGACCTTTTTTGCCGTAGTTCCTCCTGCATGTACAAAGGCCATTCCGTCTCCCTCCAATTTTTGCATGATAAAACCTTCACCTCCAAATAGTCCTCGACCCAACCTCTTTGAAAATTCAATACCTACGGAAACCCCTTTTGCCGCACACAAAAAAGCATCTTTCTGACAAATGAACTTACCTTGAAATTCACTAAGGTCTATCGGAATAATTTTTCCAGGATAAGGAGAGGCAAAGCTTACCTGCTTTTTACCATGACCTATATTTAAAAATGCCGTCATGAATAGGCTTTCGCCTGTAAGCAAACGCTTTCCGGCCGAGAATAGTTTTCCAAGAACCCCTGTATCCTGATTGGATCCATCACCAAAAATGGTATCCATTTTAATGTCGGAATCCATCATCATAAAACTGCCTGCTTCGGCCACCACGGCCTCCTGTGGATCCAATTCTATTTCCACATATTGCATTTCCTCTCCGTAAATTACATAGTCTATTTCGTGTGCGTTCATATCAATCTTCTTTTTATTTTATATTACTTATTTCAGAGTTTTAATATTCGTCTTGCGCCTTGTATTACCAAAATAAAAACAATAGTTCCGATAATCAAGTCGGGTTTGTTGGAGTTTAGCACATTAACCAAAATGCCGGCTACAATAACGCCTAAATTGATAATTACATCATTTGAAGTAAAAATCATACTTGCTTTCATATGTGCTTCTTCTTTACTTTTAGATTTTTGAAGTAAGTAAAGACAAATTCCGTTTGCAATTAAAGCAAAAACCGAAACCATTATCATTGTCGTGAAATTAGGAAGTTGTTCTGCTCCGAAAAAACGTCTCAAAACTTCGCCAAATCCCATAACCGCAAGTAAAATTTGAAAATAACCGGCAAGTTTGGCAATTCGTCTTTTTCGTATTAAAGTACCGCCCACAGCAAAAAGACTAATTCCATAAACAAATGAGTCTGCAAGCATGTCCAAACTATCAGCAACAAGTCCCATGGATTTGGAAATTAATCCTGTTGTCATTTCGATAATAAAAAAAAGAAAGTTTATGGAAAGAACTGTCCACAGTAACTTTTTTTGATTTAAATTTTCTGCAAACTGTGTTTGGGCAGTTTCTTCGGTCTTTAATTTTTGCCCACCTAAATTTAGTTCGAGTATTAATGTCTCAATTTGGTCAGCTTGTCCATCATGAAAAACGGCCAATTTTCGATTCGGAATGTCAAAGTCGAGATGTTCTATACCTGGAATTCCATCTAATTTCATTCGGATAAGGTTTTCCTCCGAAGGACAATCCATTTTAGTTATTTCAAATACTGTTTTTTTCATTAGGACATTATCGGAGTCTCTTAGCCAGAACAAATCTGTATCAAAATCAAATATTATTAGTTAGTTAATTTGGTGGTATGTGCTATAACCCTAATCTTTTTGTTCAGACTATAAGTATCAAAAAAAACAGATTTGTTACAATGGTCCATTAGTTATTGGGAATTGGAACATTGACCCATTGTTACATTGGTACATTGTTACATTGGTACATTGTTACATTGGTACATTGTTACATTGGTACATTGATTAATTGATACGTTATACAATTGGCACCTTACCCCTTCATTTTAAGTGTCCATTCAAAATTAAAGGTAGAAACTACAATACCATCTTCGTTGACCCCGACCGATTTCATCCAAATCGTCTGTCCCTCTCCGGTTTCTATGGTTTTTTTAATGGCCTCCGCTATAAGGTGGCCCTCCACGCAGGTAAATGTAATTTTACCTGTTGCCTTTTTTGAAAAATTAGCATTGTTATTGGCTACCAACATAGAAATATTTCTTCCACTCTTTCTGATCTGATTCATGACCATAGCTCCGGTGGTCAACTCCGCTGCCATCCCCTGAACTGCCCAAAACAAGGATTTAAACGGATTTTGATTGATCCATCTATGCCTAACGGTTACTATTGCCTTTTTTTCATCAATGTATCTTAATCGTACTCCTGTCCACCATACGGCCGGGAGTTTAAAGAAGCTGAACATGTTAATTTTACTTGCATCGGACGCCATAACTGTCGTTTAATTTAAATCAAAAGTATATAAAATGTACGAACCTACAATTGTTAATAAATTGTTAATTTTTAGTACTTTGTTTTGCATAGTACCTTCTTTTAGATATATATTTGCATAAGAAGTTATTAGGTTTAATAAGAACAGTCTATAATAATAGCCCGGTTTAACATAGAAATTTAGTTTTGGCTGCTATCAGAAACTGTTCTAACCTGGACCAACAATAAAGTAGATATAGCTACCTGGGGAACACTAATTATACAACAATGACCGAAACAATTAGCAAACACGAAAAAAATTTGGCAGCAATAATACACGCCTCCACCTTTTCCAAATATTTTATCCCTTTTGGGAATTTCCTACTACCCTTGATACTTTGGACAGCGAATAAAAAGGAGCATGACTTCGTGGACCAAAATGGCAAACAGGCTTTGAACTTTCAAATCAGTCTCCTATTATATTCCATCATCATAGGTATTTTCACTATTCCCTTTTTTATAGGGATTATACCGGAAATATTTCATTTGGGTAATTTCAACTTTGCCAATCTTAACGAATTCAACGGTCTTAATTTCGATTTTGACTTTCATCCGTTCCAATTGGGAAAATTGCTTTGGCCATTGGGAATAGCTGGAGCAGCACAGTTGGGACTGTTCTTGGTAAATATAGTTTATACCATCCTGGCTACCATTCGTACCAGTGAAGGCATAGAATTTAAATATCCGATAAGCATACCATTTATTAAATAATGTACAATACAATTAGTACTCATCACACTAATTCCAGAGTTTATTCATCAATCAAATTAAAATGCTACAATGCGATCATCAAAAAAAACGAACAGTAAAATTATTATAATCATGAAATTATGAATATTGAAAACACAAAAGCGCAAATGCGCAAGGGAGTCTTGGAGTACTGCATACTTTCCATTCTCAATGGAGAGGACAAGTATACCTCCGAAATCCTGGACACCCTAAAGGATGCTAAAATGCTGGTGGTAGAGGGTACTATTTATCCGTTGCTCACAAGACTAAAAAATGCAGGATTGCTCAACTATCGTTGGGAAGAATCCACTTCAGGTCCCCCAAGAAAGTATTATACACTAACAGAAACGGGAAAACTATTCCTAAAGGAATTGGATACCACCTGGGATGAACTAAGAAATGCAACAAACCTTGTTACCAAAACAAAAAATAGTTAAAAAATGAACAAGACAATAAATATAAATCTGGCCAATTTATTCTTTCACATAGATGAAGTAGCCTACACTAAATTACAACGGTATTTAGAGGCCATAAAGCGTTCCTTTGCCAATACCAATGGTAGCGAAGAGATCATAGCGGATATCGAGGCCAGAATTGCCGAATTGTTCCATGAAAAAATGGAGAATGAAAGACAGGTAATTACCGAGAAGGAAGTGGACGAGGTCATTGGAATAATGGGACAACCCGAGGATTACATGGTTGACGAGGACATTTTTGAAGACCAACCCCAGTCAACGAAAAAACCGGGCAGGGTAAGAAAATTATACAGGGACATAGACAATAAGTATATAGGGGGTGTTTCAGCCGGTCTAGGACATTATTTTGGATTAGATGCCCTATGGGTTAGACTATTGTGGATTCTACTGACCATATTTAGTTGGGGAGGATTTGTATTTATCTATATTCTCCTGTGGATTCTGATTCCGGAGGCCGTGACTACGGCCCAGAAGTTGGATATGCGCGGTGAAGCCGTAAACATTAGCAATATTGAAAAAAAAGTAAAGGAAGGTTTTGACGATGTAGCGGAAAAGGTCAAAAACGTGGACTATGAAAAAATGGGAAACAGGGTGAAAAATGGTAGCCGTGGTTTCTTCAATGCCATAGCGGATATTATTATGTTCTTTTTTAAGATCATTGGTAAATTTATCGGAATAATTTTAATTGTTATTGGAGCTGCAGGAATAGTTGCGCTATTGATAGGCCTTTTTACCGTAGGTATTTTGGACATAATACATCTGCCCGGAGTGGACTTTTATAATCTTGTCAACTCTACCAGTACTCCGGTATGGGTGGTTTCAATACTCGCATTTTTCGCTATTGGAATTCCCTTTTTCTTCCTAATGTACCTAGGCCTTAAGATTTTGGTGAACAATTTAAAGTCTATAGGCAATATTGTAAAATTTACCCTGTTGGGGTTGTGGCTGATCTCTATAATCTTATTGACCGTTTTTGGTATACACCAGGCCGCAGCCCACGCTTACTCGGGTAATGTAGCTACTGAAAATGAACTGGTTTTCGCCCAGGCTTCTGAACCGATTAAAATAAACTTAAGGTCAACGGACAGGGACAAACAGGAAAATAACATGCGAATTAATGGGATAGTATTGGACTATACCGAAAATGGGGAGGAAATTCTTATTTCACGCGATTTCCGTATGTACATAAAAATGTCGCACGATTCAATTGCGCGCATTGAAGTGAGGAAAAATGCCAATGGGAATTCCTTTAAAAATGCAACAGAGACAGCTGATAAGATCAACTACAGTTATATGGTCCAAGGCAATACCATTCTCTTAGATGATTATTTATCTACTGGTAGAGAGAATAAGTTTAGAGATCAAGACGTAAGGGTTTATATATACCTCCCCATGGGAACCAAAGTCGAATTCGGAAAATCCCCTGAAAACTGTTGGACAATCAGGGCCAATAATGACCAGAATATGAACGGTTGTGAAATAACGAAGTATACTTGGGTGATGAATAGGGATGGTGAATTAAAATGTGAAAACTGTCCAGAAATTCAAGAAGTCGATGAGGACAATAATGGCAAAATTATAATTAATGAAGATGGGGTGGATATTGATATAAAAGGTAACGGGGACAATTTTAAACTAAAAATAGACGACAAGGGCGTACAGTTTAAAACCAACGAAACCAAAAGTACCGATTTAAAGAAGGATACTGTTCAGTAGGTTCTTTTAACAACTCGGTAATTTATAATGTGGCCAAAGAAACCTAAATAATAATTTTAAACATATCATAAAACAGTAACATTAATCAATCCTTGAAATACTCAGCCCCCCCAAGAGTTTATTACAAGACTCAAAAAACAACAATCATGACAACACTAGCAAGAATTACCATCACACTAATCTTGGCAATCCTATTTTCTTCATGCGGTTTTGATATCAACATCGGACCTGGCAAAAAAGGAAATGGAATCGTTGAAGAAGAGAAGCGTAGGGTGACTTCAGATTTCACTGCTATTTCAGTATCCGAAGGTCTGGACGCTTATGTCACCCAGGGCAATGATTTTGAAATCATAGTAGAGGCCGACGAAAATATTATTGGCTTAATCGGGACCGATATTAAAAATGGAACCTTGAGGATTCATGCCATTGAAAATATCGGTAGGGCTACCAAAAGTATATATGTTACCCTACCTGTCATTACAGCCTTGGAAACTTCCAGTGGTGCAGCACTTAGTACCAAAAACGCCATAGAGACAGAAAACATTGAATTGAGTTCCAGTAGTGGTTCCAATCTTCAAATTGAGGAACTCAAGGCGTACAATGTAATAGCGGAATCCAGTAGTGGCGCCCATATTAGAGTAGCCGGAGAAACAGAAACATTTAATGGCAGTGCCAGTAGTGGATCAGGAATAAAAGCTGAAAATTTAAGCTCTTCCAATTGTAGTGCCAGTGCCAGTAGTGGGGCAGGAATTACCGTAAATGCATCCGAATCCTTAATTGCAAAGGCCAGTAGCGGGGGAGAAATCCGTTATACCGGAAATGCCAAAGTAGAACATCAAAAATCGAGCTCCGGAAGTGTCAGTGCATTATAAAGGTAGGACCAATCATTAACAAGAAATCAACTGTCCTAAAATTTGTAAAACCCATTGAGATTTCAGTGGGTTTTCATTTTCCAATACATCATCTTTCTTTATATTCGTTCCATAAAATTTGTTATGAAAATAAAGATCAAAAAATATGTACTTCCGTTAAAACACACATTCAGTATTTCCAGGGAATCCCATGATTTTCAAGATTCAATGATCGTTGCCCTGGAACTGGAAGGTAAAACGGGCTATGGGGAGGCTACATCCAATCCCTACTATAAAATAACCTTCGAAACCATGCAGGCGGAGATTGAAAAGGTCAAGGAGGAAATAGAAGGTTTTCAATTTAGGGAACCGGAAGCATTCCATGCGTTCTTGGTATCCAAAAACTTGAGCAATTTTGCTATCTGCGCATTGGATCTTGCAGCCAACGACCTATATGGAAAAATACTGGGCAAACCATTATATGAAATATGGAATACGGATAACAGTAGCTATCCCATAACCAATTACACTATTGGACTGGATACCATTGAAAAAATGGTGGACAAAATGAAAGAAATGCCCTGGCCCATATATAAAATTAAACTAGGTACCGATAAAGATGTGGAGATAGTAAGGGAGCTGCGCAAACATACCGATGCCATTTTTAGGGTAGATGCCAATTGTGCATGGACGGCAGAGGAAACCATTGCCAATGCACCTTTATTGAAGGATTTGGGCGTCGAGTTTCTGGAACAACCGCTTAAAGCGGATGATTGGACAGGTATGGAAGCAGTGATGCACCAAAGCGTTCTGCCAGTAATAGCCGATGAAAGCTGTATAGTGGAAAGTGATGTGGAGAAATGCGCGCTTCATTTTAACGGAATCAATATAAAATTGACAAAATGTGGCGGCCTTACCCCAGCTAGAAGAATGATCAAAAGGGCCAAGGAATTAAATCTACAAGTAATGGTGGGATGTATGACCGAATCCACTGTTGGTATATCGGCCATTGCCCAACTAATTCCACAATTGGATTATGTGGATATGGACGGCGCCATGTTGTTAAAAGAAGACATTGCGGACGGGGTGATCATTCAGGATAACGGCAAGGTAATCTTTCCTACCTCCGGTGGGAGCGGAATAAGTTTACGTTGATGACTATTTATACCGATGGGTTCCCAGGTAGGGAACTGGAGTTGGACCAAAAGAAATTTTTGTATTTTGGCGGTACTTCCTATTTGGGGTTGCAGACCGACGAAGCTTTTCAAGAAATCTTTATTTCCAATATCAGGAAATACGGCACCAATTATGGTGCATCCAGAAAATCCAATGTACGCCTTTCCGTTTATGAAAAAGCAGAACAGTTTTTATGCCAATTGGTAGGGTGTGAGTCCAGTGCCACTTTATCTTCCGGATATTTGGCAGGACAATTGGTGAGACAAACCATGGATACCAAGGAGCATAGACTGTTCTATGCCCCCAATACCCATTCTGCCCTCTATTCCCCAACTCCATCAACAAAGCTGAAACCATACATCACTTTCACGGCATTGAACATAGCCGTTAGATCCCATTTGGAAACTAATCAGGAAACTACTCCAGTGGTATTTTTGGATGCCATTGATTTTTCTGGGGCCAATTATCCCGATTTTGAAGGGTTAAGAACACTGCCTTTGAAAAAGATAATTCTGGTGGTAGACGATTCCCATGGAATTGGAATTGTAGGTAAAAATGGCGGTGGAGTTTTTAGTAGGCTGAGGGCATTAAACCCTAAGGAACTTATTGTTTGTTGTTCCTTGGGAAAAGGGTTCGGGATTCAGGCAGGGTCTATTTTTGGAACTGAAAAAAGAATTGAGCAGTTCATGGACACTCCCTTTTTTGGAGGGGCAAGTCCGGCAGCACCCGCAGCAGTGGCGTGTCTTATGGACGGAAAGGCACTCTTTCTTGAAAAAAGAGAAGCCTTGATCCATAATATAACCTTATTTATGTCCAATGTTAAAACTTTGGATAGATTTAAATTCATGGAGGGTCACCCTGCCTTCAGCTTTACAGATGAAAAGCTTGTCAGCTACCTGGAGCGGCAAAATGTTTTGGTGACCAGTTTTCGTTATCCAGATGAGGATTCATTCCTTATGAGCAGAATTGTAATAAGTGCCCAACATAAAAAGGAGGATATCCTTTTATTATGTAATCTTATCAATTCATATTTATAAAACAAAACGGCCATCCTATTGGATGGCCGTTCTCTTTAACTGTTCCCTCTTATAAAATTAATTATCCCACCATACTGGGGTAACCGGGGATTGTTGGTTTGCCACAACATTGGCCTCATTTCTATTCAACTCGGTTGAAGGATAAATGGCCCTTCTAAACCACTGTCCAAAATATTCGCTGTCATCACTTGCTTCCTCCAATCTTATTTGAAGGCCAGTGAAAACATCAGCAGAAAAATCATATCTTCTATAATCCACAAAAGTCTCTGGATTTAAAAAGTTATTAATGTATTTTTCCTTCATAATATGGTGCAACATTAGGCCTGCTTCACCCACGGCTATGGCCCCATCGGCCAAATAATCGGAGCCATCCACATCATACATATCCATACTGGCCTGTATACCTTCCAAATAGGCGGTGTAGGCCTCGGAACTAGATCCGGTGCTTGTGGTGTTGCCTCCGTTGGCCAAAAAAGCAGCCTCCGCCTCAATAAATTTGGCTTCTGCATAACTGATCAACAATAGAGGCGAATCTATACTGGTATAGTATCCATCCGTTTTAAAACGGGTATTGGCATCGCTACCATCAGGAGCTACGCCCTCTCCACCGCTCACAAAACCTTTCCACTCCGCTTCGTCCCCATTTTCGGCGAACAAAGGCAGTCTTGGATCTATGGTAAGAGCTGCGCTTTCAAATGGGTAATAATCCCCGTTCATAGAACTTACCAACTGACTGGCAATATCGTTGCTAAGGTTACCTGTAGACCTGGCCAATATTTCTACGGAATACCAAGGGTTGATATTCTTCTCATTATAGTGCATCTCAAAATTATCGTCATTTGATGTAAAACCGTTGGCGATTGAAGTTAAAACCTCATTGGCAGTAACTGTACCTTTATTTACCAAATGCAACTGATATCTCGCTTTAATGGTGTAGGCAGCCCTTAACCACTGATCGGAATCACCTCCGTAGATAAGGTCCGAGCTTCCCAAGTTAAAACCTGAGTTATCAGTACCTTCCAATGCAGTGATGGCCGAATTTAGAAGCGTGAATATTTCCGTGTATATCGATTCTTGGGTATCGAAGGTTGGAAAATTATTGTCCGGGCCGTCCGTAGCATCCGAATAGGGTATATTATCCCAGGTATCGGTAGCTATTCCAAGATTTATGGCAGTAAGAATATCCGATATAGCGCCAATATGCGTAGCGTTGGCCTCTGCAGCCTTCTCCTTAATTGCCTTAAGATTAGGTAAAATATAAAGGTATACCTGACTCCATAAGCCACTTGCTTCTGTTTGTCCTGCAGCTCCACCCCCCGTAGATACAAAGTTCTGCACATAATTTCCAAATGCCAATTCGGCAGACCGCTGCCCTTCCATGGTGCTATGAATTACCGGTGCCATTAGATCCTGCATTCTCAACTCCTCCAAGGTTGCTGTATTGGAAGGAGTATTTACATCAAAATAATCATCACTACACGAAACCTGCGCAACTAATAGAAGTGATAAAATTCCTGTTTTTATAATATTGTTTTTCATGTTTATCATATTTAGAATGAAATATTTAGACCGAAAGAGTAGCTTTGGCTCAACGGAACGCTAAGTCCTGTAAAACCGTAAACGTTGCTACCAGCACTATACTGGTTTCCTTCTGGGTCATAACCATCAAATGGGGTCCATACAAGAATATTGGATGCACTAACAGAAAGGCTTAGCTTCTCCATTTTAAGGTCCCTGGTAAATTTATTGTCCATGTCATAGGACAAACTAACATTGCGCAATTTAACCCAAGATGCATCCTGTACCAATACTTCAGCCGCCCTGTTATAGACATTTGAATTTCTATAATAATTCTGATCAATTAAAGCTGGTGTGGTGTTAGTAGTATAACCTCCACTACCATTGTCCATTACTCCTTCCAAGACTACCTCTTCATCCCTTACCAAAGTACTCAAAGGATTACCATTTCTAATAGAATTTCTAAGACCGGAATCATAAAGATCCCCACCTTCCTTATATTCCAATAAGAAATTGAATCCTATTCCCTTCCATTTGAAATTACTGCCCAAGGAAGAAATGAAGTCCGGAAAGGCATTTCCAACCTTCACCCTTTCATCCAATACAATTTCTGGAAATCCATCGGCATCCAAATACCTTTGACCATCTTCGTATCTCCATTTATATCCATAAAGATTCCCCATTTTGTCTCCGGCCCTAATTTCCGAAGTAATTCCGGCAAACCCTGAATCCGCAAAAATAATAGACTCAATATCCTCTGGAATTTCCAAAACCTTTCCTTCACTGGTAGACCAGTTAAGAATTAATTCCCATCTAAAATCCTTGCTTCTAATAATGTCCGCACTAACCAACAATTCATGTCCAAAAACCTCGTAGTCCCCTGCATTCCTAGTAATTCCTGAAAGCCCAGAAGAATAAGCGGTTCCAACAGTGAATATCTGATCTTTAACACGTGTTTTGTAGTAGGCATAATCCAATCTGATCCTATCTTTCATAAATCTAAGGTCCGCACCAAATTCGGTAGATTGGTTACGTTCCGGAACTATATCCAAATCTCCCAATAAGGTACTTCTTCTATATCCACCGGCGCTACCAAACGGAAAGTCCCCATCCACTACAAAATACTGGCCAACATCGCCAAAACCGGGTCCTTTACCTACCTCGGCCCAGGAAGCCCTAAGTTTACCAAAAGTAAAGACATCATTGTCTCCAAATACATCGGAAACATCATAGGCCAAACTGGCGGATGGATAAAAGAACGATCTATTTTCTTTGGGCAAGGTAGACAACCAGTCATTCCTACCTGTAACGGTCAAGAACAATTTGTCTTTGTATCCCAATTTCAATTCTCCAAAGGCACCAACGTTACGTAATTGTGTAACACTGTTGTCCAGAAAATAATTAATGGTGTTCCCTATTTCGTTAATACCTGGCACGTTCAGACCTTCTCCCCTAGCTTGGGCATACTCCCTTTTGGAATCGGAAATCTGATGTCCCAATGTTAGGTCTGTGGTAAAATCGTCCGACCAATCCTTGGTAAATGCAACCAAAAGGTTGGATTCCAAACCTGTAAAATTGATGTTTTGATTTAAGATAAAGCCGCCAACCTGTGAACCCCCATCTAGGTCTGCACCAACATATCTATTTCTTTGGTCAGAATAATTATCTATTTGGGCAGCGTAGGTAACATTTACCCATTCCTTAGGACTCCAATTTAGAGTAGCATTTCCTATCCATCTATTTACATCATCTATTAGGCTACTTGTTTCCATTAAATACCTAGGGTTGTCAATTATCCCAAAAGAATAATCCCTTTCTGTACCATCGGCATTCATATAGTCATTTATAGGAAAAGTCCCTGAAAAATAGGAAAGGGCACTCATAACGGATTTATCCCCTCCATTGGCCCTGCGTCCTCCAGATTTAGTATAGGCGATAGAGGAATTTAATGTCAATTGATCAGAAATCTTATATCCTGCCTTAAACCTAAAATTATTCTTGCCATAATCCGTGTTTGGAAGAACCCCGTCTTCTTGGTCTTTTCCCATGGACAAGAAGTAATCCAATTTTTCATTGGCTCCACTAATACTTACGTTTACTTGGGAATTAAAGCCGGTTCTAAAAATATCGTAAGGACTGTAAAATTTATCTCCTGTCAAATCCACCACTGTTCCGTTGGACAGCGTATAGGAATCATCAGAATATCTGGGTCCCCAGCTATAAAAAGAGGTAGCATTCTGAACCCTATTGAAACCGGTTTCGGAATCTGGGTCGTATAGTGTCCTAGGAGCACCACTAAACCCTTCCCTATAAGTAGTTTGTAAGGAAGGTGTTGTTTGTATATCCCTAAATGTTGTTGAAGCCGTTACATTAATTTTGGCCTTCCCTTGTTTACCTTTTTTTGTAGTAATGATAATGGCACCGTTGGACGCCCTTACTCCGTAAAGTGCGGTTGCGGCAGCTCCTTTTAGCACGTTGAAACTTTCAATGTCCTCAGGGTTGATATCCCCAGCCCTGTTGGAAAAGGCAAATTGTTCGGAACTACTAGCGGAATTGGACCCTGCACTGGGCCTGACTTCCCCGGAAAAAGTATCGTTGTTCAGGGCTATCCCGTCAACAACAATTAAAGGTTGATTGCTCCTACTTGGATTAACGGAAGTAATACCCCTAATCAAGATATCCACACCGCCACCTGAAGATCCAGATGTTCTATTGATTTGAACCCCGGCAACCCTACCTTGCAAACTCTCCATAGGGTTTGATTGCCCCGCCAGGTTTAGGTCTTCAGTGTTAACCTGGGTTACGGAGTATCCCAAGGATTTTTGTTTCTTCTCCACACCAAAAGCCGTGACCACTACTTCGTCCAAAGCACTGGCGTCTTCAGATAAGACAATACTTAATTCGGCATTTGATCTAACCGTGATATCCTGCGATTTCATGCCTAAGTACGAAAAGCGCACAATATCGCCCTGCTTGGCGGCAATTATAAAATTACCATCAAAGTCAGTGGTGGTACCTGTGTTGGTCCCAACAATTAAAACGGTAACCCCTGGAAGTGGCATACCACTTTCATCTTTTACGTTACCGGAAACATTTTGTGCAAAGCCATGCCAAGTGAGCATGAAAGTGCACAACAACAATAGTTTTTGTATCATATTAGTTTGTTTTTATTAATCTGAGCTAAAAGTGATAAAAAAATCATAAAAATCAAACATTGACCGGTCGAAATGTGATTTATACAATAATAGCCCTACTTCTCAATGTTTTTATCACAAAATCAAGACTATAAACTGCTATTATTTAATTCCTTTTGATAAGATTTTTTTAACATATTCTCAGTTTCATATGTTAATATTCCAAAAAAGTCGTAACTTATAAGTATCTAAACTCATAAATGAAATCGCCATGAAAAAAATACTTGGAATAGTTTTCTTGATGTTGTTTTTGGTATCCGCGACCGAAATGGCATCCACAAAAATTCAAAACCCCAACACCTTGGAGGGTACTTGGGAATTAGTAAGCTTTAACAATTACGATGGTAACGATGTTGTAAAAACAATACCTCCAACAGATGGCTACCGTCAAATTAAAATGTTTTATAATGGAAAGGTAATGTGGACCCGATATGTCCCTACAGATTCCATTGAATGGTTCGGTTATGGCTCTTATAAGGCCACAGACAGTACCCTGACCGAAAAATTGGAATATATGTCAGCATCCATGAGGAAAGTTGCCAATGAAAATATGGAATGGCATATGGAACTCAAATTGGAGGGCGACAAATACAGCCAGATCTTTATTGATGCGGATGGGAATCGAATAAATTCTGAAAACTATAAACGTCTAAACTAGGTTTAGGTCCTAGTTTGACTTTCCAGTAAAGTATAACAAATTTACACTCCATGACTAAAAAAACGATCTGCACCTGGAACGTAGGTTCCTAGTACAGATCGTTTCAAATAGCCCTTAATTCAAATGTTGCATTAAATTTAAGGCATCCTGATTCTAATATCGCCTAAGACGAAACTTCTTGATGGCTTTCTATAGTCGCCAAATATCGTTCCGCATCAAGTGCCGCCATACAGCCGGTACCGGCAGCCGTAACAGCCTGCCTATATTCCTTGTCTTGGACATCCCCACTGGCAAATACCCCTGGCTTACTAGTTTTGGTAGTTTTGCCTTGGGTAATTAAATAACCCGTTTCATCCATTTCCAGTTGCCCCTTAAAAATATCGGTATTTGGTTTATGGCCAATAGCAATGAACAATCCTGTAATTGCAATGTCCTCTTTTTCACCGGTAATATTGTTCACCATTCTTAAACCTTCCACTACCTGATCGCCCAAAACGGTATCCACTTCCGTGTTATAACGAATTTCTATATTGTCCAAGCTGTTTACCCTATGTTGCATAGCCTTAGAAGCACGCATTTCGTCCCTTCGTACCAACATTGTAACTTTTTTACATATATTGGCCAAATAAGAAGCCTCTTCAGCAGCAGTATCCCCTGCCCCTACAATAGCTACTTCCTGTCCTTTATAAAAGAAACCATCACATACTGCACATGCAGATACACCACCTCCACGAAGTTTTTGTTCGCTAGGGATACCTAAATATTTTGCCGTAGCACCCGTGGAAATAATTACGGTTTCCGCTTCTATAACCTTACTGTCGTCTATGGTAACCTTGTGTATTCCACCTACTTCATCGCTAAAATCAACAGCGGTAGCCATACCTATACGTACCTCAGTACCAAATCTTTCGGCCTGTTTCTGTAATTGCATCATCATTGTAGGTCCGTCAACTCCATCTGGGTATCCAGGAAAGTTATCTACCTCTGTTGTTGTGGTCAACTGTCCACCAGGTTCCATTCCCGTATACAACACCGGCTTTAGATCTGCCCTAGATGCATATATAGCTGCAGTATAGCCTGCAGGTCCCGAACCAATAATCAACGTTTTTAAACGCTCTACTTTATCTGCCATAATAAAAACCTTCTATAATACTTGTTAGAAAACAAAAGTAGGATTTTCAATAAAAAACTTACGTCAAAAGTTATAAAAAGTTATTATAAAACTAGTTGCACAAACTATGGTTGTCACCCCTTTTCACGGAAACGTTACTTTTTGTTGTAAAATTGGGAATAGATTTACTTAAGAAAGAAACCTGTCCATAGTCCTAGGGAAGTAGTAAAGCTTATTAGCAGTTCATAATTTGTCTACCCCAATAAGTGATAAGGCAAAACCATAAAAGGGATACTTGAATGAAAACCAATTTGATTTATTACAGGTTTTAAAAATAGATTCTCCAAAAAACTGTGCTTGTTCTTTACCATCACCAACATTTGGGGCTTCAACTCGGATTGAATACTATTAATGGCTTCTATAATCCCTTGATCCGGCAATTCATGAAACTTATGTTTAGTTTCCGCAAGTAAATGGTGTAATTTGCTTTTGTTCTTTTTCTGCTCCTCGTTGAGCTCATAACTGGATCGTACATGCATAATATCCAAAGTTGATTTATGTACCTTGGCTATAAACAATACCTGCTTTATCAATTCATAATTGTAGTCTATTTCATAATCGGTTGGAAATAGAATTTTCGTGGGCATTTTCACATCAAAATCGAAGGGGATTGCCAATACAGGGCATTTTGCCCTTTTAATGGTATGTACGGTACTGCTGCCCAAAAATATTTCTTTTGCCCCAGTAGCCCCTTGGGTTCCCATAATTAAAAGGTCTATTTTTTTACTTTCTACCAGTTCATCAATAGCCTCCATAAGAACACTGAAGGCACTATAGGTTTTAAAATGATGTTTTGGGTTATTGAATTCAGAAATGACCTTTTGTTTTAGATCTTCCAATTTTGTTTCGGAATCTGTACGATAAATGTCACCTAACCCCAATTGTCCCGGACTGTGCAATAAATATTCGGACTGATAAATGGCGGGAGTATAGGTATGCAACAAATGAAAGGTACAATTCTCCTCTTTAAGCAAATGAACTGCATAGGAAATAGCCTTATAGGCATTATCGGAAAAATCCGTGGGTATCAAAATATTTTTCATGTGAATAATTTTTGTTGACCAATGGCGAAATAGTATCGAAATTTAAATGACAACTTTCAATAATTACTGCTGTAATGAATTATTTTTTATCATAATCGAAGTAATACTTGGTTCCATTTTTATTTAAGTTACACCGAAATTTAGTGAAATAAAACAGATCGATTCATGATTTTAATCAGTTGGATCCACAACTGATTTAGATAATTTTGCAGGAGGTAACTTTAACCTAAAAATATTCTATGAAGTAGGGTTGATATAAATTCAATTATAATAATCGCAATTGACGTTTCAAAAATCGAATAAGTATAAAGCATAAATAACTTCCAGGTGAAATTTATAGACTACTACAAAATCTTGGGATTGGACAAAAGCGCCAGTCAAAGCGAAATAAAAAAGGCCTATCGGAAATTGGCCAGAAAACATCATCCAGATGTTAACCCCAATGACAAGGAGGCCGAAAAAAAGTTTAAGGAAATCAATGAAGCCAATGAGGTACTTAGCGATCCGGAAAAACGAAAAAAATACGACAAATACGGAAAGGATTGGGAGCATGCGGAAGAGTTTGAAAAAGCTAGGGCGTCCCAACAATCAGCCTACGGAAGTGGCAGTCAAAGCTATTCGCAAAGCTATGGAGAACATGATTTCTCTGACTTTTTCGAATCCATGTTTGGAGGTTCCGGTGGCTTTTCAGGAAGGGGAAGGGCCCGTTTTAGAGGCCAGGATCTAAATGCCGAGTTAAAATTGCACCTTAGGGATGTATTTACTACACACAAACAAACCCTTAATGTGAACGGTAAAAATATCAGAATTACAGTTCCTGCCGGAATTGAGAATGGGCAAACCATAAAAATTAGCGGTCATGGAGGTCCGGGCCATCAGGGAGGTCCCAAGGGCGACCTTTATATTACCTTTGGCATCATAAACGACACGGCTTTTAGAAGGGATGGCAACAACCTATACACTACTGTAAATCTGGACTTATATACAGCCCTTTTAGGCGGTGAAATAATGGTGAATACGTTTGACGGACAGGTGAAATTAAAGGTTAAACCAGAAACGCAGAACGGTACCAAAGTTAAATTAAAAGGCAAGGGCTTCCCTGTATACAAAAAACAGGACGTTTATGGGGATTTATATATTACCTACAATCTTGTTACCCCTACCAATTTAACGGCAAAAGAAAAAGAACTTTTTAAGGAATTGGCTAACCTGAGAAAATAATTTTATATATGAAAAGAGAAACCTTTACTAGGGTGCTGAACCAACACATTCATGAAATTTAATCCTTATGGAACAGGAATATATACTGATTACCGATTTTTGCATGAGTCACAATATAGAAACCCATTTCGTGATGGAGCTTTATGAGTACGGACTGGTAGATGTCGTAGTTAAAGAAGATACACATTATCTTCCCATTCAGCAATTACCAAAAGCGGAAAAAATACTTAGACTCCATTCCGATCTAGACATCAACTTGGAAGGCATAGCGGTTATTACCCGACTTCTAAAAAGGATGGAGAAAATGCAAAATGAAATTACCCAACTCAAAAATAAATTGGATCTATACAAATAGGGTTAATGGGCCAAAGGAGTTGTAATTACACCTTGAAATAGCAAAGATATTTGGACGCTACAAAGGTTTGTATAACCGCTATTCATTTTTAGTGTAATCATTAATGGAACAACACTATAGTTACCAAAACTGATTTATATCATTTTGGATATGGTCCTGGATGCCTAATTTCGTCTCGATTAATTAAAACCTTGATTCCATGACGACACTGCTTAAAGTTGAACAGCTTATTTCCGAAGACAGCAAAAACATTATTTCCAGAAACCTAAGTCGGATTTTAGATTTAAAAATATTGGATATTGATGTTATCAATAAGACCATATCATTGGTCTACAACAACCCCTTTGTATTGGACAAGGCAAAAAAGGAATTGGGCCGAGTAGGTTATTCCCTTCAAACCCAAGACTCTCTCTAATCTCCATTGAAACTGTTCCCCCATGGAGATTTACACCATTTTCAAATATTATAATTTACTTCATTCAACCTAGTTGACTAAAGTGTTCATTGGATAAAGACTTCATTGTTTCAGCTGCCTGTTCCGCCGTAATATCGCGTTGTGGATTGGCAAACATTTCATAACCTACCATAAACTTTTTTACAGTTGCCGAACGCAATAAGGGTGGGTAAAATGACATATGGAAATGCCATTCCGGATGGTCCTTGCCATCTGTAGGTGCCTGATGTATTCCTGCAGAATATGGAAAAGAAGTGTTAAATATATTATCGTACTTAATAGTAAGCTGTTTTAGGATCTCTGCGTAGGATATCTTTTCGGACTCGGATAGTAAACCGATATGTGCCAATTTTCTTTTGGGAAGGATCATTGTCTCATAAGGCCATACTGCCCAATACGGAATAAGCGCTACAAAATGCTCATTTTCGACTATAACGCGCTCGTCCAACTGTAATTCCTGTTCCAAATAATCCTCCAAAATACTTCTACCGTGCTTTTCCCAATAAGTCTGCAGATTTCCTATTTTCTTATGTACTTCCTGTGGAATTTTATTCTGTGCCCAAATTTGTCCATGCGGGTGAGGGTTGCTACACCCCATTATGCCCCCTTTATTTTCAAAAATTTGAACGTGATTAACGCCGTCTACAGCCCCCAATTCCTTATACTCCTTTTGCCAAAGAGAGATTACGTCCGCAATTTCCGAAACGGACATTAAGGGTAAAGTAAGGGAGTGATTTGGCGAAAAGCAAACTACCTTGCAGATACCTGATTCGGATTCGGCGTACAAAAGGCCATTTTTATAGGACTCTTCCTTTACATTGGGCAATAGGGCCGAAAAATCGTTGACAAAGGAATATGGTTTTTCGTAACTGGGATTGAACTCCCCTCCCATTCTTTCGTTAGTAGGGCAAAGATAACATGAAGGGTCATAAACCGGCAGATCTGTAGTAGCACTTTTTTCGGTCTTTCCCTGCCATGGCCTTTTGGTCCTATGGGGAGAAACCAAAATCCATTCTCCCGTTAAAATATTTAACCTTCTATGGGGATTGTCATTAAAACTATTTGTCATTGCGCTTAATTTTGAATATAAGTTCCGGCACTAGGTTTTACCTCAAACGCCTCCAATTCAATATTGAAAGCCTCTTTATATGCCTTTGCGGCTTCCTTCACAAACGCCTCCACCTTGTCTTTATGTACTATATTCAAGGTACAACCCCCGAATCCACCACCGGTTTGCCTAGCCCCTAACACAGCATCATACTGCTTGGAGAAATCAACCAAAAAATCAGACTCCGGACAGCTTACTTCGTATAATTTGCTGATCCCTTCATGTGCCTCATATAGTAAGGCTCCAAAAACATTTAAATCATTGACCTTTAAAGCATTGGCAGTCTGTAACACCCTATCATTTTCACTAACAATAAAACTGCATCTTTTAAAAAGTGTTGCATCCATTGTCTGCTTAAATTCTTGAATCATAGTAGCTGTTACATCCCTTAACGACCTTACTTCCGGATATTGTTTCTGAATGATGGCTACACCTTCCTCACACTCACGCTTCCTAGTATTATACTCGCTGGAGGCCAAGTTATGCGACACTTTTGTATTCAGCATTATCATCTTATACGGGTCTATTTTTATGGGGATTTGCTGATGTTCCAGTGTCTTGCAATCCAACAAAATAACGTGTCCCTTTTCACTCATTACAGAAGCAAATTGATCCATGATTCCACATTGGGTTCCTACAAATGTATGCTCCGCCTTTTGAGAAAGTTGCACAATATCCATTTTGGAAAGTCCTAGATCAAACAGTTCATTGAGCCCAAATGCCAATCCACATTCCAAAGCAGCGGAAGAACTAAGACCCGAACCCATTGGCAATTTACTTTCAATGGTACAGTCGAACCCTCTTAACTTATCCGTTCTCAACAAAATTTCATTTAATACGCCCAATATGTAATTTTCCCATTCCACATTGCTCCTTGCAATTTTATTCAATTGAAGGGTGAACCCGGTATTGTAACCCAAACTATAAAGGTTACATTCCTTATCCGAATTGTTCCTAATGAATTTAAAAGTAATTTTTTTCTCTATGGCCGTAGGCAATACATAGCCAAGATTATAATCTGTGTGCTCCCCTATCAGATTGATCCTTCCAGGGGATTCAACTACCAAATCAGGGGTGAAATTTTCAGGAAACGGCATATACTTTAAGTGTATTAGGTCGCAAATATAAAAAATATCTATTATAAACGTATAATTTACATTTATAATAAATGAGTATAAAGCAAAACCTATCAACACAAAAAATCCCCTAGGCAACGCCAAAGGGGATTTAAAATCTTCAAAATAATAAAAATTGTTATTCTTCTTTTGTAAGCATATCTACTGTAGCTACTGTCCTAAATCCCAAATGCTCCAAGGAAGAATCCAAGCTGGAAGCCATCCTGGAGGAAATCCTATAACTGGCACAATAAGAAGCATTGCAAAGAAAGGATCCTCCCCTCATAACCTTTTCCTTGGCATAGGGCATATTTGGATTATATGGAGTGGCTGCTCCTTGGGGATTTACCACAGGACCATTCAAGGCTCCCAATTCCTTATAGTAATTGGTATTGTACCAATCGCTGGTCCATTCCCATACATTACCGGCCATATCGTATAGGCCAAAATCATTGGGAGGATAGGATTTAACTTTGGCGCGCTGTTCATAACCATCGGCCTTGCTATTGGTTACCGGAAATTCCCCTTCCCAGGTATTTGCCATTTGGGACAAATTGGAATCCTCATCGCCCCAGAAATAGATACTTTCGGTTTTGTTACCTCTGGCAGCCCTTTCCCACTCAGCCTCGGTAGGCAATCTTCTACCGGCCCATTCGCAATAGGCCAGAGCATCCTCGTAGGCCACTTGTACCACAGGTTCATTATCCTTTCCTTTAATGCTGCTTCCAGGTCCGTTGGGTTGTTTCCAATTGGCCCCTATGGTCCAGTTCCACCATTGTGAAAAGTCATATAGGTTGGGCACAGAAGTTTTAGTTTTTTTGAAGGTCAAAGAGCCCGGTTGTAAAATAGAATCATGGGGTTTGGGAGTACCCTCCGGAACCTGGGTTTTCATTTCCTCCCAATCTATTGCCCGCTCGGCCACAGTAACATAACCAGTTTCCTTAACAAATTTTGCGAATTGGGCATTGGTCACCTCCGTAACATCCATGAAAAACCCATTTACTTTTACCTTGTGGGCAGGCTTTTCATGGTCCATTGCCATTTTGTCCTGGGGTACGGCACCTTGGATAAACTCACCCCCGGGAATCCATACCATGCCATCCGGTGCCTTTATATTTTCCGGTTTTTCTATCAAAATAGGAGTTGTGTCGACTACCGATTCCGCAACCTCAGTCATTGGGGCACTACTTTCAACCTTATCCACCGACTTCTTATCCTCCTTACATTGCACCATCAAAGCCAGTATAAATAGGACACCTAAAGCATTAATTTTTTGCATTCTATAGTTTTTAATCCTTACAAATGTAAAGAACCAAAATGATTCTAATCCCCTTGCGGAATAAATTTCATGTCATAAGGTGTTGAACCCACTTTCATAATGGCATTAAATATATACTGGCAAACCTGTTTTTGACCCTCAAAGTTAATCAGCTCAACCTTATCCTCAGGGGTATGGTATTGTGAATGCCCACCTGTATGGATTCCTAGTACGGAAATATTTTTTTTATAAAAAGAAACATGATCAGATCCTCCTACAGAGCCGGCATGTACAACTGGCGACAAGCCCAATGGAGGCCCCAAATCCTTCATTAACTCTACTCCCCCTGGAAAGGTTCCGGCTCCGCCCATATAAACCTGCTTGGCATCGTTTAACCTGCCCACCATATCCATATTGATCATTAATTTAATCTGTGATAATGCTACAACAGGATTGTCCACAAAATATTTGCTGCCCAATAGTCCCTGTTCTTCTGCTCCAAAAGCGACCAACAAAACACTTCTTTTTAACTCGGTCTTGTGGGCCATTAGCATCTCCCCTATTTCCAATAGAGCTGAAGTCCCGCTGGCGTTATCATCTGCACCATGGTGTATCCCAATTTTATCGGACTTTGATGACGGTCCGCCCCCCATGCCCAAATGGTCATAATGGGCACCCAATACAATATATTCATTCTTCAATAATGGATCGTTACCTTCTATAAGGCCTATAACATTCCAGGTCTCAACGGCATTTTTGGGCAACTCCCCTTTCTTCACCCTTAATTGGGCCAAAAACGGCTGCTTATAGGATTTCATAAAAGGAGCTATCCCCGAATTTTTAAAATCCTTTGTTATATACCTAACAATCTTTTTGTTGATTTTTCCTCCGGGATATCTCCCCGAATTTTTATCGGATGTCAAGAATAAAATATGGTCTTTTAATTCCTTTTCCGTAATTTCTTCTTGGGCCATTGAAAAATTCACCCATAATGCAACTATAAGTAAAATGATGTAAAATCCCCTTTTGTAAAAATCCTTAAACATAAAACACTAAATTATTTAAGCAGGTATAAATATTAGTAGCCAGTAGTCAAATTAACTCATTTCTAAATTATCAAATTGATTTATTGGTACATTGGTACATTTCCCCATTGATCAATTAACCCATTTCCAAATTATCAAATTAACACATTGGTGCATTGGTGCATTTCCCCAAGATGTGATTTCGACTCCGCTCAATCACCAAAATAAGGCAGGAAAATGAGCAGTAGCCAGTAGCCAGTAGCCAGTAGCCAGTAGCCAGTAGCCAAATAAATTCATTTTCAAATTATCAAATTGATTTATTGGTACATTGGTACATTTCCCCATTGAACAATTAACCCATTTCTAAATCATTAAATCATCGAATTATCAAATTACTACTTTAAATTAGGAATCCTAAACTTTTCAATGCTGGGTTCGGTATGCTGGCTTTCCAGAATTTTGGCTGCCTTTTCTAGTATTTCCGGATGTTGATCCGCCACATTTGTTGTTTCCTTTATATCTGTCCTAAGGTTATACAATTCCAAGGTAGGCTCATTTTTTTTGTCCTTAAGATGGGTTTTTACAACCTTCCAATCGCCCATTCTAATGGCCAATTGCCCCCCATATTCCGGAAACTCCCAATAAAGGAAATCGTGTTCCTTTTGATTTTCCTGCGAAAGCAAAGTGGGTAAAAAACTCACCCCATCCGTATAGCTTGGTTTTTCATAGCCCGCAACATCGGCCAAAGTGGCCATAACATCATAATGTGCAGAAATATGATCCGTTTTACTGGCCGCTTTTATTTGTCCGGGCCAAGTTGCAATCATTGGTACCCTAATTCCCCCTTCATAAACAAAGCCTTTTCCTCTTCCGTACTCACTTCTAAAAGGTTTTGCACTATCAAACCAAGGGGAGTCGGTTCCACCATTAAAAGTGGGACCATTGTCTGAAGTAAATATAATAAGTGTATTGTCATATAGTCCGTCCTCCTTTAACTTGGCCACTAGTTTTCCTATATTCTCATCCAGGTAAGAAACCATGGCAGCGTAACCAGCTCGGGGGTTTTGGTGTGGAAAATAGCCTCTTTCCCCTAAATATGGCTCTTCATCCCCAAACTTTTCAATATAGTAATCCACCCATTTTTGTGGAGCTTGAATGGCCGCATGCGGTATTGGGGTTGCCCAATAAATAAAAAAGGGGTTCTCCTTATTTCTATCTACAAAACCTTTAAGTTCATTAAACATAAGATCGGGTGCGTAATCATTTAAGGTATAGGCCGCATAACTCTTGGGATCGTTGATATCTGCTCCTTTGGCCAATTTGGTATTTGGGGCAATGGTATCGTTATTTAAATGAACCCTATTTTCATTCTTGTACAAATGCAATGGATAATAGGTGTGGGCCTGTCGCTGACAATTATATCCATAAAAGAAATCGAAGCCCATTTTTGTAGGAATGGAATTGGTATGGGGTGCGCCCAATCCCCATTTACCGAACATGGCCGTACCATACCCCACTTCCTTTAACTTTTTAGCTATGGTAATGGTGCTATCCGGCATAGGACGCTGTCCCTCCAAAACAGAATCTTTGGCCATGGCCCTATAATTCCATACCTCCCCACGTTCTCCCCATTCTTCATTGCCACGAATATGGGCGCGCCCGGAATGGGTACCAGTCAGCAACATATAACGTGCAGGGGCACAAACCGGGGCACTGGTATAATGCTGGGTAAACAACATCCCTTCCTTTGCCAGGGCATCAATATTGGGGGTCTCAATTTTTTCCTGACCATAGGCACCCAATTCGGCATAACCAAGATCATCGGCCAAAATGTAAATTATATTGGGTTTTGGGGGTTCCTCGGAAAGAACTTCCTTTTTACTTTCCTCTTTACAGGATAATAGGGCTAATGGTATTAGGATTAAAAAAGTTATTTTTTTCATTATTAATTTATTTCTGGTTTTTAGTTTCTGGTACGGGCTTTCGGCTTCCAAGTAATCCATCTAACTCCAATCAACGAACTTACTATATTTCCGTTAAACTAATACTTTGGCGGAATTTCAAATTAACACATTTCCAAATTGATGAATTATTATTGTATTGGTTTCTCCAATACTGAAAAATCTATCACTGGTGCCACTCCGTTTGCTATCCTTTCATGGAAGGTATCAATAGTGGTCATTTCATTAATAAATCCACAATTCTTCATAAAAAATTTGTTTCCAACGGCCCCTCCGGCATAATCTTCCCTAGACCCTTTCCTAGCGGTGGCGTCTGCCGTAAATTTAGCCTTGGTAAGTTCATGCCACTGCCCTGCAGTATCCATGATCCATTGGTTGGTATATTCTCCCATTCTGGAAATATGGCCTACTTCTGTCCTAAAGTTCTCTAGAAAGGAATGTGGTCTTTTTAAGTGGGTAGAGGTATGTGGTCTTCTAAAACTGGCAATTAAATTCCATTTATCCGTTTCCGGGTCAAAGAAATAGGCGGTATAATCCGTGGAATTATTTACAGATGGCTCACCCTTCAATAAGAATTTGTAGGTGTTGCCCGCCTTCCAGTTGAATACCTTATAACTTTGTCCTCCAGAGCCTTCATTGCCAAATTCACCAGTGGTTACCCCTTCTCCTTTGCCTAACAAAATTATTCTGTATTCTTCAGGAATACTTTTTGGGTCCTGGGTTTCAAACGGACTCCAGACCGAAAACAGGATTCTCCTTTCTGTCTCCGAATTTACCTGCATTCCAAAATACCCCTCTCCAAAGCCGTTGGCCATGTAATAGGATCCAATAACATCCTCTTTTTCAGGGACCGTTATTTCATTATAAAACCAAAGAATATCCGTGTTTTCGGGAGTAGTGTAGCTTAAATGTACAGATGGCCCCCTTCTACCCCAGTAAAAGTCTTCTTTTACGTAAGTAAGCTCACCATTGGCCGCCTGGCCGCCAATAAGTACCTCATTGACATCCCCGAAATTGCTTGCTGTTTTTTCCAATCCCTGAAGTTCCACATAGTGATAGCCAGGTTTGGTAAGCTTAAACACGCCTACATCAATAGTTTCAAAATCTTTATTGGAAACTTGGATCTCCTTTGTGGTTCCGTCCAAGGTAACTTTGATTTTAGAAGTACCATCCATCACTTTAAGATTTAGGCCCACATTCAATTGCCCTACTTGGTCGGTTTTAAAATAAGTTCTTATAACCGTATTTGCATCATTCCAGTTCCTTATCCCCTCATCAGAAATAAGATGGCGATTATCCCTCACTTCATTTACCACCCAGCTATTGCCTCCAGGCTTTATACTGTCGGTCAAGCTTAATTTTTCCAAGGATATTTCTGCTGCATTATCCTGCTTGGACAAAGTTGTACAGGAGCCTACCAGGAACAATAGGCTTAGTCCTACTGAATTTATACATCCTTTACTGCTTGGCATAGGGCTAGTAGTGGCCATTTTAAAAAACTTGGAGCCAACGTTGGTTATTGCCATCTTTTTGATCATTGTAATTGTTATCGTTATATTTAAATTTTTTATCCTACTCACTTTAACTTAAATCCCTCTAATATGATCTACCTTTCCCTTCAACTTTCTAGGGCTCTTGCCGAATTCTTTTTTAAAGCATTTTGAAAAATATTTGGGGTCGTTAAAACCTACCAAGAACGCTGCCTCGGACACGGAATAATTACAGTCGCTAATTAAAACAGCCGCTTTCTTAAGACGCATAGTCCTAACAAAATCCACTATTTTCTTCCCCGTTAACCCCTGAAATTTTCTGTATATAGCAGAATAGCTCATGTTTAGATCCTGAGCCAGATCTTCGGTCTTAAAATCTGGATTGCTAATCTGATTTTCCACAAGACGTACCAGGTTTTCAAGAAAAACTTCATCCTGGGACCTACTTCCTCCATTTTGGGGGGTAGTAATCAAGTCGTTCTTATATTTCATAATCAACCGATCGCTACGGGTAATGATATTATTTACCTTTAGAACCAGTTCATTAATATTAAAGGGTTTGTTTATGTATTCGACCGCCCCTGCACGTAATCCCAAAATTTTATTTTTTGCTGCTTTTTTGGCGGTAAGAAGTATAATCGGGATATGTGTCGTAAGCTCGTTTTTTTGAAGCATTTTACTCATTTCAATACCATCCAATTTTGGCATCATAATATCGCTAATGATCAAGTCCGGATTATGCTCCAAGGCCAAGGCATAACCTTCTTCCCCATTTTCTGCCAAGAGAACATTATAGTAATCATTAAAAATATCTTTCAGGGATATTTGTAGTTCATAATTATCCTCTACTACCAATATAGTCTTAGCCAATTTAGCTGAACTGGTACCTGTGTTTTCCTCCTTCAATTCGTATTCAACCTCCTCAACTTCCATAATAGCCTCTTCCAAGGTAAGCTCCTTTTGTACACTTTCATTCTTATTTTTATCAATAGGAAAGCTCACACTAAAACAAGTTCCCTTAACCGGGTCCGATTTCACATCGATCTTACCATGGTGCAGATCTACCAGTTCTTTAGTAAGGGCCAAACCTATGCCCGTTCCCATTTTTTGCTTCCCTGAATCTGCCTGATAGAACAATTGGAAAATGTTTTTTAGCTCCTCATTTGGAATACCCGGTCCTGAATCGGTAACGGATATTTTTACATTTCTATCCCAATCCTCCACAATTACATCCAATAATATAGTTCCTCCTTTGGGAGTAAATTTGAAGGCATTGGATAGAAGGTTAAAGAAAATATGTTCCATTTTATCTTTATCGTACCACATTTTCAACTCTTCACTGGGGTAGCTACATTTAAAATTGATACCCTTGAAAATGGCTTGCTCCTCAAAGGAGCTGGATATTTCCGTTAGATCGGCAACAATATTGTGTTCCACCGCTCTCAAGACCAGTTTCTCCAATTCCTTGTCGCGTAAAGAAGTCAATTCAAATACAATTCGCGACAATCTATTCGCATTGTTGGAAATTAACTTAAGGCGTTGTTGCAACAGTACATTACCGCTTTTCATGGCACGTTGCAACATGTTTTCCAAGGGAATCAAAATCAAGGTCAAAGGGGTTTGGATTTCGTGGGACATCTTGGCAAAGAAATCCATTTTTAGGGCGTAAAGCTCCCTTTCATGTTTATGCTCCAGCTCATCGGCAATTACCCTGTTCCTAAGCCTAATCCAGATGACTGTGCCATAAAGTAGACCAACAATTAAAAACAAATAAATTATCTGGGCGAGATTTGATCTCCAAAATGGACGTAAAATACTGATGGCGACAGATGCTTCTTTTATATCCCATTCCCCATTACCAGTACTGGCCTTCACTTCAAAAACGTAATTACCGGGGGGTATATTGGTGTAAGTTGCCAGACGTTCCTTTTCGGAATCTATCCAATTGTCATTAAACCCTCTAAGCCTATAGGCATAATTGTAATTGGAAAACAGCACATTGTCTATTGCCAAAAACCGAAAGGCAAATGATGATTGATCATGATCCAATTCCAAATAATCCAACTTTTCAACCCCCTCGGTAATTTGTTCCGGAATAACATTTATGGCTGGCTGGTTGAGGATTTCAATATCTTCAATAAATAATTTAGCTACTGTTTCCTCTTTTTTAATTTGATTGGGCTTAAAGTAGCTAACTCCATTTAACCCTCCGAAATATATATTTCCATCCCTTCCAAAATGCGCACTTCGCTGCATAAAGGAATCATCCTGAAGTCCATCTATTTTCTGAAATACCCGCGATATGGAATCCCTAACATTTATATGCCAGATACCCGTGGTGGATCCCAACCATAAATCATCTTGGTTCTCCAATATTACGGACCTAAAGATGGTGTTGCCATAGGTTCCGTTTATCTTTATTTTTTCAACTTGTTGATCCGAAATATTAAATTTGATCAATTCCCCACTTACCATAACCAACCATATGGCATCTGCATTACTAGCCGCCATGGACCATATATCATAATTTTTGTTGGAAATGAGGGCGTCGTTGACATGTTGATACCTTGTAAAATAGGACTTGGAAATATCGAACCCATCTTCGTTAAACCTAAATAACCCGCCTCCATTGTAAGCAAGCCAAACAGTCCCCGAGGAATCCTCCACAACAGATTGGGAAATGGACCCCACCAAACCCGCTGTGCCATTTTCAAAACGTGCCAACAATTTATTTCTTTCAGAAAACAAGTAAATTCCCATGTCGGTCGTAACCCATAATCTACCTTTAGAGTCCTTAAAAATAAATCGGACGTCCAGAACCATATTGTTCTTGGAATTGCTCAAAGGCAGCTTAGAGAACCTACCATTCCGGGTATTGTAAACCCACAGTCCATTTTTATAGGTCCCTATCCAAATATTGCCATTAATATCCTCGTTGATAGAGTGTATATAAAACCCTTTGTTTTGGGCAGAATTTTGAAAAAATTGCACTTCATCCCCATTGGTGGCCACCTTGGTAATTCCGTCCCCATCCGTCCCTATCCAAAGTGTTCCATCATTTGCCCTATAGGAGGACAAAACCCTTGCAGGGCTTCCTTTAATGCCACCGGAATGGTAATTTATTTGATTATTTTTATTTCTTAATATGTTTATATCCCCATAATTGGTAAGTACCCATAAATTGTTCTTCAGATCTTCATTTATTCCGATTACGGTATTGGTACTCAGGGAAAACCCATTAAGATGATTGTGTTTATAAATGGTCAATTCCCCAGACTCCGTGTCCAACCTGTACAGTCCATTCCCATCCGTTCCCAACCAAATAATACCGTTCACATCGCAATACATAGATATGAACAACTCATTTAATTGACTTCTCCATTGCTCATTTATGATGTCATCCTGTACAAAGGATTCTTTATCAAAATCATAGACCATTATCCCATGCCCCACATAGGACGATCCGATCCATAGTCTATTTTTTTTATCCAAGAGCAGTAGGTTTTGGTCTGCCAAGGTATAGTCATAGGGCACTTCCAATGTCTCAAGGCGTTTGGTTACCAAATAATAAATATAAAGAGGCCCCCTATAGGTACTTACTATAAGTTGATCGGATTTTCTAACCACCAAGGAATTAACTTCATTGAGACCCAAAGAATGCCCTGGAATGGTGGTAATACTATCAACAATTCCCTTACTATGGTCATAGGAGTATATGGATCCTTTATCACTTGTAAACCAAATAACACCATTATCTTCATTGACAATGGTAACCTTGTGCTTCTTCTGAAATCCCTTAATGGACTGGTCTATGGACAAAAACCTTCCATTTTTCTCCAAATAGGATATTTGCCCATTCATGGATAAAGCCCAAATTACCCCCTTTGCATCCCTAAATATTTTTTTTAATTCATCTGATGAAGTATCCTCCCTGAAAATTGACTCCTTGGGAGTGAATTCAAAATTATAACCATCGTATTTGGAGATACCTTCTGCATGTGCCAACCAAACAAAACCCAAACTATCCTGTACGGTATGGGTAACCTTTATATTACGATTGTCCAATTTACTGGAAAGGTGGATAAAATTAGAAGAATGCTGTCCTGATAAATAGGACAAACAAAACAACCCCAGAACACATAGTGCATAAATTTTATTCCTATTTAACTTCTTATTCAAGCTGCCTAAATTTCAATTAATTCTTGCTAATTCCGTACGAAACAAATGTACCCATAATTGGCGTCAACCTAAAGGAGGTATTTTTTGCAAAAAGGTGGAAAAAAACTTCAAATATCGAAATAATCCGAAAATTTACCCCTAGAACGCCAAAAAAGAACACTTAAATAATTAACACATTCTTAATATTTGCGGAACATTAACAACAAGTATCTGTATTTCGTAAAATATGAACCAAAGAAGAAATTTTATTAAGAAAACCGCCATTACTGGAGCTGGTATTGCACTATTGCCTAATCTAAGTTTAGGAAATGGTCTTGTAAAAGACTCACAAAAATTAAGAGTGGGCGTAATTGGTGTTGGACTAAGGGGAACCAATCATTTGGACAACCTTCTGAAAAGAACCGATGTTGTAATAACTGCCATTTGTGACATAGATCAAAACCGCATTGCTATAGCACAGGATCACATTGTAAAAGCTGGCCAAAAGAAGGCCAAAGCCTTTGGAAAAAATGAACAGGATTACAAAAACCTGTTGGCATTGACAGAAATTGATGCAGTGGTCATTGCCACTCCTTGGCTATGGCATACCAAGATGGCGGTAGACTCTATGAAAGCTGGGAAATATACCGGTCTTGAAGTATCGGCTGCCAATACGCTTGAGGAATGTTGGGACTTGGTGAATACACATGAAGAAACTGGTTCCCACCTTATGATATTGGAAAATGTAAACTACAGAAGGGATGTGCTTGCCGTATTAAATATGGTTAAACAAAATGTCTTTGGAGAACTATTGCATTTCAGATGTGGATATCAGCACGATCTGCGCGGGGTAAAATTCAATGACGGAAAAACGGCATACGGAAAAGGTGCCGAATTTGGCGCCAAGGGTATCTCCGAATCTGCCTGGAGGACACAGCACTCTTTATTGAGAAATGCAGATGTCTATCCAACCCATGGTCTTGGACCTATAGCTGTTATGGCAGATATAAACAGGGGCAATCGTTTTCTATCACTTACCTCACATGCCACCAAAGGTGTTGGTCTGCATAAATACATTGTAGATACTGCAGGTGAAAATCATCCCAATGCCAAATTAAAATTTAAGCAGGGAGATATCATTACCTCTACTATAGAAACCTCCAACGGGGAGACCATCATAGTAACCCATAATGTAAACAATCCCCACCCATACTCCCTAGGGTTTAAAGTTCAGGGAGCCCAAGGGCTTACGGACTTCGACTACCATACACAACGAATCCATATTGAAGGTACCACCGAGGGACATGGATGGGAGAATATGGATTCCTGGTTAGAAAAATATGATCATCCGCTATGGAAAAAATTCGGAAGCAGTGCTACGGAAGCTGGTCATGGGGGTATAGATTTTTATGTAATGAATGCCTTTATAGAGTCGGCCAAAGAAAATATTGCCCCACCTATGGACGCTTATGACGCTGCGGCCTGGAGTGCTGTTACACCGCTTTCAGAACTATCTATAGAAAACAATGGGGAACCACAGGATTTCCCAGATTTCACAAGGGGGACTTGGATAAAAAGAAAGCCCTATAACTGGATAAAGGACACCTATTAACGTGAGTTCGACATAAAAATATTATCAATACATTGATTTAATGTAAGTTATAATAAATGCTACGGTCCCCTCGAGCGGAGTCGAGAGGTTATTTTAC
>Ga0208032_1000279_pt1 | contig 33910 bp, 48 predicted proteins | sample MalvirAntarct_66_FD_184254 | JGI IMG/M metagenome (GOLD analysis project Ga0208032, IMG submission 184254) | Marine viral communities from the Global Malaspina Expedition - Malaspina viral metaG Antarct_66 (SPAdes) (version 2) | ecosystem: Environmental > Aquatic > Marine > Oceanic | place: West... | reverse complement strand
ATCGATGTTGTCTAATGTAAGAGCGGAAAAGGCATGCGAAAGCGGTTGTTTTAAAATAGCCGCTATAGGTTTATTGACTAATTTATACAATGGCTCACTCAGCTTAATTAACTCAAGCCTGTCATTGAGCCGAGCCGCAAAAAATAAGCATGAAAGACTAGGAGAATGAACAACTATAATTTGCTCATTCTCCTAGGAATTAGAACCACTCTAGTAAGATGTATTCATTTTGTAATGTAGCATCAGTGGCTAGCGTTGGTGGGGTTGTTGACATATCAAATATTGTGGCTATTGCGCTTTGTCGACCAAGCTCACGTTGAAAAATTTGCAAGACTTTTGTAATGGAGCCTGTCTGTTGAAATTTAACCGTAATGCCACCATCGGCGCCTGATAACATTTCAAAATTAAACTTAACCTCTATGGCTCCAACAGGCAAAGCAGGGGGTTTACCAACACTAAGAAGGGCGCCATCAAAATCAGAAGATGATGATACGGTCCAAGCTCCAGCTACCATTCGTAATACTGCATATCCTTTAGGCTTAATCACAGCAGGCGTTAGCTGCATTAGCTTAGCTTGGCGGCCTAGTAACGTATTATCTTTGAAGTAAGTTGTACCATCAAAATGACCTAAAAAACCTTTAGCAGAAGAACAAAACAAGCTAACAAAGGCTTTGAAAATCATTGTGTTACCTAGCCTACTCAAATGTATTTGATCGAAAAGATAATTTTTATCATTATAAAAATATCGATAAACATCTAAAAACAAAGCGTCATTTTCTACAGCCACACGCTTTTCGGCCTCTACCATATCTCTCATGGTGTACCCGTTAAAAACGACATTATCTGGATAATGATTAGGTAGCAGTGCTGGATTTCCAGGGGTACTATTCATTAGAATGACCTGAATATTTGGATTACTCAACTTTGCGTTTTGTATTATATCGTTCAAATTTTCAACATGTTCATCCAGCGTCAGGCTCAATCTATCGTTGGCACCAATTTGAAGCACTAGAATATCTGGTGCATATTGTCCGATTCTTGCTTCGTACTCAGCTAAAATGTCAGCAGATGTAGCACCGCCTTTGCCAGTCATTTTTACTGTAGTCTTTTTTGTACCCACTGCATTTACATAAAATGAGCCGGGGGGAGACACTAAAGAGCTATCATCTACATTCCTAAAATTTTGAAAAGTAATTTTAAGAGGCTTGTCGGCACTAGAGTATTTTGACAAAACCAGCTCAAAAGGGGATAAATTCTTGTAATTAGTGCTATTACCGATAACTACAACTGATTGAAGTTCTGGGCCAGAACCGTTATCAGCATAAACATCGAACTTAAAGTCATCTCCTTCTGCATTATGCATCATGTAGATAACGGTTTTTGGAGACTGAACGTTTGCAGAACGTACGCTAAATCCGATTATGTCAGCACTTGTCTGTGGGGAAATTTTGGCTACTCTTCCATTAAACGGTGCCACAAATGAATTTTCTGTTGTTTTAGAAATAACAGGGCTACCCGCTTTAATGACATAACTAATGTTATCACCATAGACAAAGCATGGATCGCAGGTATGAATGAAGTCTCTCAGCATAAAAGACCATGAGCGAATACCAGGGTAACATTCGTATGCATTTAATTCGTAAGGAAAGTTATATCCGTAGTTATTGAATGATAATGAATCACCAGTAATTACCACTGTGTACCCATCGGCCTCTAATTTTGCAGAGATGTCTTTTGGTTTGTTTTTATAAAAAATATCTTTAATAGGAACATCATATAATGGCTTTATCGGCGCTAAAGCCTTCAACAAATGATCATCTTTTGTTGGGTCAAATATAATCCCCTGAGCGGCCAACGCATTCTGAAACTCTGCTATCACATGGTTAAACCAATCTGCACCTGGATAGCTTGGTTTATTGTCATCACCTGACTCAGTAAACCAGCCAGGTGAACCAGATACTGGCTTAGCTGCTGGACGCGCTACTGCTTGTGAACCATTACGTAACGGATGCATGTTAACTCTCCTAATCGAAATTCATTTAAACGCCGTTTAAAGCGGTTTTGTTGATGTTAAAAATGCCTAAACGGCGTAGTAAAACTCGTAAAATAATCCGCCAACTTTGTAACGCTGTAGCGTGCATTCGAGCACACGGGCATCTGACGTTAGCAAAGGGGTTAATACATCATCCAAACAGGTCATGTATGCGCCTGGTATGCCGTACACATTCACCCGTAAGATGTATCGGTATTTCTGTTCCCATAATGGGTAAGTGCATGAGCGCAAACAGTGGTGCGGGAACGTCTCATCAACCTCAACCGTAAAGCCCAGATCGGTGGCTAATTTCTGGATATTCCATGCTTGCAAACCACCCTTACGGTGGTACTTCTCAACCACGGAATAACGACGATATTCAATGCTTGATACTGGCTCCGCTACGCACTCAGGAAGCCCCAAATAGGTTTCCCACTCATCCAGCATCTGCAAGGTTGTTTCTGGCCGCATCTCAAGTAGCAGATTATCGGCACTGACTTCGGCTTGCTCTAAACGGGGCGCATAACCTTGGCTGTACTTATAAAGATCTAATGACGTAGAACGCTGCCACAGCACACCACGTGGCATCTGTGACAGGATGGCATTAGTCCACTGCGCTACGGAGTGCCCCATGTAATGGCTCCCAATGCATGTAGCTCGGTATCGGTGGCGGTTACATCAGCGCTTAAATCCAGCTCGTAATCACTTATGCCAACGGTTGATCCAATAGCTGTTCTAACCGCACTTAATAGCAAGGTTGAACCTGGGCTGAGTGTCTTAAAATAACCATTTACACTGGCCTGCACGCTTTGGCGTAGGCCAGCATTATCAGGAAATATCGTGATAGCCAGCGAGGTGGTTTTCAGCGTCAAGGGGATGTAAACCGCTTCTATGCCACCAGGGCGACCAACGTCGGTTCCTGTGGCTGGGTCTTTATGGCGATAGATATAATCAGCCATGCTGACTTGGTCTATGTAGGTGGGCAAAATGTCGGGGCGACTATCAAATACAAAGGCATAGCCAACCGTGGCTGGGCCTTGGTAATTATCCACTGCCCACGCACGATCAACGCCTGCTACTTCACGGCACCAACCCACATAATCATGTACAGCACCACCCATTGGTGGGTTACGCTTACGAAATAACAAACGCTCAAGTACCTGTGCGGGCGTCTCTAACTCAGCACCGCCCGTAAGACCGCCAGAAATACCATTGGGTTGAATGCCTGGCACAGTTGATACTAAGGTTAATGGCTCACCTGCAAGCAGGTTTCCAGTGGCACCTGTAGCTTTTGCTTCAACCTGCACAATAACATTGCCACCGGAGGGCGCATTCGATAGCGTCACTTGATATAAGCGGCCATCTGAATGTGTCATCACAGTGTCAATTGGGATCGCTGAATTACCCACAAAGGTCACAGGGCCAGTTGCGTTGGTAGCCAGCTTTTGAATAACGCCCTCAAAGCGAGCGGTATCGATAATGGTTTGGTCTTCTGACTCAGAAGAGGGAATTATCTGGCGTACTATCCAGCTTTGATAATCGTAAAGGTCCCGAACGCTGCCGCTCACAGCAGCATTTAGGGCCTGCTCGATACCAAACTTAGGTAAGATGGTATCTAACGAGGCTTCAATATCAATTAATCCGCTGTCGATTAAACTGCGTAGCGTAGGTACATTAAACGGCACGTTGCGTCTCCCATCGTTTTGACACGGTAAACGAGATAACCTCGTCATCAGGTTTAGTGATCACAATGTTCAAGGCCAAGGTTTGAAAACGCGGAATAGAACCCGTCACTTTTACGCTTTTGGCCAACGCACCCTCACCGGTATCTTTAAGCATCCAAGCCAGTGCATCTTCGGCATATTTAACCGCTTTATTACGCACTTCTGTTGTCAGCTTTTCGCGATACAGCAACCACAATTTACTGCCCCAAGGCGCATCGTAAAAAGTGTCACCAGGCCAACCTCTAAGGTCGTTAGATGCATCTGGCAATTCATCTGAATCATCCGCTCTTGCATCAGTAAACAGTGAGATCAAAACGAGGGCGGATATCTCACCATCGATATCACCACCCTCGTTGCTGCCATCAATCAGCACACCTGAATTTTTCACCATGTCTAACACGATGCTTACACTCATAAAAAACCTATTGAGGTGTGGTTGTTGGTCTACCTTCTGCGTCGTTGTGGGTGTGGCCTAGGTAAGAAATATTATTAGCGCTTAAATCAGATCCAGTAACAACACTGTCTGAGGTAATACCGCTAACGGCATAAATACCGAGGTCTGTTGATATGCCACCTGTCACATGCAAAGGGCCTTGAATTAATGTTTCAGGTGAGATGATAGTAAAGGAGTTGGCGACTTCGAAAATAACGTCGGTTGCTGTAACCAGTATCTTTCCGTCTTTGGTCAAGCGGATTTTATGCCCTTCAAGATGGTATAGAAAAACATCACCACTTTCACCTTTTGGCCGATATTTTTTATCTTCAACAGCAATGGCAACCAAACCAGAAAGCGACCCACCCAGCGCGGCCAATATCGCCTCAGACCCCGCAGGCGGAACAGAGCTAATACCGTAATTTTGAAACCGCTCAATATTATCGGCAGACTCATCTGCATGCATTTTTACCTGTAGGTTTTGACGCTGCAGGTCTTCAACAAGGTCAGTCACAATGGCACGGGTCAGCATGCCTGTAATGCGGCGTCTAATGGGGGCAAGTAGCCTATCAATATAACGAGTCGTTACCATTGGCCACCGCCTAACTTGGTTTCTTTTGCCGCTTCTGCAGGAACATCCATGGCATCAGGTTTAACCACACTAATCACCGCCAAACGGCCTGCATCGTCTTCGCTAAACATTATCGAGGCAATCAACATCTCTTCATCTAAACCCAATATCTCATCGATAACAGGGGTAATAGTATTGATGTTCCAAAGCTTGCCCGTTTGCGGAATGCGCCAGCCTGTTACAGTATATTCAGCACTGTTTGATTTACCTATGCTGCGTTGGCGTTCCCACTGGCCGCGCTTAGCTGCGCCCTCTGCCGTAGTGATCTCTTCATTGACAATAATCATAGGGCGATAACGGCTAATATCACTGTCTGTAATATCGGCTTTAATACCGCCAACGGTAGATAATGCCGAACTATCCCACTTTTCACCAAAGGCAGCACCTGCGGCTTTAACGGTAAACTTGCTATACCGCTGACGCCAACTAAAACGGCCACGGGCAGCAAGCACGTTTTCACCCAGTATCAATGACACACCCGCCTTAACTTTACTGGCACGGGTGATCACCAAATTACCAAAGGTATCGCTGGTCAACAGTACGCCACGCTGTCTAGCCAAACGTGATAACAGTTCATGCGGGGTTTCACCTTGCTCAATTTGAATGCGCGCAAAGGCCTCACCCACATCAGTATTAACAACCACCTTAATACCAAACGGCTTGCATACTGTGTTCGCTATCTGCGTTAGAGTTTGGTTATTAAACTGGCCGCTTGGGTGGTCAACTGAGCAATCAACTAAATCAGCGGTTTTATCACGACCACTCACACTAATGGTCACTGTGGTGGCATCATAGCTGGGGATCCAATCATCAACATAACCCGTAATAACCCGCTCACTGCCAATATCAACCGTGCATGCTTGGCCTTGCTTAATGGGTTCAACAAACGCTTTATATTGCTGCTCGCTGTCTTGCCACTTCCACGTTAGCTCTAACGAGAACGAGCCAGACATTGCCTCAAGCGAACGAGTCACCTCAACCTTAGTCCAGCCCTGGTAAACATTGCCACCGGCTTTTAATACAATCGGTTCGGCCATCAGTTTATTACCTCAACCTTATCAGTAGGCAAAATAAACGCAGGGTTAGCAAAACCGTTACGTTGCACTATGCTATCACGTCGTTCTGTGTTGGCCGTTTCTTGCCAGGCAACTAATGCAACCGGTACCGACTCAATAGGCTTGTAAATGCTCACCTGCGGTAATAACTCTGCACGGGCGCGTGTATCAGCTAGCACTGACTGCCTTAACACACGCATATTACGCCACACTGACGAACGGCTACTCTCAACTGCAGCTGCTGCGTAAACAGCTAATCTATCGGCAATGCCATAACCAATATTTTTAAGCTGTTGCCCCGTCAATATCGCATTACGCTCAGCACCCGACAGGCTTTGTAATACTGTTGCTTCATCATCAAGCTTTTGCACAATATCGGCATCGCCCAACGCCAAGCATTCAGACAACACCGCGCGGTTAAGCGTTAAGTTTTTAAACGCCGCAGCATTGGCGATCACCGCCGCCTGCTTTGATGGGTTAGCCAGCTTAGGTACCGAACCGGCTTTACCCCCTTCGCTTGATATATCACGCGCTAAGCCACCAGTAATCGCCAGCTCTGCACGGGTACCTTGCCAACGGTTTTGCACGTTCTGATAAACACCTAAAGCGCGAATAGGGTCTTTAACCACGCCTTTAATGTCTTCCATCAGGCCCATTGTTTCACGTGCCAAGTCACCAGGGTAAGCAAGCAGCTCACCTATAGAGTCTTTAGCGCGCATCAATCTATCTGTCCACTCACGCAAATCATCAGGCAATGATGGCAGGTTGCGGGTCAGCTCATCTAAATCATCTAAAAACAGATCAACCATATCGCCAGCACCTTCTAAGGTGTCGGTATCAAACTCATCTTCAAAGGCTTTATCAACGGCATCTTTGGTATTGTCAGCATCAGCATTAATCTGTTTGGCGGTATCTGATTTGGCATTCGGGAATAGGTTTTCACCCACTTCAAATACTTCAAAGTTAATGGTGGCGGTACCATCAATGCGATTAACCAGCTTGTGGCTAACCTTGCCCACTTGCACTTTACGAATACCAAACCATGGGTGAACCAGCTCACCCGCACCAGGCTTGTTTAATGCTTCAAGAATAGCTTGCAACTGCTCAAAGTAATCAGCACCCACCACGCGGCCACTAATGCGCTCTTGGGTAAGCACCTTGCCGTTATCTTCGGTATAGCCAATCTCTTTTTTAGGGTAAGCATGGGGGATGGCGCGACGGCCACTTTCGCCATCGGCTTCTTCTAATAAAAATTCAACACCTCGAAACGAGGCAGTTAAACGGTCTTCAAATGCCATTTAAAGCTCCTATAACTTTCGAGTTAATTAATGCCATTATCGGCATCAACAGTAACGCCTAGTGGAACATTGCGAGGGGTAACCTTTATACGATCATCGGATACCGCAATATCAAGTGCTAGCTTACTACTGACACCATTCACCATGCCTGCAATGTCAGAGCCCGCATTAACATCTTTAATGCCGCTACCAAATACACTGGGTAACAAATCAGATAACGTGGTGGCCTTAGCCCACTTGGCAAAATCAGTATCACCCACTGTAGCATCAGCAATAGACTCAACAATTGGGTACATAAACAAGGTTGCCAAACCGCCCTTAGCCATTGAGCCTGCCTTACTCCATTTGCTTTTGCCTTTGCCATTACCACCCATAGCATCGGTAATGTCGGCACCCATTGCACCGCCCATACCGCCACCCATATTAACCACATACACAGGCATCACGCCCATATCGGCAAAGCCACCTTTACCGCCGCCAGCGCCACCTTTGCCACCGCCAAATACGCCTTTAATAGAGCCAGCAAGATCTAATCCTTTCTTGGCTGCGACCAAACCACCTACTACCCACAACGCGGCCTCGCCCCATTTAAGCCAGTTATCAATGGTTTTATCGTCAACACTATTAATGGCATCGGCTAAATCTTGAATGGGTTTTGATAATCTACTTTCAGCAAATTTATTAAATGAGGTATTTAATGATTTAATTGCATTATTAAATTCAGCGGCATTTTTAGCAGAGGATTTTTGTGTTTCACCATATTCACCCGATGAAACTGTCATCTGAGTTAATAGATCTTTATTCTCTTGCGAATATAAAGCAGCCAAACCCTGCAATGATGTTTGGTCAAATATATCACCCAATTTAAGCGGGTCGTTTTTAGCCTTATCTAATATCTCTAATAATAATTCAACAGGCTGGCGTAATTCTTTAGTGCCTTTTTTAAATACTTCGATACCTTGCTGATTTAAAAACTCAACTTTCTTCTTATCTGAAAAAGTTGCAAACACGGCTTGAATAGATGTCAATGATTCATTGGCATTACCCTTTGCTTTAGCAAACAATTGCACTAATGCGCCCATCTGGGTAATAGCTTGTGGCCCTTTACTTTGATACGTCGCAAATAACTGCTCTGATATTGAGGCCAAATCTTTAACGTTCACACTACCCACCGCAAACTGGCTGTATAAATCATCGATAGTGTTCATTACGTCTTTGGCATCTTTAATGCCTTTCTCGCGGAACTGGGCAAATATCGCCCCGCTTGATTTAGCATCAGCGCCAAATGCCTGCATAAACAGGCCCATGTTTTCTAGGTTAGCAATGGTAAACTCAAAGTCACCCGTCTTACCCAGCAGCTCATCAATGGCCGAGGCAAACTCTGTGGTGTCAATGCGAATATCTTGCTGATTAGCCAGTTCAAGAATATTGTTTTTAAGTGAGGCGACTTGATCATCGGTTAACTTGGCGTTGGTACCAATGCGGGTCATCTGCTCTGAGAAGTTACCAATATTGCGCACCGTTGCACCGGTAGCGAACGCAGCAGCCATACCCACATAACGATTACCCAAGGTATCAATACCGCGCCCTGCAGCAGCGGCAGAGCTGCGCACCAGCGTCATTGCCTTTTCGTTACGCTTGGCAAAGTCGCTCATTGAATTGCCGTACTGACGCGCTTTAGCAGCAAGGTTGCCAGCAAGGTTTAAAATGATATCGGTTTTAAGTTGCTGGGCCATGAATAAGATCTCTTAACTTATGATAGGTGCGCACCAATCGGCGCAGTGACATAGCGCATGAGACGCTAAGCGGAACGCGAGAGCTAATGGCTAGCTGCATGCTCTCGCAAATATCCCCCAGCGCCCTAAGGTCGCCCCCGAGTAGCTAGCTCCTGTGCAATTAACTGATCAAGCTCGCTGGCTTTGTTTTGCAACAAGGTAAAATCATCCTGGTGCAACTTGCGCAGCTCTTTAATACTAATCGGCCCTTGCACTGCACCAATGTATTCTACTTGGCGCACTAGCAGCTCTAGGCCATAAAGCACATCACTGGTATAGGCTATGGCTTTACCGTCTTGCACCACTACCTTTTCAGCCGCTAACTGCGCATCAATGTAATCACCTGAGGTCAGCTCTTTAAGGCCCACCTCAAGGTGGGTACTTTCACCCGCCTTGAGGCCATGCACTAAATCAAACGTCATCACCGCCATTAGATACGCTCGACTTTGTTGCCCTGGAACGTGCCGGTCACATCACCACTATCGCTAATGGTAAAAGGTGCCTGTGGCGCGCAATCGGTCATCATATAGTCAACGCCGTTATCGCCTTCCCACGTTAATGTGGCATTGGTAAGGGCGTTAATTTTAAGCACATCCACATCTTCATCGGCAGCAATCACCACGGCAATGGTAGGCACAGTGTATTCGTTAGACTGCCCCCACACACGACCAGGGCCAACATGTGGAGTACGGGTATAACCGCCTGGGTTTAGGGTAGATCCCTTTTTCGTTTTCAGCTGCTTGCTGTTGGCACGAATAACCACTTCACCTAGGATTTGTCCCATGTGCTTATGCTCCTATTGATTAGAGTTTAAATTGCATCAGCGCCGCAAAAATACGGAACTGGTTAACAATGTCTGGGTTAAATACCGTGTTAAGGCGGTTTTGATCGCTACCGTCACGATACACTTCTAAGCTGTCTTTAAAGCCGTCAAAGTCTTCCATTAGGCCGTTAGGTACCCAATCGTTATTGGCAAGCTCTAACATGGCATTGCGCATAATCTTAGGCGTAACCACTGGCTGAGCGGGGTCTAAGCGCGCTAACACATCATCGTTAGCCAACTTATGCCGCGGGAAACGATTCGTCACCATAGTGCGCAGCGAATAACGTAAGTAGCCTAGCGTGGCGGGGGTGGTAATATCCAAATAGCTTGGGTCTGGGTCACCAAAAGCATTGACGCGATACATAGACACTTCACGCTCAATCGCCACTTCACCGCCTGGCGTTACCATGTAGGTGGCAATACCATCACCCAGTAACAGATTGCGCTCGGTCATATCCCACTGCACCGCTTTAGCCGGTGGCAAAATACCTGTCATGACTAATGTCTGCAGTGGACGCGCAGGATCAATGCCTAACGAGAAAGACGCTTTACCCGCATAAGCCGCAGCAAACTCAAATGGCGAATGAGGTGAGGCGTTAGTACCCATACAGGTAAATAAGAAGTCATTACGGGCAGTACCAAATGCGCCAGTTTCAGCAAAGGTGCCACGGAACGCGGTATAAGCAATGCCTTCAATCATCTTAAGTGGGCCCCAACGGGTCACCAGTTCATCACGTAAATCGTTCATCGACTGCGTATCGTTAAACGGCATCACGATATGGTTGTACCATTCGTTAGGTATAGCCGCGATAACCGCGTCCATATCTGGGGTGCCAGCGCCGCCCGTCATTTCAACTAAGGTTAAGCTCACGCCACTGGGCAGCACTTCACCATCGTAGTAGTTATAACGCACATCAATGTCGTTGCCGGTTGCGCCATTCCATTTACAAGTTAGCTCAACCGTTTCAGTGGTGGCCGTTTTAAGCGCTGCGGTAACAGGTAGATTTTTGTTAGCCGTAACCGCTGCAATAATCGCCGTAGCAATGGTGGCGGCATCATTATCTTCGGCCACTGCAACCTGCACAGATTCACCAGCAATCAGCAGGGCAAGCACACCCGCCTTGGCATTAGTGGCCGCAACAGTAATTTCGCCCACGGCTTTACTACCGGTTAAGTCAGCAACACCTAGCGCGTACACATCGGTATAGCCATTTGATTTACGCAATGTTTTTAACATGCGTGACATCATCGACCCATAACCATAAAGCGAGTCCATTTGGCTTTCGCTTGTGGTAATACGGTTAAGGGTTAGCGGCGCAGCGCTACCCGTTGTCAGCTGCTGACCAATCACCAATAACTTTTGTGCCTGGGCTGGCGTACCTGAGTTGGCTTGGCTGTTGTCAATCTCGATATAAACGAGAGGGACCTTAATATCGTTAGGGATGCTACCGAGTGACATGGTTATTCTCCTGCCTTGACCTGAGTTTTAGCCGGTGCTTTAGTTGCCGACTGTGCTTTGATTTCAATCACATCGCCTTCATTTAGGCGACGTATCCAATAAGATGAGCGCTCAACTTTCTCGCCTGTGTCGGCAAGATACTCGCCATTTTGTTTACGTACTGGCACCGCAGTTTTAGCGGGTTTTATGTGGATCAACATGGCTATGTTCCTGTTGTTAATAAAATTAGTTGTCGTTAGCACTGCAGATGTTACTGCGGTAATTCCACTACGCCTTCAAGCTCTGGCGCACCCTCTGCTAATTCGGCTTTAATGCCAAAACGTTCAAAGTTGTCGAGCGTACTTAGGTCGATTTCTTCATCTAAATACCATTGCTGAGTCCAGCTAACCGACCACACTGCAAGGCCAAGGTCATCAATCTGTGCGCTATACAAGTTGTCACCGCGTACCGCTTCGGCCTTACTGTAAGCGGTTGGCATGGCACCACGGCGCAGCAATAAACCCGCTAACTTTCCGGCAATGACTTCAGCACGTTCGTCTTTCTGGTACCCAAATTGGTCAGTCGTAAAGACGTAGGCCACAAAGTTCACAGTACCTATGATGCGATTACCAATGCTCTCGTATTGGGGCACACGTAGCGCTGCGATACGAACGCCACCATCACGGTTAGCTATCCAGCGTTTAACATCTGTGGGTGTATCAAACTTGCCGATGTGCCGTTCAACCGTTTGCACTCGATCAAGTTGTTTATCTGTGCCTTCCAGTTCAGGCTTGAGATAATTAACCACTTGCTGGCAAGCCCAAACGGTTGAGCCCACTACACTAAACGCGGGTCTATCTGTCATTGGATCAGTCCTTCAAAAAAGCTACCCAGTACGGCATAAACTTCGGTTTTGTTATCCGTGCTTAAGCCTAAGAATTCACGCTGTGGGATATTCATTAGCCGGCTAAAAGCCCCGACTGATTGATAGACAGGGAACGCCAACGCTTTACCAAATGCTTGTGTAATAAGGCGCGTATGTGCATCCACTTGAACCGCACCGCTAAAGCCGTCTTGATGCACTGCGGCGTAGGCCAGTGGCGAACCGATTCGAACTTGATTTTTTTCCACCACGAATTGGATTGAGTCCAGCAAATCTCCGTCACCTTGTAAGGGTGACTGATTGCCATGGCGAGTCTTGGCATACGCACTAGACCACTCAGCCCAAGGCTTACCATTAGGAGATGATTTCTCATCTTGAATCCTTCGCTCTGTTTGACTTTGCACTTCGGTGCCGAGGGCATCTAACAGTTCCGCTTTGTGCTTAGGATCGCCAAGGGTATCCATGAGCTGCTGATAGCGTTGCAGCTCATTGGTCCCTGTGACCTGCACACTAATCGACATTACAGAACGCCCCGTAAGCTATCGCGGGTAAATATGCGCTCATTGCTTTGCACTAACTCCACCTTGCCTAAACTGGTTTCAGTGGGCTTATCGGTCACGGGTAAGCCTAAGTCACGTTTGCCTGAACCGATTTCGCGCAATGTGGTTAGGGCGTTTTTATAACGATCTTCAAGTAAGTTGGTGGCCTGCTGGTCACGATCCGCTAACCAGTAAAACGCGATAGTGATAGCGAGTTTATTCAACATGCTTGGCACAACGGCCAAGGGCAGCACATAACGGGTTAAGAATGAGTTAATCTCATCATCCGCTTGCTCTAGTGCCTGATTGATGTAGGTATCGTTTAACTCGCCTGTAGTGCGGTCAATCGCAAAATTCCACAGCATCGACTCATCACGATCAATCAGGTCTTGCTTAGTTGCATACACTGCCATCACTGCCGCCTTACTATTTAATTACACTGGCTGGATCGATAAGGTCTTCAAGTTCAACATCGACCACGACCAAGTGGGGTTCACTGTGGACACGCTGAGCCTTTTCACGAGTGAGACACACCACGCGCTCTGGTTCATGCTCCGGCGAATGAACTCCGTGAGTCGCATCCGACTCGTGCTCAACCACAAGCACCAAGGTTTCATCGAGACGATGGAACTGTATACCCGAGCGCCAAAATCCAGCGTCTGTTTTAGCGCGTACTGTAAAGGCTCCAATGATGTGCAGAGCATTACCGTTAGCGCCATTAGCGACATCATTACCTTGCGATACATGACCTTCATTTGAACCTTCCTGATTTGCTGAGTTGAGTTTGGCTTGTTCTTCCGCTTTGGCTTTCGCCTCTGCTTCAGCTTTAGCCTGTTCTTCTGCTTGGAGCTTAGCCTTGGCTTCTTCCTGAGCCTTGGCTAACGCTTGTGCTTCTGCTTTAGCTTCTGCATCAGCTTTGGCCTTAGCTTCATCGCCACTTACTGCCGCGTTCTGTTCGGTTTGCGGCGCATTGATGGCAGTATCCGTTGCCACTGGTGCAACTCCATTGGCCGTAACGGCCTTAGCTTTCTGCGCTTTAGTTTGTTGTCCACTCACGTTGAACTCCTTTTAAACAAGGTTTAAACCATTCAGTTGTTAATTAATGGGGCGCGTCCTTGCGCCCCATTAATGCTTGTTTCGGCTTTGGGTTATGCTGTAATCATTGGTGAAACAACAATCTCAACATCGTTGAAATAGATGTTGGTGTCGCCACCTTCAATCAACATGCGGCCAATCAACTTCTTCGCAGCGGCTTCATTATCAGGACCAACAACTAACTTAGTGGCGCGTGTACCAATTGGCGTACCGTCAACCTTCTTCATCTTCATCAGCAGCTTTTTAGCGGTTGCATAGTTGGCTTCGTTCAATACTGCTTTAGAACCAATCGCCAGTTGTGGGAAAGAGAAACCGACGTTACAACGGCCATCAACACCCGCCGCATACTTGTTATTAAACCAAGTATATTCTTCGCTCGGGTTCATGTTTTTAAACACAAATGGGCGACGGTTTTGGAACACAATAGGTTTAAGTACCTTTGTGTCATCAATAATAAACCAAGGTTCACCTGTATCAGTTGCAGGGGTGCCGACTACGTTTGTGAAAACGCTGGCTGGCGTGGTTTCTAACGGATGGTCAGTATCAAAGTAGTTTTGGCCGTCATAACATAAGGTCGTAAAACCAGCAGCTAATAGTGGGTAAGCTAAGGTATCTGGGAAGTAGGCAACCTGATCACCATAGTTCTGTGCAATCACACCGTACTGACCAATTTGATCATCATCTACGTTATCGCGAGAAATGGAGATTGAGCTTTCGAACGTTTTGTTTTCGATTGAGTAGCCACGCTTGCCCATATCTGCTAGCTGACGATCACCCGTCCACTCAGCAATACCAGGTAAGTCTTTTAACCAGCCGTAGTAGTTAGCAGCGCTAGCACTTGGCACTTCGGTAGCAATCATTGACCACTGCGGTTTTGCCGCAGATAAACCTTTTGTATAGGCCGCTGACATCGTGGCCTGTAGTGCTTCTAGCACTTGTGCTTCAGTAGCCATTACTTAGCTCCTACGTTAAGTTGTTTTTTGGCCGCTAGGTATTCTTCTTGAGAAACACCCATCTTGCGACACATCGCCAGCTCATGTTCTTCTAGTGCTGACTCATCGGTGGTTTTTGGCAGTTTCTTCTGTGCGTTGGTCGCAATAGCTGGAGCCGAACCCACGAAGTTGTTGAACTGCTCTATGCCACCTTCAGCGCGACACATGCCAACAAACATATCTTTGTTAGCGGGTGCGACCTTGCCAGCATCAATGGCGGTTTGTACCAGTGCATCAATCTCTTTATCAGCAATGGCCTTGAGCGCAGTCTCTGCCGAAGTAGCACGGTTAAGCGCGACTTGGTGCGTCTCAATCGGAATAAACTTGTTTAAGTCCGGTGTATTGGTGCGGTTAAGCGCAATCTGTTCTGCTTGCTTAATTGCGTTAATGGCAACAACGGCTTGTTCTGCGGTCGCATCTTCGGCAAGGCCAAGCAGATCAGTTAAAAGCTTTGGCAGCTTCATTGGGTCATCCTCTTTTCTGTTAAGGGCGGGTACATCTAAATTGGGACTATTCGTTAGGCCAGCACTTTCAACGCCATAGATAACGCCTGTCTCTGCATTGTGTGAAAATGCAGGTGAGTAAAAGGCGTATTTCTTTTCCTCAATCATTTCGCGGCCATCGCCATTCCATTCAACATAACCCCAAATTTCACCCGCGCGATTTTCTACTTTAGTAATCCAACCATAAGCAGGGGCAGGTTCGCCATTTGGCGCTTTGAGATGTGTTGAGTGCTCAACATCGAAGGGGCGTTTTTTGCTAAAGCTGGCGACGACAGCATCAGGATTAGGGTTCATCCATGAACGGCCATCAATCCCTTGAAAGGTTCCAGAGGGGATCATGGGTAGCCAAATGCCAGTAGCATTGTCTTCCATGGCCATCATGTTGAAGCAAAGCGCGGTGAGGGCTTTTACTGTCATGGGGTGAACTCCGGTTAAGAATTACATATCAACCTCCTAATCGTGGTTGGTATGGATAATCTAATATTGATTAACAACGGAGTTCAGCATGCAAAAAAAAAGCAACCGACGATAAATAACGTCGGTTGCTCTAATTTGAGTTTTATTTTTTGTGACTAAATTAGCTATATAAGTTGGCTTTAAACCTCTCATATCTGCCCATATGGATTTTGTTTTCATCTTCTAAATCATAAACGGTCACTAATTCGTTATTACAATGATCCATCAACTCTTTAATAATCGGTGGCTCTTCTACTTCTATAGCAATTCGCTTCGCCGTCAACGATTTTTGTTCATAATCGTAAATGAAATCCCGCTCTGATAGTTCAAGCTCTAATTGTAAATATTTTTGCCTTAAAGAGGCATGTAGTGTGGTTTTTGATTTAGAGTCTATCACTAGCTCTAACGTTTGTATTAAAGCTACTGCACAGGCTAACCATTTCGCCCAACCATTATCATTTTGATAAAAAGTAGCAAACGCTGCGGAGCTCATAACAAGTGATAAAGCCGTGACAAACTTGCCAAAACGGGCATAACAATTTTGCATGTGCATGTGATAGCGCACACCTAGTTGTGTATTCCATAATAACTTCCAATGACGGTTGCAATCATCATCAGATGGTATTTGTTTTGTGTCAGTCATGTAGCCCCTTATTTTTTTACGGGTGGCCTTGGTGGTGTAGCTGCACTTTGTGAAATAGTATTGGGATTATTACTAGCCTTATCAGCGTGATCATATACAGGTGTTCGGCCTTCTTGACTAGGCTGTCTCTGATTATTTGGTTTAGGTTGAGGAGGATTGTTTTTATTTTCCATATTGTAAATATCTCTTGATGTAATTAAAAATTTAAAGTTTGTACTCAAAGACTACCCTAAAAATTATGGTTGGCAAGCGTTCAAACGCAAGCCAACCTAAAACATCCAGCACAACCTAGTTTAAACCCTGTTTAAATCTTCTCACAGGCGTTTAAACTTTTTTGCGAGTAACTTTGTAGCCATCAACTAGTTAAGCATCACTAGAGAGCGTTTGACGCACTCTAGCTTCTTTTTCCGATAGGTCATTGGCAAGCATGTTTTCACGTCCTTTGCCTGGGTTATAGTTCCAACCTGGATCAATCCCTTCAGGCAGTTCCTCCACTTCGCCAGTGCGCCGATTTACCCAACGCTTATTTTTACTGGCGGGTGAAGTAGTAGACACGTTACCCGAGGCGATCAACTTGTCGGCCTCGTACTGCGAGACTTGCCTTATCCAACACTTGCAGCCCCAACCATTCGGTGCCATGTGCACGTCCCACCATGGATCATCCGCAGGCAATAAAGTGTTATTCCATTTTAGATGCTCAATCCGGTGTTGCTCACTTGGCCCTAGTTGATATAGCAAATAGGGCAAGGTGCGCTTAGTGCGTTGGATACGTTCCCATTGGCCAGCAGAGCGCGCCGTTCTCATATTAGTTTTATAAATGGTCTTTATACGGCCTTCGCTACCCAGTTGCACCAGCTTGGTTTCGTCAGTTAATGGGTCTTGCATGGTCTGCACACCCCACCAACCCGACTTCACTAATAGCGGTTTAAGGATATCGCGGAACTGTTCAAAGGTTTGGCCGCTGGCAATCGCATCTTCGACAATTTGTTTTACGTCAACCAGTAGATCGGCGTTCATCATCTTAGCGACAGTAAAGGCATTGGCCTGTTCTTCTTTCCACACGTCCCGAAAGTCGAAGCCAGGCTTAATGCCTTTACGCGTAAACCATGCCAACGCTTCTTTGGGTATCAAGGGCTCAGCCATCTTGATTATCTCCTAAGCCGCGCAGTTGAAACATGTACTGCGCCATCTGGGCAATAAACTGCTCTGCACCAAGCTGCTCTTGCAAGGCTGGCAAGCCTGCGGCGAACTGCTCATAGCTGGCTGACTTGTTAGCGAGTTCAATAATCGGATTCATAAACTCTTCGGCGACTTGTTCCCACTCGCTCATTGCCTCATTGGTCAGGTTATCAATCTCAGCTTCTGCAGTATTCATCACCCGGTTAAATGCGATACGCCGATTCATGGCGGTAGGACTATTACCCATACCGAGATCAGACATTCCAACAGCCTGCAATGGCATCAAGGTTTCATCACCTTCTTTAACCGTACTCAAACCAAACTTATCGGCCATTTCTGAGGATGAGACTTTAAGCCCACGGTCAATTAATGGCGCTAAGCTATCAACTAACATCTTTAAGTCTTCAGGCTCAGGTACCTTGATCCGCACTTTCGGATAACGTAGCTGCACTCCCCAGTTTAAAATGATATACGGTTTGATCAAATACTCATTGATAGAGGATTCAAGTTGACGCGCATCCCACTTAGCAATATCGATCCGCACTTCATTATGCACAGTCGCTTGTGATTGTGAGCTGCCGTTATCGGCTGTCATGGTTTGACCGAGTACTGCTTTTGATACTTGCTCATCACACCAACGGACCATGTTCTCAAACAGCGTATTACCGCCATTCCCTTTTGCCGTTTCAACCAGTTCAATTTTCATCGACTCGGGGATCACTGCACCCGCATCGCTGGCAATACGACCAATGGCATTAATCAAGGTTTCAATATCATCAGTAGTGGCGTTCGCGCCGTACTTACCAATACGAACAGGGATACCAAATACCTCAGCAAAGGCCCACCAGTCGCGAATGGTGAATGACTTAAGCATGTACATCACAGCCACTAAGCGAGCAAGGCCATTGCGCCATACGCTGCCAGACTTAGAACGTGGGGTATGTAAAATAAATTTATACGGTTCAAGTGGTGCACCCGTTGGTGCATCTTCACTAATCAATAGTATCTGCTCAAGAGTCTCTTGGTCTTGGCGCAGATAGCGCGGGTCTACCCATTTATAATCCTGTGGCTTCCAGGGGGTAGACTTGGTGTCCCACAAAATTTGTACTAAAGCTAAACCTTTGCCTAGGCCATCAAGCAGATCAAAAAACAGCTCGGGTATTTGGTCATCATCCATGATCTCCCTTACTCGCTCAGCCATCAGCACATCAATCGCATCATCACTGGCGGCTTCAACCGTTGGAGGAATCGCAGCCACGGCTAACTTGCGCGTTCGCAGCTGCGCCGAGTAATGCAGATCGCGCTCTTCAATTTCTTCGGCCAGCGTCATGTAGGCTTCGGGGTCATTACCGTCAACAACACTTCGTAGAATACCTGCCAACCGCTGAGGGGTTAGCGTTGATGCCACGCTTGCGGGACGTGGATTACGCACCCCTGTGGTATAGGCTTTGGCAATATCTTCAGCCATCACCTCTGGCTCTATTTTAAACGGCTTGCCATTAACATCCAAAATTGCACTCATAGTCTTATCCCTTTGCCGCGTAAGTCTTGGTGCGGTCTGTCTTCAAATCGGTTGTTGTCGGCGGCTGTGCCAAAGAATTTGCGGTGTTGCTCATCTTGCTCGGCTTTGATTGTGTGCAGTTCATAACGAGTGATGTCGGCTTTTGACGCCAAGATCCCTAAGAAGATAGCGACGGCGCTATCACCGTGGCGCTTATTACCATCACTGCCCGTGGTGCGGCTATCGTCAATGCCTGGCACACCACGATAGATTTGGATTTGCCCTAAGTCGGTAATCACATCCTCATGCTTAGGCAGTAAGATCTCATCATCTTCAAACAGTGCTTTAAAACGCGGCATGTTTTCGCGATAGAAGGCCACAGATAGCATGACCTCAACCACCTCAGCACCGTATTTATAACGGGCTTGTTCGGCTAAGTATTGACCGTTACCACGTGCATCAAGATAGATACCATCACGCCTTGGCAGGCGATCACAGATGTAATACAGCGCTTGCTCTTGCTGCTTAAACGGCACGTTTTTTAATTCAACTAAAAACGGCACAGTGCGCTTAGTGTTTTCTTCAACAGTGATCGGGGCGAATACGGTTAAGTCGCCACTCCGCGCAAAGTCTTCACCGAGTGCGTGGCGTAAGTTTACAGGCAAGTCCTTAAGCACAGAGTCAAGATGTTGCTCTAACCACTCTTGCATCTCACCCTTACGCGCATGTTCGCTGGCTTGGTTAAATAGGGTCGAGCCCGTAAAGCGCAGCACGGGGGCATCGAGTATTGCGGCACGTTCACGTAAGCCACGACTAATGTAGGCACCACCGCCATTCTTGGGTACACAGTAATATTCTTCTTGGGCATCCTCTTCGGTAGCAGTGGCTTTGATCAAGCCTGCTTTCCATTCATCCTCAGTCGCTTGGCTCCACTCTTTACCACGTACCTGGCAGATGCGTTTGTAAAGACCATCGGCGCAGGCATCATCTAAGGTGATGCGGTGGACTGAGTAATCTTTTTTACCCGCACGGGAATCATTAATCAGGCTATTGAATAGGTTATCTGTGCCGTTATGGGTTGAGATCAACCGCACTTTTGCACCCCACATAGTGAGTGCTAAAGCTGCCTTGAGTACTTCGGCTAGCTTCTCATGAAAGGCGGCCTCATCAATGGTCACGTTACCCTGCATACCCCGTAGATTCGACGGGTTAGACGACAAGGCTTGAATTTTAAAACCAGATGCAAAGTAAATGGCGAAGGTCAGGATCTCTTTACCGTCCTGACCATCGTCGATAAATAATTCTTCTTGGATCTCGCCAGCCGCTTTATTAAATACCTTGGCCCACATCGCCGCCGCATCAATAAACTCCCGCGCCATTTCTTTGTTAGAACCCACATAGAAATGATTGGTCCCACCTTGGCCGCGTGCTGCACTGGCAGATAGGGAAGCATCACAGGCTTCTGCCCAGGTCAGCCCCGTTCGCCGTGACTTCTCGCCAATCTTTAACGGGGCATCATCGGCTATCCAGTCTTTTTGGTAGCCAAGTAATACTGCCGTAGGATCAAAGCGACTGAGTACCGATGCTTCATAAGCAGGATCAAAGGTACTGGCCGAGCTGCTAAGAGCTAATGCAACCCCAGCAGCTGCACCTAACGCCTTTTGCTTATTGCTCATTATGCGATCCCCAAAATTTCACGCTTAAGTAATTCAACCGCATCTTTAGTTAAGCCAGCGGTTTTAGCGACTTTCTCGGCTTTGTCAGCAGCTTCAACTGCAAATGCACTGCGGATCTCTTTCTCAACTTTAATGCTCGACATGGCTGCGGCTTCAATGCGCTGTACCACAAGCGCCAACTGCCCAAGAGCTTTGGGTGAAATGGGTTCAGCGTCTTCTTGGTCGGCAGCGTCCATCATCTTCATTGAAGTTTCAAATGCCATAGTGCGCACAAACTCTTGCAGCAATTTACCCACGTCAGAGGTCGGTGCTTGGCCTAGCTTGGCTGTCCACACCTCGGCTACTTCGCGACTTTGGCGAATACGTTCACCGATAGTTTCAAACTTTTTAGCAAAACGATTAAAGCCAGTGCGGCTGAGTTTGGCATCTTCTGGCAAGCCTGCTTCATCAATCATTTGATTGACGGCCTCAAGGATATCTTTTTGATGCATAGTGCCACTGCGTAACAGTGCATGCAGTTGATCGCGGATGTCCTGCGGCAGCAAGTTCACTTTCGACTTACGACTACTCTTTGCATTGGTAAGATTAGACATACAGCCCCCTTATGCCCGTGGGCGTTTAACACCTGGCACAGCGGCTTGGCCTGTAGCGACATCTTCACCACGGCCAGTAAGACGGGCAATGTGACACTCTTGAACGGTACGCAAAGTAATCAAGCCTTGTTCTTCAAGCCAGGCTAAATGACTGCGCACTTGGTCACGGCTAATATTGTGGCCGTAAGCTTCAAGGCATGAATCAATAATAGATTCGTTAGCCTCGTAACCTTGCATCTCAAGCAGAGAACGCAGGATCACAAGGCGCTGGTCTTCGGTTAATAAAGTTCTAAATGACATATGATCCCCTATTTATCATCCTTTAAACGCTGTTCTAATAGCAGTTGTGCCAGGTGTTGAACCGGTTGTATTTTTGCTTCAAGTGATTCCATCTTGCCGTTAGTCCGTTCTAATGCGATGAGCAAATCCGTCATCTGTTTTTGGGTCGGTAAGTTATCGACGTGAGCTTTTAACTCATCCACTTTTTTTTCAACCTTGGCTAAGTCTTCGCGCTTGGCATAAGTCTTAGAGAGCAATGTTAGGATTACCATCCAAGCAATACCGAATAATGTAGATACCATGGGCCAGTTAGCTTTAAGCAAGATATCCATTAGCGTTCCTTAGCCGTTTGGCAATCAACACAACGCACTGCTTTAGGCATGGCGCGCAATCGTTCGGCTTCAATGACAAGCCCACACCCAAGGCAACAGCGCTCGCCATGGCTATTAAAATCCGGTTGCTCAACCAGGTGTTTAAGCTGGTGCGATAAGGCGTCATCCCTAAACTCCTGCTCACTCTTTTGAGCGCGTTCAAACAGGTCAGTCATTAACGGCCCTTAATTACATTGGCACCCGCATTCATCAATGCACCAACCATTTTTTGGCCACTACTTTTGGGGTGTGGCGCAAAGCCATCTAAGGTACGTAAACCAAGGTAAGCCCACGCAGGGCTTGATAATAATGCTGCTACAGATACATCAATGCCATCGCCATAACCAAAGGCATGTAAGCCTTCCATCAAAAAGCAATACAAGATCACCGCCCACATGGACTGACGTGCCATCAATGGCCGAGTGGTACGGATATACGGATCTTCCGCTTTATCGCCGTTGCGGATTGTCTCTTGGGTTTCGTGCTGCTCGGCCTGCTTATCGTTGAGCGTAAGCTCTTGACGGCGGGTGATTTCTTTTTCCATTTCCACTTTAATGCGCTCAAGTTCCACTAAGCTTTCTGGCGGTAGCTTTTGCATTTGGTTAGCAAGTTCAATTTGTGCGCCAGCTTTATTATCGCCAAACACACTGTCAACCGACTGCACCATGTCAGCCACTTTATTAGCGGTTTCGCTGCCACCGAACAGGGATGAAATACCACGGATAGCGGCAGGGCCAACTTCCATGGCAAGTTTTGCCGCGCCTAAAATTAGAGAGAGTGACATGCGAGTAAACTCCTGAGTTGTGATAATTGTTCAGTAACACTTGGCACTTGGGATTGACCAAGATTGGATTGATTTAAATGGATGCGAATATCACATTGGTTAACGCCATTCCAAGCACGTTCAAAGTAAGATTGCATCGTGCCGCAATGGCTAAATAGCGGGGGCTTAATCGGTACTGGTGTACCAAGTTGTTTAAAATTGAGTTCAGCATTAAGGCGCATTTCGCGCCCCTTAGCTTTTGAGTAGTCCCAGTTCTTACCCATTACTGAAGCCCCCATGCAGCATTGGTCAGGTTGACTAGGCGGTTATGCCAGCCTTCAATGAAGCGACCTTGTGAGGTGTTTTTTAACAGAATACGGGCATAAAAACGGGCGCGGCGCAGGCCATAACGGGCACACAGATATTCAACATCACAACCATGAATAGCAGCCCGGGAGGCTGGGCCTATCTTGCCATCAGCCTTAGTGCCGACTATTTCTTGCAGCATCAATAACGCATTCGTTACCCCATGCTGTACTGCGGCATCAAACGTATACAAGGCCACAGCACCCGACCATTCTAGGCAATAAGCAGGTTTCCAATAGCGACTGTAATACAGGTTAACGATGCTATCTAACGTGAGAGAGGCAATATCAATACTAGGGAATGCACGTTTACTAATGCCGCCCTTGGTTTCACCGCCAGCGTCTTTGGGGTCATGAATATAACCAAGGTTTGGTTTAGGCGAACCATCTGCATACAGTGCGCCTTCTTCAATCAGCACAAAGCGAACTGCATGGCAAAACTCAGCGGTATAGCCTTTGGTTGAAAATGAAAAAGTAGGAGAGCCAGAAAGCATAAAAGCACAACCGATTAATAAAATATAATCTGATTGTGCTTTTTATAGAGAGGGGGGATTAATTAACGCGGGTTGTTCTGTTTACTTTAATACGCAGTTGGCAATTATGCCTTTATCTGTTTTTATTAATTCAGTCTCAAAGTTATAACCCCATACCATAGTGTTATTTTTGTTCTGATATGTTTTAAGTGAATCAGAAAAACTTTGCATCATATTATTTACCAGATTTTTATTTTGAGCCATATCAATGGCAATAATTGATGATGCTGCGCAATGCATTCCTGCATAAGCAAATGAATCAGTTATCTCGTCTTCATTATTTGAAATGGTCATCATAGATGACACACTATCCGCAGATACAAATAAAATACCGCTTTTCACATTTTGCTGGAAACCATTGCCGATGCTTTTCCATTCATTGTGTTTAGTAATTCCAGACAGGTCTAATCTTGCCATTATATCTTCCTGTGGTGGAAGCTCTTTAGCGGAAATACATAGTGGCGCAATGCACGCAACCAATAACAATAACTTCTTCATAATCCTTTCCCTTAAAACAATTCCGGTTGTCTATTCTTGGTATCACGCTTGCGCATCTTAGCAATAACCCGATAAATATGCTGCATACTCTTGTCGTACTTTCGCGATAACTCCTCAACATTATCGCCCTTAAACTCATGCCAAATAGACAGATTCATGATCTCAGATTCTAGCTGACGGCCACGGGGCAAGTACAGCTGCACGCCACCGAACTCACGACAGATACGATTCAACAAGGCGATAGCGATTCGAGTATCAGCGTCGTGAGTTTCCAGCTCATGCTTAAACATGGCATACATTTGCCGCATTGCTTCAGGCCATCGCTGTGACTCTTCATCATCGGCTATGCGCTCAACATCATCAAGACTGACATTGTCATAACCAAAAAAGTCGCCGTTCTCTTCGTTCGCTGCATTATGTATATGATTTGTTGATTGAGTCATCGCCGCCACCTTTGTGCTATCAACAGATAGATAGAAACACACCCCGCATGGCGAGGTGTGTTTAGTATAAGGCACAGATGATCCCATGGTCATGGGATTGGCTTATTCTGAGATTAAGGCTTAGCGTAAAACTCACTATAATAGCCAGCTAACTTTTCATAGCCTGCCTTGTCTGTCAATTTATCATTGAGCGGAACGCGGCCACCACGGGCGATGATTGCATCAGCCATACAGCGCCAATGCCACTTCTTTAACGCCTCTAATACCATCACAGCCTGTGCTGACTTTAACCATTCAATGCGGTCAATGCCTTGGCCGTTACTGGTTTTGGTCATACGTTTAACGTAGGTATTTAACGCTACCTCGGTTTTACTGCGCACAAAGCCCTGGTCAAACATGGTGAGCCAGATGGCGCGGATCTTCGCCACCTCAGCCGCCCTAGCTTGGGGCTTGCTAGACTTGGGTTTAAAGCCACGGCGTTTCATCTCAGTCACTACCGCATTCAACTGGTTTTCACTCAGCCCCTTGGCACTGCGTTTACCTGTTATCAGCTCCAATAGATTGCGGTACATATCATCATCCAAGTGCAGATCTCGTTTACCGATTTGGACTAGCTTGAGGGCGTTAGACATGGTTAACTCCTTATCCCAGCAGCTTAGCTTCTTTGATCGCTTCTGTTCGACCTTGACGCCAATATCTTATCGCTATTCTTCTATGGTTTGATGGTATTTTTGCCATGACATTTTTAACCATTTTAGTGGTCAGAGGATGAACAACCGATTCATATCCATCATTTAAATATTCATTAGACAAATATTTAACCCAACCTTTTAAGTTACATTTCGGGCAAGGAATGTCACCACCAATATCTAAATAAATACCCCCATCATCATTAGCGCCACCACTATCCATATCCCACAAGTAACCATTAATACAAACAGAGTCTAAATAGAACGCGCCAAATTCACGCCCTTCATAATCACACATATTCTTCTCCTAAGCCGCGTTGCGGCTTTAATTTCGCTCTTGACGATGCTCGGCTTGGCATGCCTTACAGCGACACTGTAGACCGTCAGCCTCACGTGCAGATGGCGACCAAAATAAGGTATCTTGCGGCCAAAACTCTTGGCAGCGAGGGCATAATTTCTGCAGGCCAAACTCGTTATCAATGATTGCCTTTCCCGTTGCCAAGCGGCGCTGGATTAACATTGGTTTCATTAATGGCGTGTATTCACCGAACATAATTACTTTCCCCTTGGCTGCTCATCAGTGCTCGGCTACCACGCCGAACAGACAAGCAAGGTGCAAACTGCGCCTTGCTTGTTTCGCTTAATCAACTCTGCTCTTGTTGGCTGAGAATGGCTGTGTTGGTAAGGCAATCCGCTTTAATCAATTCCAACCCGTCAAGCTTTTTAAATTGACGGCAAAGCACTGATGCTTTTGAAAAGTAGGGGGTTACAAATTCAAGTCGTCCATGCAAGTCTGGATACTCTTTTTTAGCATCACGTTTACCGTAAATTTTTATGATGTGTGAAATCATCTTGGGCTTATATTTGGCCATAGATTTTGTCGCCCATACCTGCGCTAAAATGCTGGGGGCATCTTCAGGCAGGTTTTTAACTTGTCCAAACCACGCCCCTTTGATTAACCCATCAATGTAAACCGATAAGCAGGTAGTCGATTCATTTTTACGTTCACGCTGAATAGTTAATTCATAGCCTTTATAGCTAAAGGCGATGTTTACCCAACTACCCGACATTTCATTTTCAATCTGTTGCCACTGTTCTTTACTGATAGCATGTGCTTTCTTGGCTTGTGGTTTACTCATCGTCATCTTCCTTATCGTTTGATTCTTTCAATATGATCCGTTTCGATTTAGTCGCTTTACGGCTGCGCCAGTCACTACCAAATTCTTTAACGGCCCAGTCTTCGGCTTGTTCTTTATTAAGCCTGCCGTAAAACATAATGCTGTTAATGATGTCGTTATGTCGTTTGCCCATGTTCACCCGCCAAAGCTTCAAACTCTTCACGCACATTGGAACCTTCACGGCCCATTACAAAGTTAAGTGCGGCGATATAGCCATCCTCAAAAGTCGAATCTGGGAATGCCGTTCCTGTGCGTTCACTCTCGGCTACTGCTTCGGCCATTGCGATTTCACGCTCTAGTTCGCTCAGACTTAGGGCTGTGGTGAACAGTCTTTTTAGTTCATTAAACATCGGTTTCAATCCTTCGCGTTTTGTCATACACGGTGACAATGTTGTGGTTAGTGATAAGAAAGTAGGCACACTCGCATTCCAATATCCGTTTGGGTTGCCAGCCTGAACGCTTCCTTATCCGCCGCAGCTGTTGTTTAGTCGGCCGCTGAGCGGTGGCAATTGCCGCAACCATTTGCGGTAGGTTGCGGCCCGTTCTTTGTCGCCACCGTTGCACTGCATGACGACTGACGTTCACTTCTCCATATCGGGTCAGTAGCAACATGGCGCACGGCTACAGCTTGGCGATATCGAGCGCAATTTGCTTGAAGGTGCCATCGTCTTGGCGTTCATAAACGCGCAGGTAAGGCGTACTTCCCATGACTTGGATTGAGTCAGCTATGGCATCCATTGCCTCACGCCAATCTGCGTCATCTATGTTCAATTGGCGCAGGCTCAGCACTTGGTTAATGTCGATACAACCCTGTTTATTCACCTTGAATGACAGCTCAACTAAGGCTTTGATATGGTCGTTTGAACCAACTGACCAACGCTGAATGCATTCATCAATCTTGGCTTTGGCTGCTTGGATCCGTTCATCAAAAACACGGTGTTCGCCTATGCTGCGTTGCACCTTGTATTTACCGTCAAATGACACCAGCGAGACATTGCCCTTAGTACCGCCATACTTAACGCCAAACTCGCTGGCGCTGAGGTCGATAAAGTCGGCAACTTCTCGCATTGAAGTCGCTTTGTAGGTCGCCATGTGGCCTTGCATTTCTTTGGCAGCTATGACGATTTTTAGCACGACTTCATCACGCAATTTGTCGATGTCTTTCACTTGGCTTTCTGGTACCGCATGGCCGAGTGCATTTAAGCGGAAGCCCTGTGGGGCGGTTGAGTTAGTGGCGTTCATCTATTAGTTCCTTTTTATATTGTTCAACGTAGCTCGCTAAGGCACTCGCTACGGCTGCTGGTAGTTCATTCGATACGTGTTGTGCTATTTCATTAAGTCGGGCTGATTTACCATTAGTAACGCCACACTTAACTTCCATTTTTGGCCCACTTAATGTGGTCAGGGTGATAGTGATACATGCCTTTTTCATAGCAGTTCCTTTTAAAAATTCTTCGGCCACACGCTGATTAACTCAGGTGAATAAGGGTTTAGTGATTGGCAAATCTGCTGAGAGATATCCAGGCCATCATCTACCCAGCGCACTAGGCACCCGCTGTAACTGGCAACACATATTTGATTAACTACTCCGTGCAGTACTTCGGTAATATGAGTCGCCTTTGAGCGCAGTTTGAACGGCGGTTTATCAATGTCGATAACAGGCGTTAAGTGCTGGTTATTAATGCTGATCACTGTGCAACCATGCAGCTTTAAACGACCAACAGCGGTGAGTGCTTGCGCTTGTTTTTCGAGTTGAGTTTTCATCAGTCTTGCTCCATTTCAGCTTTAACAATCGGGGCGCATTTAGGGCAGTAATCACCATCTTCAAAATCAATTAACCAACCTGCTAAAGTCAGGTTGTGATAGTTATTTTCTGCGTCTTCTGCATATGAGCTATCTAAGTAAATCTCGTGATTACAGTCGTTGGCATCACACATAACCTTTCCTTCGAAAGCCATGTCACACCGCCTTCATTTCACGGTAGATCAGCCCTGGCGAAAGAATCACTTCGTCTTCGCGCATCTGGTCTAAGCAGAACCCGCCGCGGGTATTGGCAGCCACGCGATCAAACTCAAATTTTTCACCTTGGCGATTAGTGATAAAGCGGTCTGCTTCAACTGGCTTACCCTTGATGACTGCAAGCACTTTCTCTTCAATCTTGTTTACTGTTTCCATCACTAAATTCCTTTAATTTCAAATTTGATATCAACCATCCACGAATGAAGTTTCACCTCAAATTCATTAACATTTTCCATCGACCAACCAACGTAATAGCGCTTACCTTCTTTCCCTTGGTTTGGGTCATATACCTTTTCTAGATCATCAGATAAATCTAAAATTATGTGATGTAATCCGCCTTCTAGATTCAATGAAGGAACCGTTAATAAGTAAGCAAACCCATAATTCAATATGTGAGAAAACACATCTTTATTAACAACATGTCTAATACCTTGATGAGATAAAAACTCAGATGGATTTGATTTAAGGCTCTTCCAATCATCGTGAAAATCACGAATTACATCGCTAACATCGACTCCTGTAATCATTGATAAACAGGCCGATGTACATGTATCTAATGTCGGTTGTTGAACAAAACTAATTGAACCCATCACTCACCTCACTCGTTAGTTTCTAGTTCAGCAAATGCAGTGCGCAGCAATTGCTCAGTTATCAAAGCCCCTTTGGCAAACATGGCCGCAAGCTTTAAGGTTTTACTTAATAGACGCAGGCCACCTGGGCGTTCACTAATTTGGATCATCAAACTCATTTCACTGCCACCGCCAATGTTCCATGCCTCGCTAATGGCACGAACATCAGCCACTTTGGTTTTATGGATGCCGCGCTTTTTGGCAATGCGCGAGAATAGGCGAGCAAAGTCTTCGTTACGGCGTCCACCGGTTAATTGGGTGTAAACCTTGTTGTTACCCACAAGTGCCATTCCTATGCCTGTTTCTTCTTGCAAAATGCGCAACTCCTCCAGCGTTGGGTAATCAAGGTGATCGGCTTCATCAATAATCACTAAGCCTTCACTTCCCTTAAGGCGTTGACGAATAACCCGACTAAGCGGCCCCTTGCGGCGTGGCGCATCGTCCATGCCCAGTTCCATGGCTATCTCATATAAGCACTCAGTCAGGCTTGAACGGCTTGGACTAGCAGTGACTTTCCACACGTTGTTATTGGTGCGTTGGTATTCATCTAATGTTTTGGTTTTACCTACACCAGAGGCACCGTAAAGCACCACGATAGATTCGGTAATTTGCGCATAAGACAAGTCATCCATTATTTGTTTGGCGGTAACGGTCATCACAAAGCCAGGGTCAACACTGGGGTTGGCATCACGTTGTTCGCGCAGGCGCAGCCAGTTCTCTAACTTCTCAACAATTTTCACCGGATCAGCTTTATATAAACCGTTCAATACTTGGCTCAAGGTTGATGGTGATACGCTGATTTCTTTTGCAATCTGTGAAGAACTCACGCGCTTGGCATCTATCAAAGTACTTACTCGCATCAGTACATCTGTTGCTCTCATTTCTGCCTTCGGCAGGCTTAATATATTGGTCATTATCAGTCCTCTTTTAACTTGGGTTTAAAGTCGGTTTTTACTTTTCAGCTCACGCAGGTAGGCAACGCTTTCGCTAAAGTTAGCGGCGCACTCTGCTTGGTGATCAGTGTCTTGTTCGTGGTCGTAGGCAATGGCGGCAGCGGTGTTACCTATTGAGGTCGGGCGCATCATCATGACCACTTTAGTTTCAGGGATGATCTCTTCTTCAACAGGGCGCATCATTGCGGCCAGTTCCATTTGGTCTATGCTGATCTTCGCTTCTGCTGCGATTTTTTCTGCTTTGGTAAACTGAGTGCGTTTACGTTTGGTTTCTCGTGCGGCCTGAGTGTCGCCATATCCTGATTTTTCAAGACATTCAGCACTGCAAATATGCACCCCGTTAAGGGCATAAATTTCTAACGAATCATGCAGCTTTAACGGGTCAAATCTGGCAACCAGTTTTTGGCCGACATAGTTCATCATCGTTTCATTGAAGTAACGATTCTTGCGACCTTTTAAACTTCCGCCAGCATCGAGCACGATGGTGCCGTGCTTAGATACGCGTACCGCTTCGGCTTGCAACATCATCAGTTGCAATTGAGCTGTTGTAGCTTTACGTATTTCGGCGCTTTCATAGCTGGCATTAAATGCTTGGTCAAAGCTCATAAAACCTTTACAGATTTCTGTATTGCGGTTGGTTTTGGCGTTATACATCTCAACGCCTTTAGCAATGGCGTTTAAAAAGTCTTCTGCTTCTATGGCTTTGCTGCCGTAGTTATCAGGCTTTGCCATAGGATTTGGACCTGTGTAGGCACCACGACATAACGGATGTTTGTCTATGTACTCTTCAAGACCACCTACACCAAAAGCCCTCTCTATCGGTTTAGCTTGGCCGTGGCCTTTACCAAGGATCACACTCGACCAATGCAGCTTGATACCCATCATCGGGATGATGCCTAATGGATCATCTTCTTTGACTTTAAAGCGGTAGCGGTTAGCGACACCTCCGGTCATCCATTTGTTGGCAGCGGCGCGGGTGTTATCTATGGTGATTTCTTTTGGCACGCCATATTTTTCGCACACGTCCATTAATGACAAGCGAATGCTGTCGGTGTTTTCGCTGATATCACAACGCCAACCGATAATTTTGCGGCTATAGATATCTTGCCAAAACCATGTTTTTGGACGGAGGATTTCACCGTTAAACCACTTAACAAATACGTTGTGTTGATAGCCGTCACCGTTGATCCATTCAAGTGCGTGCAAGCCTTCAACTGTGCGTTCTTGTGGCGGGTAAAGTTGGTGTAAGGCATGTTCACCTTCACGCAGTAGCACTAATTGCTGTGCAGGTATTTCATGTGCCATACGTCGTGCAAGGCTTTTTAAACTAGGAACAACCCAGTCTTTACCTTTGGCGTTATCCAGTAATCGCTCAAAACACACCGTCATTGCAGGTTGTTCTAGGCTGAGATAATCGGCCTTGAATGATTCCCACGCATCTGGCGTAACAAAGGCAAACTGGTTTTTCTTCTTAGCCTGGGAGGCTTCAAAGTGTTTAGGTAGTAATGCAGGTGCCCAATCGGCTTCATCAATCCCTTTGACCATAGCGCAATGACGGCGCAGCGTGCTAAGTGCAACGTCATATTCGTCACATACAGAGTCATAAGCATCCATCAATTTAATGCCATTACGCTTGAGAGCAAACACAGCCTGCACCGCACGCAAGGCTTGCTCCGCCTTGGCTTTAGCTTCGTTGTTGTTTTTACTCCAACGTGCCCAAAGTGCTTCACGGCAATAGGCATCTGATTGTGATTTTTTCTTTGGCAATTTAAGTAACTGATCGCCAACTTTGATTTGCCCTTTACGCTTGTATAAGGCTGTTTGGACAGATACTGGCAAGATGCTGATGTGATATTCAAAAGCCTTGGTGCCTTGACGTTTCCTTCTTTCCATGCAACTGGATGCAGCTAAGTTTTCAACTAACTTGCGAATACCTCGCTCTGTAGTTGGTAAACCACAAAGTCCAATAAGCTCGCTAACAACAAACCATTCCATATGGTTACCCCGCTTTCGGTAATTCTGCATAGCGGCTTGGCCATACTTCAGCAGGAGTCAAACCAATGGCATTGGCTATAATTCTTTCCCCCTTCGGCCATGGTCTCTCTAGAGCATTTGCAAGAGTTGTAGAAGCAAGCCCGTTTTTACGGCTTAGCGCGCTCATGGAAAGCCCCTTCTTTTTTAATGCAGCAATAATATCTGCTCGATGTAAATCTGTGCGTTCCATTCCCATTCCTCTCATTTTCTGTAATGATTGGCAGTTAGTTAACTATCTAAACTAACTAACTTAGTTAATCTAGGAACAGTATTGATCAACAATAGGAACAGGTCAATAGATTTATGTTCCTTTTTGAATCACAGTGTTCCTATGTTTAAACTTTTAAAAGGCAGAAACAAACAATGACTTACGATGAAAAGGAACATGAAAACCATAAAGGGAACTTGGATCCTTTTGTGGAACATGCAAAAGGATCTTCTTTTTCAGAAAGACTTGGGACGGTATTAGGTAATAAAAGCGGACGAGCTTTCTCTAAAGAAATAGGTATTTCATACAGTACTTTGCACAATTATCTATCTGGCGTTAGCTTACCAACGTTAGATAATTTGATTACCCTTGCTGAAAAAACAGGAGTATCAATAGAATGGTTAGCTACTGGTAAAGGCGATGAAATCAAAGAGGTAAAGACTTTATATAGTACGGGCCTAGATATAGAAGATTTTGCACTAATACCAGGATATAGAATTCAAGTATCAGCGGGGCATGGTGCTTTAAATTCTGATCAACTAAAACCGAGCAGGTACTTAGCATTTAGGCGTAAGTGGTTGAAGTTTAGAGGCTTCAATGAGTCTGAGTTAGCTATTGTGTGGGCGAAAGGCGATAGCATGGAACCAACCATCCATAGCAACGATACGCTAGTGGTTCACTTAGGCCGCAATATTCCAGCAGACGGTCATATCTATATTTTCAGAAACGGTGAGGAGCTATTTGTTAAGCGGTACCAGAGCATGTTGGGAACCTGGCGCTTGATAAGTGATAATAGTTTTTACAGTGCGTTAGATGTTCCTAAACAGGAACAGCATCAGTTTGAAGTAGTTGGCCAAGTGGTACACATAGCCAAAGACATAGGCGACTAATTTAAAGGTTTAAACAGGTTTTAAACTGACTTCCAACACAATTCGCCACTGCTCAATTTACTAGGCTAAATCTACGTTTTTAAAAAGGACTGCTCAAACCTGCTAAGATTACGGAATGCTTAAAATGAACAAGGGGCCCAAGTTATAAAAACCTTGAGCCCCGCGCTGTATCTAGATCCAATCAACATTACGATCCCGTTTAATCCACTAGGATCCAATTTGATCCCTAACATTACCCAGTGTTCATTTAACTAGACCCTATACAGCCATTAAAAATACCCCAACGCAGTTTGGCTGTTTTAGGCAATTCAGATGGTTTTAAGAATAAGTCAGCTTTGTGTAGCATGGTGGGCCCTATTTAATATTTTCAATCGGCATAGGAAGTGGTTTAACTTAGCGCGGTCAAGGATCTCAATATTTCTCCCTAAAATTGACCTTACGCTATGACTCATATTGTTTAAATAGCGTATCGTCCTTCAACACCAAATAGATACAATAGCGACAGGAATTACGACAGCATACCATTGATAACATTAAACAATCCTAACGATTATCTTTGACTAGTTCAAAGCGTGTTACTCGCTTAAACTAAGTAACTGCAACATCCATGTTCCGCAATGTACGACTAACACTCAAGTAAGGCTGAACTGCTTATGTAAAGTCTTACTTGGGCGCTTTTTTGTAGTATATGACCGATAAATAACGACGTTAAAAGACTACCGTTTTATTACCGTACACCACAACTTGTTCATTTAATACTAATTGTAGCGCTTTGCTTAATACGCTTTT
>Ga0208032_1000278_pt1 | contig 34021 bp, 39 predicted proteins | sample MalvirAntarct_66_FD_184254 | JGI IMG/M metagenome (GOLD analysis project Ga0208032, IMG submission 184254) | Marine viral communities from the Global Malaspina Expedition - Malaspina viral metaG Antarct_66 (SPAdes) (version 2) | ecosystem: Environmental > Aquatic > Marine > Oceanic | place: West... | reverse complement strand
ATTGGTAATCTGGATCTGTGTAATCGCGGATAATATCTTTAAGTAATAAGAACTCTTTTTTCATAGAGTAGTAGATCCGCGCATTAACCGCAGACATTACTTTGAGCGTTCTTTCTAAGATAGCAAGGGTTGTACCTACAGGAGAGTTAGCTGACATGTCCGATACTTTCATATCAGCAGCACTTGCAAACCTACGTCCTTCCTCAATGATCTTATCCATCAACTGTGCAAGAACCTGACTGGGCTCTTTATAAGGAAGGGGCATTAAATTATCACGAATAGTTCCTGAAGGCGCATCAACGTCTCTCCACTCACCCGGACCTATAGGAGTATCATCCCCTTTAATCCTAAGTCCTCTCGCTTTAAATCCACCGGGCAGGTTAGAGAGTGTGCCAGCATCAACAAGTTGACGAAGAAGCATAGTCCCTGATTTAGCAAACCCCCCGATGAGATGAATTAGACCAAAGCAATAAAAACCGAATCCGGGGATGTAACCATAGTGAACGAAGTGTTGTCTGCGAGCACGTAGGTTATCATGTGGATTCCAGTTACGTCTGATTGCTAAGATCTCAGAAGTTCCTTTATCAATAGTTACTATATAAGGTAGCGCTATCCCTGTCTCTTCTCCGTCGTCTTTATCCTCATAACCTTCTAAGTCAAGATCAACGTTCATTTCTAGGATTTTGTAGCGATCATCATTAGTCGCATCAAAGCCCATTTGTTCTGCTATCTTCTTCTCAACTTCATCTAAATCGTAGCCAGGGTCTCCCAGCTCAATGTCACGATAGAAACCCATTTGTTGAAGGTTGTGTAGTTCTTGTTTGGTTTTTCGCATCACATGAGTAATACGTTCTGCCGTCTCTAGATTAGAAGCTCCGTAGGGCACTACCATGTCCTCTGCAGGGACAAATAGAGATACTTGGCGTTCTAGGCTGGGGTCATAATAAACCTTCTTAAACGCGTTCCCTGCGAGTCCTAGACCCCATAACATTCTCTCGTGCTCGGGTCGATACTCAGGCATCTTGTCCATGAGCTGATAGTTCATATTCTCTTGTACACGAGCGGCAGCTTCTACACACTCTGGTGTCTCACGACCTACAATAGAAGTCTTAACGGGTCCCGCTGCGGGGAACGTCTCCATCATTGTTTCTGCTTGGAACTTCACAAGAGCTTCAGATAAGAGCGGGTGGAATACGGCGCAGGCCCCTTCCCAAGGCTCACTTCTTTGTTCTATTTTAAGACCTAGTAATTCAAGACCATCAACGTAAGTTTCTAACCAGTCTTTTCTTGAGTTGATATCATTAGAAAAATCTTCTAGTAAGTCAGACGAAAGTTCCGCAAGGTATTGTTCAGAGCACTCTTCTGCTAGGTTGTCTGCAAAGGTGTCATCGTCCATTGCATCAGGGTCAATTACTATCTCCTCGTCACCCATTTTTATGGTAACTTCTTCGGGATCAACAATCTCTACCTCGATGGCAACTTCTTCTTCGCCTAGCGCTTCCATTCCCTGTGGCGCTTCGTATAGTCCTTTATCAATATCACCCATCATCTTATCCCATTATTTATTTTATAGTGCATAGAGTCTTTTTCGTCCACGACCTCTGAACGTTTGTATATCATCTTCTTCATCGTTTGGCAACCGTATAAATCCACCCTGCCGGAACCTAGATAATGCTAAAGTGGTTGAATCCACCAAATCATCGTTAGCTCCAGAGGGAAAATCATTACATTCTTCTATTACTTCGTGTGCCCAGCGTCTATCTGGAGCCCATACGACCCCTCCGTGGAACAAATCAGACACAGCATTCACACGGCTTATTTTATCTTGTCCTTTACCGGGTGTAAACTCACCAACAGGTATACCCATTCGCCTAAATTCTTGGTAAAGTGCTGCTCCATTAGACTTTTTCTCTACAATAAATGCATCAGGTTCCCATTCACGGTACTCATCAAGGCACAATTGCTTCAATTCAGGAAATTCTAGCCGTTCTTTAATAGCATTGAGTAGTATTATATTATAATTATTGACTTCTTCGTTAAAAAACACACCCCAAGTTGTCAAGGCGTTGTAATCCGCCCTATTATTAGCTTCTTGTGCCGCATCTAACGTCATTATTATAAATTCACAGGAGGGTGGGTCGTCTTCTTCCCATATATTCCACCATTCCCGCTTGATTAGTGCCCCTTCTTCTGATACAGGGTTCTGCATATACTGTGCATTCCAATATCTTATGTCAATAGCAGCCCTTCTTGACTGTAATTCTTCTAAGGGCCAGAATTCTGGCCATAATGGGGTCTCTTCTCCGTGTTCATCCTCTAAAATAGCCGGAAACTCTACTACTTCCCAGTCATCTACATCTTCATTCTTCACCATCTGATTAACTATCTGTCCTGTCAAGTCTAATTTAGACCATCGAGTCATAACAACAATAATAGCACCACCAGGCATAAGACGCTGAAGCGGACCGGACTGAAACCATTCCCACGCCGGTAGAAAAACGTCTGACTTTCCAAGTTTAGCATCCTGCTCTGAGTGTGGATCGTCAATAATGAATAGGTCGGCGCCCCTACCAGCCAAAGCCCCGCCAACACCAATTGCGAAATACTCCCCATTAAAGTTAGTACCCCATCTAGAAGCCGATTTACTATCCGCTTGCAGCGAGACATTAGGAAATATATCTTTATACGGGTCTGAGCCCACCAGATTCCTAACTCGGCGTCCAAAATTAACTGCCAGATCCGCAGTATGCGAAGCCATGATGATCTTTTTCGCAGGATGTTTTCCCAAAAACCACGCGGGAGCCAAGTAAGATATAAGTTCCGACTTCCCGTGACGAGGGGCAATATTAACGATAACCCTTTTTCTTTTGCCCTCTGAAATCTCTTCAAACAAATGCGCCAATCTTGCATGGTGTGCTCCTACTTTATAGTCTGGATAGACATGCTTAATAAAATCTAAGAAGTTTTCTTTACCCTGTGTCTGTGTAACCTCTTTCTGATACTGTTGTAGCAACGTTAGGCTTCTCTGTCTATCTTTCTCAGACATGTCGGGTAATGCATTCTGTAGCAACTCTAGGTCGTCATAGCTAATCATCTTTAACTATCCTGTGCTCACCCTCAATTACTTTACTCTTAAGTGAGTTTATTGTTGCCATTATTTCTTTCTCTAGCTCGTCACCAGATTTTGTTATGTGAGTAATCTCTGTTTTCTTTTTAAAGGCATCGACACCATCGATCTCACCTATCTTGCTCCAGGCAGATATGCGTTCTCTTGAGGTTTTTGCCATCGAGGCTTCTTGAAGTAGTCCATTAAGAACTGAGAGTTTAATGTCGGCCAGGTCTTTAGCTACCATATGGCTCGTCTGTGATACTAATCCTGCTAGATAGGCAATAGTCTCGTTCGGGTAGCTACCGAACTCAGGCTTCAACTCAGGGTTTCCCATAATTTCTTTTGCCAAACTCTCTGCTTGTTCTATGTCTTCTGTTGTGGGTTCTATTATTTCTTCTGCCAGATCGCTTACTAGTTTAATTGTCTGCGCTCGCATCGATAGTTCGTCCTGGGGGGACATATCAGGCAGAGCTGACCTAGCGTTTTTAGGAATGGGCACGTCGTCGTCTATGTTAGGAATGATGGCCGCAGATACGGTTGCTCCCTCTTCTAGTTCATCTAGCTCGGCTGACGTTGGTTCTCTATCAAGTTTTGACATGTGTCGCTGTTACACCTGGGTTATTTGCAGCTTAGGAATCCGAGTATACCTAGGCTACGTGGATTTGACAAATTTTTGCGAAATATTTTTTTAGATTGCCTTTTGTAAACTTAGGGGGGTAGTAGTAGAAACGGAAGTAAAATCGCGGGTTTACAAATTATTTGGGATTATTTGAGCGGATTACAATGTAAGGGGCGCGTGGGCGCGTATGAAAAATTTGGGGCGGTTGCCCCTAGGTCGGGTGCCCAAATGACCGTTTTTGCTCTAAAAACCCAAATTCAATCGCTCTGAAACCCGCGCCACGCCTCGAACTTGACAAATTAAGAAAAAGCTGAGAATATTTAGACATCGAAAGCATCAGCGAGTAGATATTAAATTAAATATATATAAATCAAATACTTAGGAGTACTACCATGTCAAATTTAAATATAAGTTGTTCGGATGATTTAGACACAAGAGATCTGAAAGATCTCGAGTTGCAGTTAGAAGCCGAAGGCTTCTTCGATGAACTAGAATCCACCAAGGATCCTGCAGAGCAGGATGTCACTCGGCAGATCGAACTCAAGGATAACCAAGATCTGGAAGATCTTGAGATGCAACTGGAAGCCGAAGGCTTCTTCGAAGAAGAAGAGTCCGATGAGCTTCTTGCAGAGCAAGAACTAAGACTTGAGGCTGAAGCTTGAGCTTCAGGTTATTCGATAGGACAGCCTCCGGATCTGCTAAAGCAGACAGACAGATGAAACCGGAGGTTTTTCCTACAAAATCAATTGTTCTCAAAAACCTAGGGAACTTTGTTCCTGATTTTTGAACGTAAGTACCTTGATATATAAGGATTGTTCTATTGTTCCAACCTTTTTCATAGGACACTAGGGTTTTTATATCTTAACTAAAGACTTAAGCCTTTAGCGCGGTGTTGGCAAAAGGTATTGTCCTTAAAAAAGAGAAGAACAATAGAACAATTAATAAAATATTATATATATATATAGACCCTAGCAAACTTAGGGCTTTCAGCGGTTTTTCATTCCCCAAATTCTGTTCTTAATTCTAACTTTACAGATAGGAACTGGAACAGGGGATTATTAGTAAACTAAAGGAGAATATTATGGAAGATTCAACATTCACTAATAAAACTACGGAGCAATTTATGGAAGATTTAAACAACACCATCGACAACACCAAGGAGAATATTATGGAGTTAGTAAGCTATCAGACGGAGAAAAACCTAAGAAACTTTGGTTTCGACATCCGATACAATCGGGGCGCTGAAATACTTAAGGTATTTACCCAAGTAGAGCCAACGACATACTGTCCCAATTGGACAATTGGAGTCGCCCTCTGTTACATAAGTAAGGGAGATTATGGCGAGTATGTAGTCTGGAACATCTCTAGAGATGGAGGCAATGAAAATGACAACGGCGGGAACACATACGCTGAAGACAACGAAGCCTTCGCCGCTAGTAACGGAGGTTACTACATGCTGACTGCAAACAATCGCCTTGAGATGCTAGTCGAAGCCGAAGAATACTTCGGAGAGAGGGTGAAGGCTACCTTCAAACCCCATTGGGACAGCCAACTACAGACCGCTCGTAAATGGGTATAACCCAACCAACCAAAGCCCCCTCAAGGGGGCTACTTTAAACCAAGGAGTACGATATGAAAAACACAACTAAAACTACAGGTAATAAGACTATGAAAAACTTTAAGAAGAAAGTAAAGGTTGATGTATACCAACTGATCACTGACAAGATAGTTGAATCGATGGAACAACACGGCACCGATTGGTGCAAACCATGGAAAAATACAGCGAAGGGAGGGACACTTCGGAACGCTATAACAAGCCGCTCTTATAGGGGGCTTAATATATTCTTGCTGAGTCATATGATCCATGTAAAAGGTTGGACTTCAGGGGAATTTATGACTTACAACCAAGCAGAAGCCGGAGGCTATCAGATAAAGAAAGGAGAGAAGGGAACGCTGATAACCTACTTCAATATGATCAAGATAAAGACTGAAGATAAGCAGGGAGAAGAGATAGAGAAGATAATACCTAATCTTAAGTATCACTATGTCTTTAACGCTGACCAAGTGGAAGGGTATGAAGGTAAGACACTGGAAGAGGATAACACCAAGCCAGATGTATTCTGCAACATCCTTGCAGAGCAAGCAGTGAAATCAACGGGAGCCTCGATAGTACATAGAGGAGATACAGCCTGCTTCATGCCGACGTTTGATAGGATCAAGATGCCAAAGAAAGAGTCCTTCGTAGACACTAACTATGATACTGCCGAGGAAGCATACTACGGCACCCTACTCCATGAGTTAACTCATTGGACAGGACATAAGGACAGACTAGCAAGGGACTTCTCAGGAAGATTCGGAGATGGAGCCTATGCCTTTGAGGAACTGGTAGCAGAGATAGGATCTGTATTCTTATGTAGTATGCTCGATGTTAAACCAGAGCCAAGCCCATCCAATGCTCAATACCTGAATCACTGGGTGGAAGTGCTCAAGAAGGATAAGAAAGTGATAGTCAAAGCCTTCGGGTTAGCACAGAAAGCAAGCGACTTTGTACTAGGAGTTGAGTACAAACAAGAAGAGAAACAAGCGGCATAACACCAACCAACGCCCCCTCAAGGGGGCTACTTTAAAACTGAGGAGTACAACATGACTACGATAGAAAAATTAGAGGCTCTACGAGTCCAACGAGAACAGCTAGTAATAGCCAAGGTAGCTATAAACAATGCGCTAGGTCTAGCGGCAACCGCGCCGGAGTTTCGCAAGCATCACGGCTCTATGAGTAAGAGGGTTATTGAAAAGCTCGGCCGATGTAGCACCGATATAAGTTTTATTGAGTTCGATATTCTTAAAGAGGAGGTAGCCATAAAAACGGGAGCAACAAGCGGCATAACACCAACCTAAGCCCCCTCAAGGGGGCAACTTTAAACCGAGGAGAAACAATATGAAAAAGAAAGCACCTAAAGGTGTCATCATATACCTAGGAAAAAGTAGGATAGATGGCAAAGAAGTAGTAGCTATACTAACCTTCGAGTCTGGCAATATGAAGACAGGTAACATGACTCAGGTATGGTTTATGCGATCCGATGTAGACCCTGTAACAGCAGAAAAAGAAGGGCTTGATGAGTCTGTCTGTGGCAATTGTCTTCATAGAAGACATAAGGGTAAGAAGGGATCATGCTACGTCAATCTAGGACAAGCCCCCCTTCAAGTCTACAAGTCATATAAGAGAGGACTGTACCCTGTATTCGATCCAGAGATTCATGGTGAGTTATTGCGGTGGAGAAAGACAAGGTTCGGTGCTTATGGAGATCCTGCCTGCGTCCCTTTCGAATGTCTTGAGCCTATCGCCAAGCTATCTATGAGTACCACGGGATATACGCATCAAGTAGAGCATAAGAACTTTGATCCAAGGATAGCTACGCTCTGCATGGTGTCGGCAGACAGCCCCAAGCAAGCTAAGAAGTATCACGACATGAACTACCGCACGTTCAGGGTAGCCAACCCCAACGACAATCTATACCCCAATGAGATACCCTGCGCCTTCGAGTCTGGCGGTGTTCAATGTATAGACTGTGGGCTATGTAACACCGGCAAGAAAGAATCGAGGGTATCGGAGGCACCCTCTATTGTTGTAACAATACATGGGACAAATGCAAAGAAGTTTAAGACCGCATCACTAATACCAACGCTACAAGTAGCATAACCAAAGAAAAACCAAGGAGAATGATATGGATAAGCAAGTAATTTGTTGTTTAAAATGTGAAGATTTGTATGCAGAAAATCCTGACAACACAATTGAGAAATGCCCCCACTGTGGGAACACGGATACGAAACAAACTATCTATCTAGAGGACAGCATTGTCCGCAGAGAATTTTTAAAGGAGAGTGAAGATGAGTAAAGTCTTTGAATGGCCCTATGATAGTTGGGCTGAAATAGAAACAGAAAATGGGGATTTAGTCGATCTAAATTTTTATATTGATGATTCCAACGGTGGGCTTATGCTTACTATATATCCTGTTATTACCATGCCGGACGGAACAAGGGAGACCGACACGACTGGCGAATCTAAAAGGTTTCAAGTGACGGAGGTTGAAGATGAGTAACGACATAGTAGTAGATATTGTAGTAGATATTAATGATGGAGAAAGTGTACAGAGCGAGGTGCAGAAATTGGTGCGGGAACATACTAGTAAGCTAACCTCACCGCCTGATGGGATAACATTAAATTGTTGGGCGGTATGGACTGACGATGCTTTTGATCCCCAACGCATATCGGATTTAGATATACCGTTCTTTATAGATCATGGGATTGTCACGCTAGATGATAATGTTAATAGGGCTACAGGCTTTCGGGGTGTAGATGAGGACTGCTATGATTTAGTTGATCGATGGCTAGGGAAATCCGAGGGGGACTGTGACCTATTATCTTTTGATATTGAGTTAGACTTTAATGACGAGCGAGAGGAGGACATGTGGGATCCAGAACTAAGGATTAGGCCGGACACTGAAATACATATCTTAAATGATAACAAGGAGAAGTAACATGAGTGATATAGCAACGATGATTTATAACAGCACTAAGGCAGGATTTCCCACAACTAATAAGGAGAATACTATGCGACTAATTGTTGAGAAGAAACAGGTATACGGTAACGCTTTGGTCTACCCTGCCTGCAACAAGAGCCGGCTCATCGCTCGGCTGGCGGGTAACGAAACACTCACTGCAGGCACCGTCGCAATAGCCAAGAATCTGGGCTATACCTTTGAAACCAAGGCGGAAACGATATGAACCAGAGAGATATTAAGGTGCGACTAGAAGAAGAGCGACTGGTTTTGAGTCGAGGGGTAAGTAACCGTCTACTAGATAAGCTATACGCCTTCGTTAACAACGAGACACACGGTAGGGAGCTAGAGTTAATACAGGGGCACGTTAATAAAAACCCGGCGCTATTCCTGCCACAGATCGAGGCGTTCCGTGAGTCTAGCAAGATACTTAAGAAACTATTCGGAGGAGGTAAGTAACGAGGCACGAGAGGCAACGGTCATTTAATTTTAACTGAAGGAGGGCGGTGTTTAGGATTGTGAGCAAGAAAATAATTGTTGACGACCCGCAGTGACTAGTATATTTTAGTTAATGAAGTAAATCTAAGGAGTACGACATGAGTAATGAAATGGTTCCCGTATGGGACTTAGAAAACAGTGAGTTGGAATATTTGGATGTGACTGGGGTCGATGTGGAGGTGCTAAGTAGTATTCAAGACCCCATCGACTTAGGTGGCTGTGGATTTAATGTGCTAGTAAGTATTGGAGGAAAATGTAAGCTGATGATCAGCGTTGACTATGATGATTTTTGTGCGGAGTAACATGAACAACACAACTAATAAACTGGAGAACGACATGAACAACTCAGTAAAAGTATTACAAAAATGTTACAGGCAATCAAAACTTGACCGCTTTGACAAAATAGTAAAGACCGAACTAGAAAATAAAATTAAAACCGCAAAAGAAAAGATAGAAGTGCAGGAGTCTAAAATAAGGAAACTTAAAGAAGGACTGGATAGCGACATTCGGACGCTTAAAAGTGTAGCGGATTTTCGCGGTCGAGCGACAGCACACATAAATGAGATACGCACCATCATTGAAAAGCACCCTTCGATTACTATTGAACAATTCCACGATAATGATTGGACGACAGAATATGATGATGTTCTCAGAGTTTATTGTACTTTGCTTGAAGGCGACAGCGATCCATATGATTGTCAACATGCTTGCTATGGTATAGGTGAAGCACTTGAGCGGTGCATAGATTATGCCGAACATTTTAAACAACTAGAAGAGGTGTAACACGAGTAACACCAAAGAAAAACATCATAGCCCCCTCAAGGGGGCAACTTTAAACCAAGGAGTACGACATGAGTAATGAAAACGATTGTATTTTTTGCGGGGCTGATACCTCGTTTGGGAGCGGACTATTTGTTAATAGAATTTCTGCTGACATGTATACAGATGAGGGTGAGTATAGGGAGGGCTATGGTTGCTCCCAGTGCATGATGTTGGAGTGTGATAGGTGTAATAAGGGCATCGCTATTGATGACGACATTACGCCTGATCTACTATGTGGTGAGGCGCCATCCCCTCGGAACGCGCTGTTTGCTGATGGTAGCCACCGCGTACATGAGGAATGTTTAACTAAGGAGGAGCAGATCGAGTGGCAGGAAGAGCAGAAAAGGTATAACCTAGATGGTCTAGTCCAGATAGGAGACTGCTCATGAATATAATACCTGAGTTCACCGCTAACGGAGGCTTAGTTACTCTAAGCTTTCTCTTTCTAGTGTTAGCCTATTTAATCAATTAGGACTAAGGAATCCCTATGCGTAAGAATAAAGAAAACACGGGTCTATTAGGTGCGGTGGTTAGAAAGATTAAGTTCCAACTGCCCCCTCATAGTCCAGAGGCAAGACTCATGTTCGCTGTGTTTGAATCAGTGGCACGAGACCTCCTGCTAACAGGTATCAAGACACACACGCCCACCGGCAGGCCAAGCACTAGCTCTTTTAGGCAGAAGACCGCCCAGCTTTATATGTGGAGTAATATGCCGCACCTAGATGCGGTGGGTATTAACCCTGTCTGGGTTCGTAAAATCTTTAGAGAAGCTGGCCTAGAGTATTTATATTTACCAATGAAAGGAGAAAGTTATGAGCAGTTTGAAACCAAAAAATTATGAACAGATGTATGCTGATTTAAAACAGTTGATCTGTCCTGATGAAGAGTGTACGCACACTGAAGTTTATAACCGCCTAATAAAAGCTTTAAAGGAGAATAATAATGAGTAGCTATGATGTAGGAGCCCCGCCCTCGGATAATGATTGGGATCAGTTTTGTGAAGACCATGATCAGGAAGCTGGCGAGCAGGTACTGAAGAAGATACTTAAAGATGATGACATTGTGAGTGAGTTTTTAAGTATGGAGCAACTGCCGGACAGCCTAGGTGAAGAGGCAGACACAAACCTAAGAAAGATCATTACAAAGCTCTATAGCCCCGCAAGTCTTAGCCTTGGACAGTACAAGGATCAGCTCTCAGAACTGGGGCATATATTTTTCACCCATATCGAGCAGACTATCGACTACTATATAGAGGATAGGAAAACTGAGTACCTTAGTGATCATTATAACACCTACCCAGAGGAGTAAGATCTATGTCACATCAAATGGAGCAACTTGAATTAAACCTAGAGCCTGCTACAATATCAGACCAGTTCGAACTAGACTTAAAACCAACCCTAGATTTTGTGGAAGGAGAAGATATTAATGGAAAATAAAGTAATTAAGTTTAAGTCAAAACCTAAGAACCCAATGCTGAAGTATGCAGTAAGCATTACACAGTATTGTGTACCTATCATTGTTGAGGCAGAGTCAGAGGCAGCTGCTGAACAACGAGCTCTTGAAGATGGAGCATGGGAACCTGAAGAAATCTCTATCAGCATACAGGAACTACAATAAATGTTAAGGGCTGATGGGTTTAATGCCGCCATAATAGGCACTACATGGTACGGGAGCGAGGAGCTTTATATATACTCTGCTGAAGCCTGTATTCAGATTCTCATTGATGGGGGTATGACTGACGAGGAAGCCGTAGAGTATTTTGAATTCAATGTTTCTGGATCTTATGTTGGAGAACAAACGCCTATCTTTATGTATGCCTATGAAGTTGATGAAGAGGCGGAGGAAATACTATGACCCCAGAAAAGAAAGTAAAGCAGGGTATAAAGAAAGTCCTAGATAAACTGGGAGCTTATTACTTTATGCCTGCTACGGGGGGTTATGGCGCATCTGGTGTTCCAGATATCATTGTGTGCTATCAAGGTGCATTCATAGGGATTGAGGCTAAAGCTAATGGAGGTAAGCCTACAACACTACAACTAAATAACCTTAATGCCATTGTCGATAATGGGGGTAAGTCCCTGATAATTGACGAACATAATCTACCCGTGCTAGAGTCCCTTATTAAGTTTGGTAGTAGCATAGGCAAATCAAATTTTAAACAATTCATTGAGTGAGGATAAAATGGAAATTAATAGGAAAATTAATGATGAAGTAAATCACCCCGCACACTATACAGCGGGTAAGGTGGAGTGTATTGACGCTATTGAGTCAGCCACTCAGGGTCTATGTGGAGTAACAGCAGTATGTGCAGGTCAGGTGATTAAGTACATCTGGCGTTATAGTCGCAAGGGAACCCCAGAAAAAGATCTCGCGAAGGCAGACTTCTATCTGCAGAAACTCAGGGGTATAATACGAGAACAAAATACACTGTTGGGAAGCCCCGACACTAATAAACCTACCCCTGTTCAAGAAGCGCTAGAAGAAACAATAGAAGATGTCCTAGGAAAGTATTGTCACACTGGAACATGTGAGGATTAATATGAAACTGGACGAAGAGTATAAGAGAACCATAAATGGCAGATGATATTGATATAGCAAATGAGCAGTTGCAAAAAACTATGGAAGCGACTATTAAAACTCTGCGTGAGGCTAGTATTTCACCACCCAAAAACTACACTGGTAAATGTATTTGGTGTAGCTATCTTATTATAGACCTGAGACGGTGGTGCAGTGCTGAATGCCGAGATGAGTGGACTGAGGCACGAGACAAATGGAAATAACACAGTTAGTCACAATAGATTTTGAGACATACTACAGTAAAGATTATAGTTTAACCAAGTGTACTACCGAAGAATATATCAGACATCCAGAGTTCCAAGTGATCGGTGTTGCCATGAAGATTAATGATGGCGAGACGCATTGGCATACTGGGACACACGCTGAGATACGGTCACTATTAGATAATGTTGACTGGAGAATCTCTGGACTCATTTGTCATAATACTCTATTTGATGGCGCAATCCTTGGTTGGACTTTCGGCATCTATCCTGCGTTTTACTTTGACACCCTATCTATAGCTAGAGCCTTTCATGGTACGAATGCCGGTGGCTCTCTTAAGGCATTAGCCGAGCGTTATGAACTGGGACAAAAAGGTACTGAGGTATTAGATGCTAGGGGTAAACGCTTAGAAGACTTCACGCCGTCTGAACTCTCTGACTACGCCTCCTACTGTATTAATGATGTAGCGCTTACCCTAGATCTCTTTAAGATTATTGGGATAGACTTTCCTGAGCATGAGTTAAAACTAATAGATATTACGTTAAGAATGTTTATCCAACCACAACTGAAGGTAGATGATGCGTTACTGATTGAGCGCCTACAAGAGGTACGAGAAGAAAAAGTATTGATGTTAGAGGGTCTGATGGCGAGGCTCGACTGTGATACACCCGAAGCTGTTAGGAAGAAGCTCGCAAGCAACAAACAATTTACAGAACTACTAGGTGAACTGAATATCCCCTGTCCCCTCAAGATTAGTCCTGCTACAGGTAAAGATGCTCCGGCCCTAGCTAAAACTGATGAAGGCTTCATTGCCCTACAACAACACGACGACCCCCTTGTACAAGAGTTATGCCGCGTCCGACTTGGAACTAAGTCTACGATTGAAGAATCTCGTATTGAAAGATTCATTGATATAGGCTCGCGCAACAAAGGCCGCCTACCTATACCCCTGCGTTACTACGGGGCACATACAGGAAGGTGGGCGGGGGCAGAAAAAGTTAACTTCCAAAATCTGCCATCAAGAGATGCTAAGAAGAAGGCACTCAAGAACTCTGTTATTCCTAGAGATGATCATGTAGTAATTAACTGTGACTCAAGTCAGATTGAGGCCCGCATTCTAGTATGGTTATCTGGGCAGGAAGATGTGACAGCTTGGTATGCGGAAGGACGAGATGCCTACTGTGAGTTTGCTAGTAAGGTATATGATAGAACAATTACGAAAGCTAACCCAGTAGAACGGTTTGTTGGTAAGACCTGTACACTGGGGCTAGGCTTTGGGACTGGTTGGAAAAAACTTCAGCATACATTAAAGACATCACCTCCAGGGCAGGCGTTACCTGATGATGAATGCAAACGACTTGTTAAGGTATACCGCGAGCTGAACCATAAAGTTATTACTTTTTGGGCCGCCTGTGATCGTGCACTAGAACACCTAGCTAACTGGCCTGATGATCTAGAGCCTTACTACTTAGGTGAACACCAATGTGTGATGGTGGATAGGCATGGTATCAAGCTACCCAACGGCCTCTATATATACTACCCCGAACTGAGGTATGACACGAGTGAACTCAAGAGTGGTTATGTTTATAAGTCTAGGCGGGGCAAGATAAATATCTGGGGCGGGGCGATGACAGAAAACATTGTGCAAGCCCTAGCTAGGATTGTTATTGGTGAACAGATGATTGAGACAAACGAGCAATACCGCCCCTGCTTAACAGTCCACGACGCCATTATTATTACTGCCCCCACTAAAGAAAAAGATGAGGCGCTAAAGTTTATTATGGGAGTTATGAATACTCCCCCTGAGTGGGCTACTGGTTTACCGATTGCCTGCGAAGGTGCCTACGGCGATAACTACGGGAGTTGCTAATGCACCACTTTAAACATAATTTAAACATCGATACCAACACGATTGCAGAGAAAATATTATCTTTAAGACCAATATGGGAAAGTAGATCAAATGACTTTCCTTTTTATACCTTGGGTAAGTCAGCTTATCTTGATGGCAACACAATAGAGTATCACGAAGAAAGCGTCTGGATGAATGAGCTTCTTTATAGAAACTTCTCTGGACTGTATGAGACAGTGTTAGAGTGTTTATCTGTTGAATTAGGAAAAGAAATTTGTTTGGCTCAAGATTTAGCACTACCGGGGTTTCATATATTTCCTACTGATGAAAAGTTTATTGGTATAGCAGGTAAATGGCACACTGATTACCCACATAAAACTTTAGGACTAGGGGATATAGGCGCGTCTGCTTTCACTGTAGCTATTGAATTACCTAGTTCCGGTGGGGGTATGGACTATATAGATACACGCGGAAATATTGTAAAATTACCGTATGAAGAGAAAGACCTAGTATTACACTCAGGATTAACTCCCCATAGAATTGCCGGGCTAGAAAAATTCTCTCCTTGCGAATATAGGATGACTCTACAGGGACACGTAATTAAACGTAATAACAATATGGAGGTGTTTTGGTAATGGCTGAGTTTACATGGAGTTATTCTGCATTAAAACAATACGAAAATTGTCCTCGACAGTACAACGAGATACGAGTACTAAAGAATTATATTGTTAAAGAAAACGAAGCTATGCGGTATGGGACTGAGGTGCATAAAGCTTTGGAAGATTATGTGGCCGAGGGAAAACCCCTTGCTAAAAACTATCAGCGCTTCAAAGAGATGGTTGATCCCCTCATTGATATACCGGGAACAAAGTATCCTGAGCATGAGATGGCACTTACCTATAGCCGGGAGCCTTGTGACTTTCATGCAGAACACCGGTGGGTACGGGGTATTGCTGATCTGTTGATTGTTGATAATGATATAGCCTATGTTGTAGACTACAAGACCGGCAGTAATAAATATCCAGATCCAAAACAACTTAGACTAATGTCGCTCATGGTGTTTAGTCATTTCCCTAAAGTAAATAGGGTTAAAGGGGGCTTGATGTTTGTTCTAAAGAATAGTTTTCTTATGGAAGAATACCACCGTAAGGACACAGATAAATCCTGGGGGATGTTTGAGTTGCCCCTTAAACGATTAGAGCATAGTTACGACGACGACCAGTGGCAACCTAACCCTACGCCCTTATGTGGATGGTGTTCAGTTGATAGTTGTGAGTTTCATAAACCCCGCAAACCTAATAACCCCTTCGCCTAAGTGTGTTATCATAGCGGGATATAAAAAGGAAAAATGTTATGCCCAGAGATTATAAGAAAGAAAATGAATACAAATCAACGCCCAAACAGATTAAGCTTCGAGGTATACGCAACAAAGCTAGGTTAGCTGCTATAAAAAGGGGTAAAGCTAAGGTTGGCGACGGTACTTCTGTAGAACATGTAAGACCTTTAAGTAAGGGAGGCTCAAGTAAAGCTTCAAATACTAAGTTGGTTTCCTTTGCAGACAACAGTTCGTTTGATAGGAATTCAGATGGATCAGTACATAAAAATACACCGGGGATATTTAAGAAACCTACTAAAAAAGCAGTTAAAAAAGTAGCTAAGAAAGTAGCTAAGAAAGTAGCTAAGAAAAAAGTAATTAAAAAAAAGTAAAATAAAGTTTGACTAATAGTTAGTAAATAGATCATACTCAGTAACAGTTAAGTTAAGTACACCAAGTAAAGGATAGTAATGAAAGTTATAGATAACAAGGCCCTATTGTTGGCCGTACCGGAGCATCTGACTCCGCATATCACAGAAACAATAGACCAAAGCGAAGTAGTAAATACTACAGATGGTCTATCAGAACTCTTAGTTTATTGGGGCATTGATGAAATGCTTGCTCTTAATAAGCTTGTTAAATTCAAAGAAAACCTACCCTCCCCTATGATCAGAGATTATAAGTGGCCGGGCATGTTTGAACCTTTTGATCACCAGAGAGTTACCTCAGAATTTCTAAGCATCAATCATAGAGCCTTCTGTTTCAATGAAGCAGGCACAGGTAAAACTTCGTCTGTACTATGGGCGGCAGATTATCTAATGAACTTGGGCTTAATCAAAAAGGTTCTAATCATTTGTCCCCTCTCTATTATGTACTCTGCATGGCAGGGCGACGTATTTAATACCTGTATGCACAGGACTAGCCAAGTTGCACATGGTACTGCTGAAAAACGCAGAAAGATTATTCAGGGTGACTGGGACTTCACTATTATTAACTATGATGGCGTAGGTATTATAAAAGACGATATCATTGCATCTAACTTTGATCTTATCGTAGTCGATGAATGTAACGCTTATAAAACACATACGACCTCACGATGGAAAGCCCTATATAAAATACTGGGTGGTAAAGATAAGAATGAGGACATGAAACTGTGGATGATGACAGGTACTCCCGCTTCACAGTCACCAATGGATGCTTTCGGGTTAGCCAAACTCGTCTGTCCTGATAACGTGCCTAGACTATCTATGGCATGGAAAGAAAAAGTGATGCACCAGATCTCGCGGTTCAAGTGGATCCCTAAGCCCAATTCTAAAGATGATGTATTTAAAGCCCTTCAGCCGGCGATACGATTTGCAAAAGATCAGTGTCTAGACCTACCCCCGGTGATGTATCAGACGCGAGTAGTACCACTGACTACCCAAGTACAGAAGTATTACAAGCAACTTAAACGCGAGATGCTAATACAAACGGGCACTGAGCAAGTGACTGCCGTTAACGCAGCGGCGGGCATGAATAAACTCTTACAAATATCTGGGGGCGCAGTATATACAGATGACCACAAGACCATACAGTTTGATGTATCTCCTAGATTAAATGCTCTCATGGAAGTTCTTGAAGAGACAGCTCAGAAAGTTTTAATCTTTGTACCCTATCGCCACACAATTGAATTCATAAGTGAGCACCTAAATGAGAAGGGCATTAGTAATGAAGTAATCAATGGTGCTGTCTCAGCAACTAAAAGAGCAAGTATCATTTCACGGTTTCAACTATCTGAAGAGCCAAGAGTTCTAGTAATACAACCCCAAGCCGCGTCACACGGGGTGACGTTAACTGCAGCAGACACTGTTGTCTTCTGGGGGCCAGTGATGAGTGTAGAAGTTTATCTACAGTGTATTGCAAGGATTGATCGCGTAGGGCAGGAGCACAAGATGACTGTGGTTCACCTACAGGGGTCAGATGTTGAGAAAAGAATGTATGCCATGTTGCAAGGTAAAGTTGATCAGCATACTAAGTTAGTAGATTTATATAGAGAGGAGTTGGAATCATGAGTGATATAGAAGAACAGATGAGTATCCCGGAGCCTAAGATTTCGTTAGAAGAGGTGGTTAAAGCCTACCTAACAATTAGGAATCGTAAGAACAGTCTCGCTCAAGAATATCAAGCGAAAGATCGTGAACTGAAAGCTGAACTTGATCAGTTAGAACAGGTGATGCTAGGTTCACTAAATGATGTCAGTGCCGATAGTATTAAAACTTCCGGAGGTACTGTCATAAAAACCCTTAAAGAATATTACGTTTGTTCTGATTGGGAGCACTTCAGCCAGTACGTTATTGATAATGAGGAACTACATCTATATCAAAAGCGTCTTAACCAAACGGGCATGAAGGAGCATTTAGAAAGTAGGAGGGAGGATGGGCTACCGCCCGGAGTTAGTATGATGCGGGAGTTCCAAATTACAGTAAGAAAACCAACCAGTAAATAAGGAGAAGTACCTATGAATAATATACTTATGACCCCAGTTGGGGTAGTGAATTTTCCACATCTGTCTAAGCCAGATACTAAGTTTTCTCAGCCCGGGGACTATAAGGTAAATCTTATACTAACTCAGGGAGAAGCAGCGGAAATGATTGAACACATCAATGCTGCTTTTGCGGAACACGTAGAATCGCAAATAAAGATACAAAAGAAGACAGACATCCAAGTGGCTAATCCACCTTATACAGATGAAATTGGGGATGATGGTAAGCCTACAGGTAATGTTATGTTTAGACTTAAGTCTAAGTTTGCGCCTAGCATTGTTGATAGTAACGCAGTACCGATGGAGAACACAGATATTTGGGCTGGCTCTGAGCTTAGGGCTGCATATAATATTGGACCCTATGTAGCTCCCAATGGAGTCGGAGTTTCGTTGTGGATTTCAGCTGTTCAGGTTGTTAAGTATGTTACAGCCAGTTCTGGTGGCGGCACCTTTGGGAAGATTGAGGGCTATAAACAAGATCAGTCTGAAGCCTTTCAAGAAGCAACGCCCAAAGTTGAGGAAGTAAAACCTGAGTTGTCTGTAGTTAAAGAACCTGCGGTTAAAGAACCTGCGGTTAAAGAACCGGTTGTTAAAAGCTCAGGTTCTTCAGATAACTCTAAGAATATTTCCGACATCGTAAACAAGTGGGGAGCTAAAAACTAATATTATGGATAAACTTAAAGCCATACTTAAGGAAAGTTCAGACCTATCTCTAGATGAAGATACGCTTGCCGTAGCTAATAGTGGTTATGGGAATATAACCAAACGTATCTCATTACGAGGGGGGGAGTTTCGTAAGTTTGTTGCGGGGCAGGAGCTGAGTATAGGCGATAACCCAACAACTATGCAGGTTATAATAGTGAAGATGGCACACAGTACGTCCCGTTCTTATTATAGCCATGCATATGAGGAGGGAAAAAAAGTGAGTCCCCTATGTTGGTCTAATGATTCAACGTCCCCTGATCCTGAAGTTCTATCTCCCCAATCTAAATTTTGCCACGCGTGTCCTAATAGTGTGCGTGGCTCAGGTTCGGAAGGTAGAGGGACAGCCTGTAAGCTGTCTTGGCGATTAGCCGTTGTCTCTGCTGATGATCCCGGAGGAGATGTACTGCAGCTTGTATTGCCGTCCACCTCCTGTTTTGGGAAAGAAGAAGAAGGCAAGTGGCCCTTTAAAGCTTACATCCAGATGCTTGCAAAGAACAATGTGAGTGCGGCAAAGTTAGTTACTAAAATGCAGTTTGTTACTACTACAAATAAGTATAAAAAAGAACTTACAAGACTCTTGTTCTCTCCTGTTGCCGCTGTAGCAGCAGAAATAAGAGACACACTTAAAGAACAAACGGACAGTCAGGCGGCACAGAGCGCCATAAAGCTGACTGTGTATCAACCCCAAGGGGAAGCAGTTCGAGAAGGTTTTAAGTTTGAAGCAGTTGATAATATTAAAGACAGTGTAATAACCAAGAACCCAAGACAAGAGCAAAACGTTTTGGACATAGTAAACAAATGGAAAGAATCTAAGGAGTAAGTAATGCCTAGACCCTATAGTGAACAGTTTATTTTTAGTCTCCATCAAGCCGACCCCAAAAGAGCTGGCGCTCAGTTAGCAAAGCTGTGTGTAAAAGCCAATCTACCCACTGTGTATATAGCCAAAACATTTGGCGTAAGTCGTATGTCTATACACTCTTGGTTTAGAGGACAGCCCGTGAGGGATAAAAACAACAACCGAATTGAACAGTTTATTAGCCTAGTAGAAAAAGGTTTAGCCGATGGTAGTTTACCGGCTATTAATATTAAACAGGCTAAAGAATATTTAGAATCTAAAATAAAACCTAATCTAATCAGGGTGTGATATGAAAGAATTTTACACCTTAGCGCTTCCTAATAGTGGTAGTTACTGCGTTGTGGAGATAGATCCCTCTACTAAAAGACCAAAGCATACGTTTGTAGAATCAATAGATGAGCTAGTTGAAGTAATTGATTCTAAGCAGGACACAAATGTTTTTATGGCACTGAGTAATTTTAAAGGTCATAGTAGGAAGGCAGATAACGCTACTAGCATACGGTCATTTTTTGTAGACCTAGATGTGGGAGAGGGCAAGGGATACGATAGTAAAGAAGCTGCGCTGATTTCTCTTAATGACTTTGTCATGACTAATGAACTACCGCCGCCCGTTACAGTTGACTCAGGTACAGGTGTTCACGCCTATTGGTTCTTCAGTGAAGAGATTCCTGTAGCAGAATGGAAAATATATGCAGACAAATTTAAAGACTACTGTCTAGGTAGAGGACTAGATATTGACCCCGTTGTTACAGCAGACATAGCTAGGATATTACGCTGCCCTAATACCTTTAACCATAAGACTAACCCTCCATCGCCTACTAGGATTATTAAGTGGTCAGACTTTACATCTGATTTTAAAGTGTGGAAAGCGCTTTTAGGTGAGGTAGAGGTACCACTAGAGGATACAATAAAACGCGAGAAGCTAACCGACCTAGGCAGACAGATGTCTGGCCAGAATAATTATGCTTCAGAGTTTTCTAGAATTGCAGTCAAAAGTTTAGATGAAGCTTCTAACGAGGGTTGTCTACAGATTAGGCATATCATTAATAATAGAACCTCGCTCCCTGAACCCCTATGGTATGCAGGACTATCTATAGCTCAACACTGTACTGATCGTGATGAGGCAATACATCTTCTGTCACAGGATTACGCAGGCTACGATAGAGAAGCAACAGAAAGTAAGGCGACCCAGACACAAGACAAGCCCCAATCCTGTGTAACCTTTAATAATATAAATCCGGGGCTATGTGAGGACTGCGCTTATTTTAATAAGATAACTAATCCGCTACCCCTAGGTAAAACATTCATAGCATCGCCAACAACTGAGACACCACTCTTTAGTGAGATAGTGCCAGTTCAGGGAGGTGTGCCTATGGTAACTACGAAACTACATGGACTACCACCAGAACTTACTGGGTTTAAGCGCGGGGTGAACGGAGGAATTATCTTCAAGCCCGCTCCCGTGTATGATGCTAATGGTGATTTAATTGAGGAGAAAGAACGACAAGTAACAACTTATGATCTCTACCCTACGAAGCGTATATATAGCATTACGCAGGGCGATTGTATGATGATGGTAACTGAACTTCCTAATGATAAATCTAGAGAGTTTACGCTACCTTTTAGTAGTATGTACGACGGTAATGAGTTAAGAAAAATACTATCAATGAATGGGGTTTTATTTGACCCTCTCTCTGACCAATGGAAATATATTATGAGCTATATAGTTAAGTGGGGGCAGTATTTAATTGCTCAGGGATCTGCCGAAATTATGCGTAACCAAATGGGCTGGACTGCCGACTACGATGCTTTTGTAGTAGGAGGTACTGAGATAGATAAGAATGGTAAAGAATCTAATAGTCCTACCTCTCCACTATGTCGTGGCATCGCCAAACACCTAATCAAGACGGGAACCTACGATGTGTGGAAGCAGTCTGCAAATAAATTAAATCAGGAGGGTTTAGAGGTACACGCCTTTGTTATGCTCACTGGCTTTAGTTCTATTCTTATGCCCTTCACTTCTACTTCAGGTGTGACGATATGCCTGACAGGAGATACTGGTTCCGCCAAGACAGCTTCTTTATATGCTTGTCTAAGTGTCTGGGGTAATCCTAAAGATCTGTCTGTGTTAGATGCAACAGAGAATGGTATGACTGGACGTTACTTAGCACTACACAATATTCCTTTTGGGCTAGATGAGGTTGGAAATACTCATGGTAAAACACTCTCTCAACTTATCCACAAAATATCACAGGGTAAAGCTAAGATTAGAATGCAGGCTTCTGTTAACGCTGAACGCGAGCATGAACTTTCCGCCGCTCTGGTGGCTATATTTACCTCCAATCATTCGCTCTATGACAAGCTTGCTATCTTAAAGAAGGATCCTAATGGGGAGGTAGCTCGACTTATAGAAATCTATATGCGTAAAGCTCAACTATTAGTAGATAATCCTAGCGAAGGCCGTGCACTCTTCGACCCCTTTAGAACTAACTATGGGTGGGCAGGGCCAGAATTTGTTAAGGAAGTTATGAAGTATACTCGCCCAGAGATCGAGGCTAAGATTGCTACATGGGTAAATAAGTTTAAGGTTGATTTTGGTGATGATACTGCCTTTAGATTTTATGAGAACCTAGTTGCAGTAACTATGGTGGGGGGCGAGCTCGCTGCTAAAGCAGATATTGTTCATCTAGATTTAGAGCGTATATATAAACGCATAGTTGGTGAGATGATAGATATTAGAGATAACGTGGTTCAATCTAATAGTGTTAACTACCTTTCTCTTATAGGAGAATTTATACACCACAATAATAGTAACCTACTAATAATAAACGGGGGTCATGCCACTACTGAACCTAGAAATACTTTAGCAATTAGATTGGACTTAGATAAAAAAGAACTCTGTTTATCAATGCCTATTTTTCGTAAGTTCTTAACTGAAGAGAATAATATATCTCCCAAGCAATGGCTATTCCAAATGGCACAGAGCGGCGCTAAGATTACTATGAAGAAGAAAAGAATGGCAGCTAATTGGAAAACAGGGATAGACCAATTCAACGTGGTTTGTTATATCATTGATACCACTACGATCAACAAGACTATTTTAGAGGTACTTGACCCTGAACTTACATAATGAACCAGAGTGGCTCTTCCCGTTTGAATATATGGAGCGGGGGGATAGCTTTTTTATCCCTACAGTAAAAACGTCACCTATGATTTTTACTGTAGAGACACGAGCTAAGGCAGTTAAGATAAGAATAAAAGCTTATGCGACTACCAAAGATGGGCACCTAGGTGTCCGGGTTTGGCGTTTATAGAGGAAATTTGTTAAAAAACGACCTCTTAGAATGCGATTCTGAGGACTTTAGCGTAGGGGGTAGTGCATTGGTAACCCCCCAAAATCTAGTCATATAGCCGCTCACGGTACTTTTTTATGTCCCGAAGATATAGACGTTCTTTTCTTCTGGTTTCATCTATGATCCGTTTCTTATCAGCTCCGCCCATAAGTTCTCTAGGCATTGCTATAATTTCCTGTCTATAGGCTCTAAGGTCTGAGAGCATTTTATTTTTGGATCTGATTAAGGGGCCATACTCAATCATCTTTTTGTTCTCTTTATAAAACTCAGATACTCTCTTACGGTCATAAGACATTCTATATTTGGAGCCCTGCATTTTATTAAAAGTGCTAACTACTTTTGCAACATCTTCTCTCATCTCGTAGTAATCACTAATCTCTCTGTTACCAAACTGCCTTACTATAAAAGGAGTTGTGCCCGGAACATCGAGTAGGACCTCACGGAAAGATCTATTAGGGCGTTCATAATCTAACGTGCCAGACTGAACAATAACCTCATCCACTGCCATTGTAATAAGTCCTGCTGTATAACCGAAGTATTGACGCAAGAAGTAATCTATTTTAATTGCACTAACGCCTGAACCCTCTGCCAACATAATAGCAAGCTCGGAAGTATTTTCTTTAAACTGGTCTGCACCCTCTTCGTCTTGAAGCGCGTCAGGTACAATTTTTCTTCTCTCTGAGAAAGAACCGCTTTCATTAGAGTATAGATCAATCATAGGTCTAATTGCTTGAGGTATTGCAGACATAGATACACTATTTATAAAGCCCCTTTTTATAGCTTGGAATGTTTTCTCCCCATCTTGATCCCCTCTCATCTCGCGTAGGATATTCTCTGGTACTACCTTAACCATATAAGTAAAAAGGTCAGGGCGTAGAGGGATACTCCATCCTCCGGGTAGGATTAGCTTAGTGTCTTTTTCTCTAGGGTCAAGTTTCTCATAGTCTTCATCTCCTGACATTGCTGCAGCATAAGCAAGATAAACACCTGTTAACATAACGCCACTAGTTATAGTCTGTCGCATCTGTTCTGCCCGTTGGCCGGGAGCTATACCTCCACCAGATAACACACGAGCCTGTACTGATAGCGCTTGTAAACCGGCACTAAAAAATGGTACAACTTGAGACAGCGTATTAATGGTTTGGCTCGAACCCTTTCTTCTAAAGTTAATAACTTCAAAAGCTCTTTCCACGGCAAGGGCTTGATTACCCGTTTCTTTCATAGTTTGTTCATACACCGCCTGTCTAACAGCGTTATCTGAAGACATTGCAATTTTTTCTAGAACCTTAACAAACTTACTCTCTGTAAACTCAGTGTAAAGTTTATTGGTTAATTTACTCGTGTCTCTCTCTGCTATGGCTTTCTCTGCTGCCGCTTTATCTGTTTCAACGGCTTGAGTCCACGCACGGCCACCCACTGCACCAAACTTTTCTAGTTCTTTGTGTGTCTCACTCATACTTACAAGGGTAAGAGAAAACTCTTTAAGAACTCTTAAAGGTATCATGAATGGATTCTTAACCCCTGAGCTTATCATTGCCGACATAGAATCTTGAGGTAGCTGCGAGATAGAGAACAGCGGATAAAGCACTATGTTTTGTCTTAAGAAATTAGCAGCAGTTCTAAAGTATTGCTTCCATCCGTCTACAGCCATTGCTTGTAGTGGGCCAAAGGCTGCAGCATATATAGGGTCAGAAAACTCATATAGCTCTGTAACAAACTCCGTGGTGCTAGGATCACCTTCGGTAGGCGTTCTTGGTTTATTTCGGGTCACAGATACTACATTCCCTTTAGTTTTAGCTTCTTCTTTACTGTCTATTCCTCTAACTAAAGGTTTGTCTTCTCCTTGATTTATCATCGTTGTATCAACCTTGTCTACTCTAAGTTGATTTATGATGCCTGCTCGTATCTGGTGTTGTACCCATCTATCCATGTTTTCAAAAATATTAGTAACTTCTCTCTCAGACCCTCTGAAAGTTTTATTATTAAGGTTACCAATTTGTGTTAGTCCAGAGGTAATATCCACGCCCGCTATTGGATTACCATCGTCATCATTTCTATAGAAAGGAACATAACCAGCAGAGTCTATATATTCTTCTGCCTGAGCAGTGCTCATAGTCCCTCGATCTACAGCAAATTCTATGGTTTTTATTCTTACTTTATTCCACGTTTCTGCAATCTCCACTAACTCGGGGTGCTGTTCTTTTAATAGCAAGCCCTCGGTAATTTCCTGTTCATTTAGATGAATCATTTTTAATTCATTTAGCTTAGATTTTAAAGATTCTCCCTCAAGATCTTGTGCTTCTTCTATTATGTCTGCATTAAAACCCTTCTGAACTTCATCTAAGCGAGTTGCCTCAAAAGATTTATGGGCAATCTTACCTGCCTCTTCTGGAGATATCCCTTCGTTTATAGCAAACTGACTAACTAATTCTTTTATCTTAGCCATACTAGAAGTAGCTAATCCTTCGTCTTTTACTACGAATTTTTTAGCATCCTCGTTATATTCTATAATTCCGTGTATAGCATATTGCTGTGCCATGTTGGTAGCATGAAGCCCCTGTGCAGCTGTCATTTTGTACATCGCGTTCTCTATAGTCTCAGGGTCAACGCCTGCTGCGTTCATGGCTCTTACTAGGGCTCTATTTAGCCCTGCGTCAAAAGAAAAGAACTTCGTTGTTATCTTATCTAAAAGCCCAGCTTTCTCTGATAACTCTTTTTCGTTAGTCGTTTCAGTAACGTTATTACCTGTATCATATAGAATCTGCCCTTCATACCGTCTTTGTTTAGCTGCATCAGGACCAAGAAACAACTCAGACTGTAGCGTTATTACGTTATTGAGAACCGTTCTAGATATACCTTCTTTCGCTTTAACCACAATAGCTTTTACTGCATCGACAAAAGCTCTCCAGAGCGTATCAGTATCTAATAAGTTTTGTTGTTTCTTACTCATCTTAGTTTTAGTTTTTACTTCAGAAAGAAACTGTTGATAATTTTTGTCGGAAAAAGCTAGTGTTACGAATTCATCTAAGCTTTCTATGTTAGCATAAGCCTCTATCCCTGCATCACTGGCAGCAAGATTGGCCTCTGTAAATAGAACTGTTAGTTGTTTAAAAGGTTTGTTTTTAGGATTTAGATTTCTAATGCCTCTGGCTGTGGCAGCGTGAACCATCTCGTGAAATACAGTTTCCACAAAGCCACCACTGAGAGATTCTAATGTTATAGTATTAGTTCCCACGTCATATTGACCTGACGCATCTCCCGCAATTGTACCGCTCGCGTCAAAAACTAGAGCCACATTATTTATGTTGGGAGTGGCAACAAGTATTTTTAAAAGCTGCCTCTGCGCTATGTTAAGTTTTGAGTTAATCATCGTACCTGCAAAACCAGTTAGTAGTTCGCCCACGGTTTTCGGTAGTTCTGTACCAAACTGTTTAATCACAGCGTCATTTAATTTTCTCCGCGCGAGCGTTATTTTTTCCTTTCTATTTAGCTCTTGGCTAGCTTCTGAACTCTCGGCACTTATAATATCGCTTGTTATAGCTGAAGTTTCAGCGTCATAGTTTTTATTTTTATCCCGGCCAACACCTTTATATTTAGCTTTTAATTTTTGGGCAACGTTTTGGACTCTTTTAAAATCTGCAGCTACGGGGTTAACTACCTGAGAGTCGTTTAGTCCTATAACACCAACGCCATTTATAGGCTTATCTAGTTTTAAAACTAGCTGTGATGTTTCCTGACCTGTGTCGCTATCCGTTAGTGACTGCTCTTCAACAACACCCGAAAACTTCTCTGGTTTATATGCTGCACTACGAGATCTTTTCCCAGTTTCAGGATTTTTACTAGCTGACGGGGCATTATTAATACGAGCAATAGTTATTCTATCTCCCACCTTAACTGGTTTTTTACCAGTGATAGGGTTTTTAGAGTTGCCTGTCAGTGGGTTGTTGAGTGATATTGCTTTCTCATCTACAGGTTTTAAAGACCGCTCGCTAACTGTTTCAAAGTTTTTATCATTTTTAGCTGTAGCAGCAGCATACTCATTTGATGAAATGTATATCTCACGCCCGTTTTTCTCTACTAGTAAGCCTTTTCCTATACCCTCTTCTAAAGCGGCAGGAGTAGCAAAAGTTCTAGCTGAGGTACTAGGATCAGCTAAGGCTTCTCTAGTGTTATCAGGCAGCGTTATACCCTTAAGCTCATCTCTCTCTAATCTATTTATTTGATTTTCAATTGTTTCTCTAGTGTTTCTGTTTTTTGTTGATCTATCTAGAGCCTTTGTAAGTATTGTTTTTGCCTTGCTTACGTCTTCTGGGCGAGTGGATTTAAGACCTTCAAGAGTCTTTCTTGTGTAGGCCGGTAGGCGCATATCAACTAATTGATCTTCGGAAAAAAGATTAGTTTCCGTTTGAACCCCTACATTATATGATCCTTTAGCCTTGCGTTTTTTCATTGCCACCAAAGCTTTGGTCATTCTCTTTCCAGCAGCAGACTTTTTCTTGGCTGGGGTCGTTAAAGTTTTTTCAAGTTGAGCTATAGCAGTATCTAAACCTGCTTCTCCGCCCATAAGCCCAGCTAGTTTTTTACGAACAGAACCCGTTTTACTATACCCGAACGAGTCTAAAGTTTCAGTAGTGAAAAGAGGCTTTGGACCCTCATATTCGGCAGGGGTAGGCTCGGAAGCAACAGGAGTTACTACGGGTTCAACAGGTTTTGTAGTAGCTTTTTTTGCTGCCGCTATTATTTTTTGATTCTTATTTTCTTCTGCTACAGCTTTTTTAGTTTCTTCGTCTATTAATTTATCTTGCTCAATCCTACTCTGTACCTGCTCGAGGCTATTTATTTTGGCCTGAATAGAAGGTATAGAGGCTCTCTCTAGTTTTGTAGCATCTTTACCTCGGCTAGTACGGGATTCTAAAACATTATTTAGAGTTTTTAATGCTCCCTGCACACCTTGAGGCTTACTATAATCAAGCTTTTCTAGTCTTCTTTTTACTGCAGGTGAGAACTCAAAGCCGAGATTTATTATTTCGTCTTCACTTACAATACGACCCGACTCAGGAACGTCAACGTCAACATCAACTGGGGGTGCTATGGGTGCTGCAGGTACTTTTTTTCTACGACCTACTACATCCCCACCTTTGTCTTTCTCAGCCTGCGCTTTTTCAGCTGCTCTTCGAGCTAAAATTTTATCTTCTTCTGCTTTCTTTTGATCATTAAAATTGGGCTTATCTGGAGTATCATCAGACGCCTCAGACTCTTCTATTCTATCGGCAATTAATTTAGCTCTTTCTTCCTTTCTAATCTTTGTATTCTGTAAGAACTGTCCACCGCCTCCCACGCTTCCTGCTAAGGTAAACCCAGCGGCAACGCCCTGTGCAGCAGCCTCAGAAACGCCTTCCATAGGGTCTCTATCTAATGCAATATTCTGTATCATCTGTTCTTGCATAGACTGAGGTAGCTCTTCAAATACAGACTCCCCAATACCTGCTCTAATTGCTACTAGTAGACTATTTCTTACTTTCCTTTGTCCCTCGGCACCTAAAGATTGCCCCGCCATCAGAGCATCTATATCTGTTACGCCAAGTTTATTGGCAACTTTACCACCTATAACACCGAGCACTCCAGTAATAACACCGGTACCTGTTGCTAATATAGCCTGCGTAGGTGTTAATAGTCCATCTTCTGTTTGTTTTCTAATACCTTCTGCAGCTGCACCAGCGGCTACAACACCTTCACCAACACCAGCAGCTTTGAGATAATTAGGTTTAGCCAGTGGGCCAACTCCGCCGGGCCCTAGTTTTCCCACAGCCCGTTTTTTAGCCATGCTTAATCCGGCTCTAGCAATACCTGCACCTCCAGCCATCTGGGGTAAAGTATTTAGGATAAGATCGACGAGGGCGGCAGGGTTATCTACTAGGGCTCCTAGAGTACCAGTAAACCCTTCGGCAGTGTCAACAGCTGTTTCTTGCGCGAGTTGTTCAGGAGTTTTTAAATCTTCAAAATATTGAGATGCGTCTTCTAGATCACCACCAAAAACGCTCTTGCTTGCGGCAGAAAAACCTTTCCCTGCATATCCTCTAGTTGGGATATCTGCTAGACCTACAGCAGCTTCGCCCAAGCCTACAACACCCTGCCCAATAGAGGCTAAAGGATCTCCAACATAACGGCGTAGAAAACCACTTTCTTCCTGTTCCTCTGGTGCTGCTTGTTGAGTCTGTTGAGAGGCAATATAAGCTATAGCATCCTCTTGCGAAGCTCCTTGTGGAGCCTCTACCTCAAATACTTCCCCTGTAGGTGACGTAACTTCAAATATTGGCATTTAGACCCTGCGTTTTATTTAGATATTAATTTACTTTTCCAACCAGATAAGTAGTTTGCGGTTCCGGAGGAGTTTGTCTTGGGGGGCATTTGAGTTTTATTGAGTTCATATAATTCACTCCATTCTCTATTATATATACTATTTCTGGCTTTATTAAGTTGCGTTGCAGAATACTGACCACCAACCATTTTGAGCCCTAATCTTTTTGCCTCTTCTTGGTATATCTCATTCATACCAGCTCCAGTTTTATCAGCATATCTAGCATCCATTTGCGTAGTAGTTTTGGTAGCTATATCTGTTAAATCTTTTGAAGAAAGCCCTGAAGCAGCAGCAATTTTTGCTCTCTCTAGCTCATTGGCACGGTAGTCTGAAAGTTCAGATCTTCCCTCAGCTCGCTCTGAGCGATCAATGAGTCTGCTCTCTTTATCAAACAGTTTATCTTCAGCCTTTCTTTCTTTCTTAGCTCGGGCGTAACTTGCAATTCCCGGCACAGCACCCTTAGCTATATTCTCAAGTGCATTCTGAGAAGTTCCTCCAGCAATACCCAACCCTGCTTCAATAAGAGACATATTAAGGGCAGCGTCTTTATCCCCTGAAGTCTTATCACGTTCTTGTTGGAGTGCGTCTCTTTCGCTTTGGTAATATTCATCACGGGGGGCAATACCAAAAGCAGCTTGCTCTGCTGCTCGGTTGTCCTGAAGATTCTGGTAGAAGAGATCCATTTGTTCTTCAGCACTAAGGACTGGACCGCTGTCTGTTAATGTGGTAATCCCTCCGCTCCCATCTCCGTTGCCATTTATGTCTATAGCGGAATTATTAGGGTCTACAGGGGGAGCAAGACTCGCAGCTTCTGGAGAATCACTAGTTAAACCTTCTAATATTCCCCCTCCAACAACCGCTGTCGCTGCAGTTCTTAACGGCGAAAACACTGATTTTTTTAGGGGCATACTCCCCGGTTTTTTACCTGCCGCGGCAAGCGTATTTCCTTGGGGGGAACCTGCGGCATATTGCTTCCCGCTTTTACTAGTATAGCCTTTTCCTGTGTTTGTCTTGTATAATTTCTCCAGCATTTTTTTAGCTGAAGGCAAACCATATTTTCCTATCATTTTTTTGATGGCCGCTTGACCGAGTGTCTTTGCACCCCACCCAACTATACCTACGCCTGAACCAAGCATAAGTGCATTACTTCCGACATTAACAGTGTCCATAGCTACCTGAGAGTAATTAGGGGAGCCATCTTTGTCAGTATATCTTCCATCTTTAAACTGACCATATTCGTCATACATGGGTAGGAGTTTTTTTATAGCACCAAATTGATTATATTCTCCGAGTGGATTTTGGTCAGGCCGTATTAGGTCGCCCTCTTCGAAAGCAACAATTCCACCTGTGTTATAGTTTTGTCCTACATTAGGAGCTGAGAGCCCTGCAACACCAGCCTCTTGTGGCATACCTTGTGGCATACCTTGTGGCATTTGTGGTGGCATACCTTGTGGTGGCATACCTTGTGGTGGCATACCTTGTGCTATCCCTTGAGGGGGTATTTGTGGCGTTTGTGGCGAGGCTTCTTCTACAATTTGTTCTGACACGCTAGTCTCAGGTGCTTTAGCATCGTTGTATTTCTCGCGCATTGTCTTACGGCGCTGTAGTTCACCTAGTGCTAAGTACGTAGGTACTTCACCTGTAGGAGTCTGTACATACCCTACAAGAATTTCGTTTGGTATGCTTTTTAATTTATCTTGTAGTTGAATTATGTTCATAACTTACCTTATATAGATTTAGCTAAACCAATACCTGCCAACCCAAGACCAGTGATCTGGGAAGCCAAACTAGGAGGCGCTGCATATTGAGTTGTTGTGCTACCTAGAGCGCCTGCATTACCGCGTAGAATATCAGATTGATATTGCAACAAGCCTCTTTCGTAGTTTTCTTTTTCCATAAACTCTTGATAAGCAAGGTTGTCAATTTCTTGTTGTAGCGCTTGTACTTCTCCTGCGCTCGCAGCCTGTGCTTTAAGTCTTTCAAGGTTTGATGTTTGTTCTGCACGGGATAGAGCTCCCATTTCCTTAGACCCCTCCATTCCTATCTGTAGTCCAGCAAGTCCTAGCTCTTTATCCATAGTTGTTTCATATTGCTCACCCTGTTGCTGTCTGGCTCTTAGATCCATACTAGCTTTTAGGTTAGCTTCTTCGGCTGACATACCTGCAGCTCGATCTCTTTCAAATTGTTTCTGGGCATCACCATAAGCCGCCTGTGAACCTTCAGCTTGAATCCTACCTAGTTGAGTAGCTAAGTTTCTATCGAGCTCACTACTTACTAAAGCTTGTCTACCACCACCAAAAGTTCCGCGTCCTATGCTACCTAAAGCGCCAGTGTTCTTTGTTATATCAGCTTGCCTTCTAGCCTCAGCGAGCTGCACATCTGTTACGTTTTGCTGATAAGGACTCATGTACTGCTGTGCTTGTGCATTACCAAAAGTATTAGGAGTAGCTACACCTAGTTGAGCAAGAGAACCGGGAGCATAATTTTGAGCTGCATTAATTCCCGCCTGACCTGTAGCGAACCCTAAGTTTGTACCCTGTGCTAACCCTGTCTGAGCCTGTTGAAAACCGGCAGGAGAAGCTAGACCCGCTGTCTCTCCCCGTAGTGCTGCTTGTTGATCTGTGAACCCAGCTACTCGGTCTCCTCCATAAGGGTTAAAAGCTTTAACGCCTGTAACGTTACCCGAAGGATCAGTTGTATAGGTCTGTTTACCCGTTTGTTTTAGTAGTTCTTCATAAAAAGGCTGTGCATATTCTGGCAAGTTAGTAGAATAAGAGGTTGTTTCTGCTGGCTTTGAACTGCCGCCCCCTTTAAATTCTCGAAGTCCTGTCCTACCATTAATAGTACCTAAACCCCCACTAGCTTTTAGTAGAGCAATTTCTGCAAGATTGACATGAGCTAACTCAGTATCTCCGCCGTCTCCCATAGAAGCTACATCTGTGTATAGGTTCTTTAGAGCCCATACTTTAAGTCTATTGGGTAATATTTTTAGTGCATTCATTTTTATTTTCCTACCGGTAATTCATATAAGGTATATCTAGATACATAACCATCATTTTTCCACATCTTTTCCCAACCCGGTCTACCATAAGATTCTATCACATCACATCCTTGATCTTTTGCAAACCTTTGAAATATCTCTAGCCCTTTGTGTCCCCACTTTTTAAATTCATCACCCCCTACAAAGTGCATAGTAAGAGTTTTTAATCTAGGAAACTGAATAATCTCAGTAACCCCTGTGCCATAAATCTTTTCTTTATCAAACGCGATCCACAATTGCTGTGCAGTACCAGGTCTAACCAAGGCTTCTTTTATATCTTCTGCTAAGAATCTACCATATGTGTACTCTGCAGCACGTTCCATATGCCTTTCTACTCTAGGCCACATATCTTCAATGTGCTCTGTTGGCACCAAAGATATTTGCATTACGAGAGCATATACTCATAAGGGTCAATTTCGGGCGCTTGTATTTCTCTACCTGTTCTTGCCATTCTTAGTTGTCCTATCATCTCACGAAGTCGTGTAGCGCCAGCCTCTGATGAACCATTACCTAAGTGACTTACTGCATCGGCAGGGATAACGTACTCACCTTCAGACAACGCAGCTTGTTGTGTACCATCAATAATGGCAGGGATATCATCACTCATGCCATCATTCATACCACTAGCAATACCTTCGCTCATATTTATGCTTTCTTCTACTTCACCGCCTTCAAGATAGCCATTACTTAGATAACCACCTCCAGCTAAAAACCTTAGACCTGAGTCTTTGTTTAAAGCTTCATCAATCCCAGTATCCATATTCAGATTGAGTTGTTTATTAGGGTCGTATTTATCTCCCCTGCGACTAAAAGTATCAAATTCTTCAGGGACGAGAGAGTTCATTATTGCAGGTGCAGCGGCCGTAATACCCAACCTACCTGCGCCTAATGCTTTATCTTTTAAACCGCCTCCGGTAAACTCATTACCACCACCAAAGCGCCCCACCCCTGCCATAAAACTTGTGTCTGTGGGTTGATATCCTGTAACCCCTTGGAGCGCTCCGCCCTCTCCCCCAGTAAACTGTTGAGCTAGTATATTATCAGATCTTACGCCTTCTATACCGCCATAGTTTGTACTTATTGCATCCGCGGCAGACCCGGGTTGTGTGAATAGAGATTGTTGGTAAGCATCTCCAGCTGTATTACCTGCAACAGTAGTACCTGTAGTACCTGCAGTAGCGCCGATAGAAGCACTAGCGGGAGCGAAGGCAGCATTTAAACTACCCCCCGTCATGCCAGCCAAACCACCACCAATAGCACCTGTAGCTACATCTTTACCCTGTAGTGCGGCAATACCGCCTCCCGCAGCGGCTCCAGCCCCCATAGAAGCCATAAGCCCAAAACCTGCGCCGCCCGTAGCAAACCCTGCGCCAATAGCTGCAATATTTTCTAGGGTTAAATAGTCGTCTAAAAAACTCATAATAAAAACCTTGTTTTTCTATCTAAATTATGCCTATTAAATTCTTTTAATAATACCATGTAGTACCACAGTTATAAACTATTTTAGCGATTATACTGCTTGACCGCCACTAATAGTCACAGTACAGCCCGTTGCAGAGCCTTTAACTTCTATAGTATCGCCAGAATTAAGAATCTGTAGTCCTGACCACTGTAAATACTCTTGTTTTGCTATGCTG
>Ga0208032_1000277_pt1 | contig 34106 bp, 30 predicted proteins | sample MalvirAntarct_66_FD_184254 | JGI IMG/M metagenome (GOLD analysis project Ga0208032, IMG submission 184254) | Marine viral communities from the Global Malaspina Expedition - Malaspina viral metaG Antarct_66 (SPAdes) (version 2) | ecosystem: Environmental > Aquatic > Marine > Oceanic | place: West... | reverse complement strand
TTATAAGGAGGTAGTGATCCTGAAATCATTTGGTAAGTATTTAGGATGTATGATAATTGTCATATTATAATGATATCAAATGTTTCATATTTGGCGCTTGTTTATTTTAAAATATCCCTATTATGATAGCGTCGAAACAAACCCATGATTTTCATATTCCTGTAATGGGTTTAGCATATACTATAGATAGTCCAATCAGAGTGGCCCAATACGGCATCTCGTCGGTAATAAGTATTATTGATGATGATCTTTTGGAAAAAATGAATGCTTTCTATAGTCAGAAATTCAATTTGCCCTACCAAGAAATATCTCAAAAGGTGGAGGATTATCGCGCCAAGCGGATCACAGCATATCTCAATTTAGTAGATACTATTGTCAAGGATAAGTTTATAAAGTTTAAAGAAGAAGTCTCAGCAAGCAAGTTAGTTTTGGAAAATTTCTTAGACATGCTCCCTAATAAATCGAGCATAAAGGATGGGCTTTCTAAGATGATCGAAGAGGGATTGTTCGTTAAGGAGACCATTAAAAACTATTTTGATGAGCACATGCAGCCTGGAGATATTGATGTTAACATTATGACAAAGATTGACAAAGATAACTTTAAAGGCACGGAGCAATTACCTATAGAATTTAATGATGCGCATGCATCCCTTCGCGGTTTTGCCAACAGTAATTTGGAGTCTTCAGTGGTGCTTTCAGCCGGAATGAATCCAAGACTTTATAGCTATTTTGAAAACTTTAAAGATTTCTATCCAGACACTCAAAACCGTTTGAGAAAGAAAATCACATTAAAGGTCAGTGACTATCGGTCAGCAATGATTCAAGGAAAGTTTCTCGCTAAAAAAGGGTTGTGGGTTTCAGAATATCGCATTGAATCCGGCTTGAACTGTGGTGGACATGCTTTCGCCACTGAAGGATTCTTGCTCGGACCTATTTTAGAGGAGTTTAAAATTAAAAAGGAAGAATTACAACAAGATATACATGCTGTTTTTGTAAAGGCTTTGGCAGATAAACAGATCGAAATTCCTAGCGCCCCGCTAGATGTTAAAGTTACCGTACAAGGCGGTGTGGGAACAGCTGCTGAACACGATTTTTTAATTGCCAATTACCAGGTTGATTCTGTAGGTTGGGGAAGTCCATTTTTGTTGGTTCCAGAAGCCACATCTGTAGACGTTGATACGCGCAAATTATTGGCAGAAGCCAAAGAATCCGATCTGTATCTGAGTGATATTTCTCCGTTAGGAGTGCCATTTAACACTATTAAGGGCTCTTCTAATGAATTTTACAAACAACAGCGAATAACAAATAACAAAGCGGGAAGTTCTTGTCCTAAAAAGTTTTTGGCTTTGAGCAAGGAATTTGGCCCTGAAGGAATTTGTACGGCTTCCAAAAAGTATCAGGATGTTAAGTTAGAAGCGCTTGCTGCTAGAAAGGAATCTATGACCACGTCTACCTATGACATGGCTAAAACTAAGATTACTGAAAAATCCTGTCTATGTGTTGGCCTGGCAAATGCTTCTTATCTTGAAAACGACATTCCAATTAAAGGACAACAACAGGGTGTGGTCATTTGTCCAGGACCTAATTTGGCCTATTTTGATAAAGAAGTCTCGTTGTCTGAAATGATACGACACATTTATGGAAAAACAACAGTGCTTTCAGAGACTTACAGACCAAATATGTTTGTTAAGGAATTACAGATGTATGTTACATATTTAAAAAACGATATAGCAACGTATACTGATGAATTATCTATTAAGAGTATCAAAAAATGGTCGGCTTTTAAATCTAATTTGTTAGATGGTGTTGGATATTACCAACAGCTTTTTGAAAACATAGGTGCTATTGAGTATGGTAATATTCAATCTGAACTCATAACTAGTAAGAATGAGATACATACGATTAAAATTCCCGTACTTTAAATTTCAACCCTTCGGAAACAAAACGTGTTAAAAGGTATAAATGGAGCTTGCCTATACAAAAGGTTGGGACTCTTTATTGGGAAATTAATCTCTCTTTAGGAACAGTCGGTACTGCTTAAACATCAGCAATATTTAAAGTGATTGTCAAATGTCTCTCACCAAGTAGGACTTGGCGGAGAGGCATTTATGTACTATAAAAACGCATCTCATCAATATACTTCCACACAGATTCCGGCAACAGAGGTTGCACATTTTTCCCTTTTTTGATCGATTTCCTGATAAATGTGGAAGAGATTTCCATTATGGGCGCGGCCACGTGGTGAATTTTTGGATGTTGGTCAAATTGCGTTTCAACCACACCTTCAGAAATTCTTGGATAGACGTAAATGTTGTGGTTTTCTAAAATCAATTCGTAATTTTTCCACTTATGCAGACTCTTAAGATTGTCTTCGCCCATAATTAGTGCAAACTCATACTGAGGATATTTCTCTTGTAAATACGTAAGAGTATTGATGGTGTAATTAGGCTGAGGCAAGCCGAATTCAATATCGCTAGGGCGCAATTTGTCATAATCTTCGGTAGCGCGGTATACCATTTCTAAACGATCATGGTTGTTGAGCATGCTCGCTTTTACCTTAAACGGACTTTGGGGCGTGACTACAAACCAAATTTGGTCCATATCACTGTGTTCCGCCATATGATTGGCAATGATTAAATGGCCAATATGAATGGGATTGAACGTGCCAAAGTAGAGTCCGATTTTCATAAGTATAGTTTACAAAGGAATGTTGAAATATAACAATAGCTTTAATTAATCTTCAGGTGCATTTATATAATCAGACACTAATTTGTAAGATTCCTCAATCGCTTTATCCAAATCATCATTTACGACGATAACGTCGAATAACGGCGCCGTTGCCAATTCAGCCGAAGCTTTGGCGATGCGCATATTGATTTTATCGTTGGTCTCCGTTTGACGCTTTTTTAAACGAATCTTTAATTCGTCAATACTCGGCGGTTTCACAAAAATAGCGATGGTTTGATCAGGGAATTTGCGTTTAATCCGCAAGCCGCCGGAGACATCAATGTCAAAAATAACATTTTTACCTTTTGCCCAAATACGCTTCACTTCAGTTTTTAAAGTGCCGTAAAAGTTGTCGCGGTACACTTCTTCCCACTCCAGAAATTCGTCGTTTTTAATGCGATTTTTAAACGCTTGCGCATCTAAAAAATAATAATCCTTTCCATCGGTTTCGTTATCGCGTTTCTCTCTAGAAGTAGCAGAAATTGAAAATTCTAAATTTAATTCTTCCTGCTGCAATAAATGCCGTACTAATGTGGTCTTACCAGAGCCTGAAGGTGCAGAAAACACAATGAGTTTACCTTTGGGGTTGATGTCTTTAATTTTGGTCACAAATGCTATTTTAATGTCATTCTATATACTTTATGTCCTAAAGTACATTCAATAATTGTTCTTTAATTTTTTCCAGTTCGTCCTTCATTTGAACGACAAGTTTTTGCATAGGGGCATAGTTGCTTTTAGAGCCAATGGTGTTGATTTCACGACCCATTTCTTGACTGATAAAGCCTAATTTTTTGCCGTTGGAATCGTCACTGTTTAAAGCTGATATAAAATAATCCAAATGATTTTTTAAACGTACTTTTTCCTCCGTAATGTCAAACTTTTCAATGTAGAACACCAATTCTTGCTCGAATCTGTTTTCATCTACTTTCTCTTTCAACTCGGCCACACCTTTATGCAAACGCTCTCTGACGCCTTCAATGCGCTCAGGATCCATGGCAATGACCTCGTCCAATAAATCAGCTATATTTTTAACCCGATCAAAAAACTCGGATTCCAAGCTTTTGCCTTCATCCAAACGGTATTGCTGAATTTTATCCAACGCCGTATTAATTTCAGCCGCAATCTCATCCCATTCATCTTCATCCATCTCATCGCGCTCTGTCGTCACCGCATCCGGTAAGCGAATGGCCATTTTTAACAATTCAGTTTCATCACCATCTACAACATCTTTTAATTGTTTGATGTATTGCTTTACAACTGTTTTGTTGATTTGGGTTGAGGTTTCTTCGCCCGTAATTTCCATGTACAAGGAGAAATCTACTTTGCCACGTTCTAGTTTTGATGCGATCAACTTGCGAATACCGAGTTCCTTTTCTCTGTATAATGAAGGCATCCTAGTGTTCAAATCGAGGTTTTTGCTGTTCAATGATTTGACTTCAATAGATATTTTTTTGGACGGAAGTTGTAAAACTGATTTCCCGTACCCTGTCATGGATTGTATCATGGACTGATTTTAAAAGTTGCACAAAGGTAATGAAAATCATCAGGTTTGAAAGGGTAATAAGTAGGCGGAATTGTAGCCAAACACTTAAAATATTTTAAATTTACAGGCTTAAAAGGCACCAAAAGATAAAATGTTATTGAACTTGTTTCGATTTTGAATTTTATTGATGACGTGCGTTGACACAAAAACGAAAACTATGAAAACGTATCTTAAGGATTTTGAAATACGCTGGAGTGATGTTGATGCCAACCGGCATTTGGCCAATTCAGCATATGTAAATTTTATGAGTCATACCCGTGTGGCATTTTTTGAAGACCATAACTTTTCCTTGTCCAATTTGGCTAAATTTCAGATTAGCCCAGTCATTTTTTATGAGCATATTTATTATTTTAAAGAAGCTTTTTTAGGCACTCCCATTCGAGTAAGCCTGGATGTGAAAGGCTTGAGCGAAGATGGTATGTTTTTTGAAATTGAACACAACTTATACAATCATAAAGGTGAGAATTTAGCAACTTGTGAGCTTATGGGGGCGTGGATCAATTTAAAAACCCGTGAATTAACCGCCTTACCATCAGAATTTTTGGCGGAAATGGACACTTTTCCAAAATCGTCTGATTTTAGAACTTTAACGAAAGAAGATACGCGGAAATTCGGAAAAAAACCGGTTAAATTGAGTTAAGATTATTAACTCTTATGAATCGCGTTTTGGGCAGCTTCAACCGTTTTAGGGCTATTGCCAATAAAGATTTGATTGTTGTAAACTAGGACGGGCCTGCTCAAAAACGTATAATGTTCAAGAATATAGTTCTTGTAAGCCTCTTCAGTGAGCGATTGATCTTTTAAACCTAAGGTCTTATAAAGTTGAGCACGTTTACTGAATAGCGCCTCATAACTTCCGGCCAATTTGTGTAGTTCTTCCAACTGGCTGGGCGTTATTGGTTGGCTTTTAATGTCTTGTAATACGATATCTGAGGGTAAATTTAAAGCTTTGATAATCCTGACACAGGTACTACAGGTTTTTAAATGGTAAATCGTGTTCAAAATAGTAGAGTTGTGGTGTGAATAAATTCGGTTTAACAGCTTAATGTCTTACGGGTTGATGTGCAATACGCCTTTTACGGTTTCATAAGGCAATATTATTTTTGTCGCCCCTTGGGTGTAAGCAGCAATTTCATAATTATTGTAGAGTAGTATTAGGCCTTCTTTTGAAAAACCCATATTAGCAGGCAGTTGAAAATCTTCGCCAAAGAAAAAATCTTCAATAGTTTCATCTGCATTTTCAGGTTTTGTTTGTTCCTTAAAGGCTTTTTCGGCCACAGCCTTAAATTCGCTTGGGTTACTTATAATATCGTCCTCCTCTAAAAGCGCTCCTGTTTCAGGATTGAAATTTAAATAAGTCAATCGGCTGTTGCCGTGTGCGCCTCCAGTATCTATGTAAGAATGCAAACTGATAGAAATAACTTCAGCGGATTCGTAAAGTACCTTCCCATCCACTTTTACTTCCCATTTCTGACTGGAGTCCTGAAAATCATTTTTGAAGGTCTTATACTCATTGTCAAATTCAGAAACCGCGTCCGTTATGGACATATTATTTTCAGTGGTTTCTGCCATATTCATCTCATTGGCAATGACATGTTCAATCTTCTGATTTATTTTTTCTGCCACTGCTTTTGTGCCGATGGCTTTTGGATACGTAATAGCGATGACCGCATCTGCTGATTTATCAATTTGTTGGGTTTCAAAAGTTAATTTGACATCTTCATTACAAGCCGTTACCACTAAGGCAATCAACAGTAAATAACTTAATTTTTTCAAGAGAGACAGGGTTTGATTAAACATTCAATAAAGGTATTACATCCTTTCGTAACCAACCAATTAAAGGTTAAATTTGTTAGCATTAAAATTTGATATTATGAAATTCAACACAAAAACCATTCACGGAAATCAAGAGCCGGATAAGGCCTACGGGTCCGTCATGCCGCCTATATATCAAACTACAACCTATGCGCAAACTACGCCTGGGGGGCATAAAGGCTACCAGTATTCCCGAAGTGCCAATCCAACACGTACCGCTTTAGAGAACGCGTTGGCAAGCATCGAGAACGGAAGTCATGCCATGGCTTTCGGTTCCGGTTTGGCGGCAATTGATGCAGTGTTAAAGCTTTTAAAATCTGGCGATGAAGTCATTTCTACCAATGACCTTTATGGTGGTACGTATAGATTATTCACAAAGATATTTGAAGGGTTCGGAATTAAATTCCACTATGTGGGCATGGAAGACGCAGCCAACATAGCCTCCTACATTAATGAGAACACCAAGTTGATTTGGGTAGAAACCCCAACCAATCCGATGATGACCATTATTGATATTAAAGCCACGGCAGCGGTGGCAAAAGAACACCATCTTTTATTGGCGGTTGACAATACTTTTGCAACTCCTTATTTACAACAACCCTTAGATTTAGGTGCAGATATCGTGATGCACTCTGCCACAAAATACCTAGGAGGTCATAGTGATGTGGTCATGGGAGCGCTGGTGGTAAACGATAAAACTTTAGCCGATCGTTTATATTTTATTCAGAATGCGAGTGGTGCTATTTGTGGGCCGCAAGACAGTTTCTTAGTATTGCGAGGGATTAAAACCTTGCATATCAGAATGCAACGCCATTGCGAAAATGGAAAAGCAGTTGCTGAATATTTAAAAAAGCATCCTAAAATTGAAGCTGTGTATTGGCCAGGGTTTGAGGAGCACCCCAACCACGCTATTGCAAAAGCACAAATGAAGGATTTTGGAGGCATGGTATCCTTTACGACCAAAGGAAATAATTATGAAGAAGCTATAAAAATAGTTGAACGGTTACAAATTTTCACCTTAGCAGAATCTTTGGGTGGAGTAGAATCTCTTGCGGGGCATCCGGCAAGTATGACCCATGCTAGTATTCCTAAAGAGGTACGTGAAAAAACTGGAGTTGTGGATTCTTTAATCCGATTGAGTGTAGGTATTGAAGACGAAGAAGATTTGATTGCCGATTTAAAACAGGCTATAGGGTAGAGCGCGACGTATTTGTAAGATTTGCCAATTTTACGCTATGGCCATTATTATGCGGGATGGTTTTATAGCTAATCGAGATAATAAATATAGCCAAAATTTAACCATACCAGATAATCATTTGCTTTATTTGAATCTAACTGATGGTCCAAACCATCAATGTTATCTCTAAAGTAGTACTGCCATCTCAAATCTACCATTAAATCGGAAAGAATTGATAATTTATAACGGGTGCCCACACTGCCAACTACTGACCAAGTTGTGCCGTTGTGTACATTTACAAAGTTATTGTCTACCCGTCCGTAAGGATAGTGCCACGGACCATAGAAATTATCCAAATTAGTCACATCTTGGTCCCCGTACGAAGTCGCTACCTTTGGGTAGTATTTGGTTAAATGCGCTCCCAAACTGACAAAGGGTGCCCAAGACCCAACCTGAACAGAAAAGGCCCTGATACTAAATGGATAGTATTCCAATTGCATGCCGAGATCTAAATTGGTGGCCCGACCAGAATGGGCTCTTAATTTTTCTACATTGGTGCCGCTTCTAGAGGGTTTGACCCATTCCCCAAAATGGTTGAGTTCAGTAGAATTCCATGAAATCTCACTTCTTAACTTAAAGTGGTCGTTAAAATAGGTGTCGGTAGTATAACAGGAGCAATCTGCGCGGTAAGAAAAGTTGATGTAGTGGATCAAGCCGATGCCAATACCTGTGTTACCTGAATTAGTATCGAAATTATAGCGCTGTCCAAAATCGGACTGAAATGCGACTGGGCCAGCAATAATTCCAATTTCATGAGAGAAACCTAGTTGAGCAAATCCGGCTAAAGAGCTTAAAGCAAAAAGCGCTAAAAAGATTAACTGATTTATTTTAAGCGTCATATGCTCGATTGTAGTTACGATGATTGGTCAAAACAAATATAGGAAAACCGACGTAACCTACAAACTAAAGATTCATAGGGGAGTATTGCCAGTTGCTTTAGGTAACGCTAAAAAATCCTTAGTTATTTCAAGTTTTGGGAACAGAGGTCAAAAAAACTCTGAACGCAATCGATTTCTTAACATAATTTTCGTGTAAACAGCCTATTGCGTGGACAAGTGTAGCCCAAAAAACTTCAATATAATGTATCTTTGAGTTACCAAATATTATATTTATTCTTAAAAAGCTAATACATGAAAGACAAAATTGATTCTTTTTTAGAGCTGGTAAAAAAAAATAATCCCCACGAGCCAGAGTTTTTACAAGCAGTGCATGAAGTTGCAGAAACCATAATTCCTTTTATTGAGGAGCATCCCAAATATCAAGGTAAAATGTTGCTTGAGCGCATGGTAGAGCCAGAGCGCACCATCATATTTAGGGTGCCTTGGGTTGATGACAATGGCAATATTCACGTGAATAGAGGTATTAGAGTCGAATTTAATTCGGCTATAGGTCCCTATAAAGGTGGGTTGCGTTTTCATCCAACGGTAAACTTAAGCATTCTTAAATTTTTAGGCTTTGAACAAACTTTTAAAAACTCCTTGACCACCTTGCCTTTAGGAGGCGGTAAAGGCGGCTCTGATTTTGATCCTAAGGGTAAGACAGATAATGAAGTGATGCGATTTTGCCAATCCTTTATGACCGAACTATACCGTCATATTGGTCAAAATACTGATGTTCCCGCGGGCGATATCGGTATAGGTCCACGCGAAATTGGCTATATGTTTGGACAGTATAAAAAAATTCGCAATGAATTTACGGGCATTTTGACCGGCAAAGCGATGTCCTATGGAGGTTCAGTAATCCGACCAGAATCTACAGGATATGGCTGTGTCTATTTTGTAAAGAACATGTTGGCCGTTCAAAACATGACGTTAGAAGGGAAAATAATTTCTATTTCAGGTGCGGGCAATGTCGCGCAGTATGCCTGCGAAAAGGCCTCTGAATTTGGAGCAAAAGTAGTAAGCATGTCAGATTCGTCAGGATATATCCATGATCCTGAAGGGATAGATGCTGATAAACTCGCATTTATTATGGAGTTGAAAAATGTGAAACGCGGAAGAATTAGCGAATATGCTGAACATTATGAATCAGCGTCGTTTCACGCCGGTCGCCCATGGCATGTTGCCTGTGATATCGCCTTGCCATGTGCCACTCAAAATGAACTTGATGAAGAAGAAGCCAATGCGCTTATTAATAATAAGGTGATCGCAGTTGCCGAAGGGGCAAATATGCCCTGCACCCCAGAAGCTATAGAAGCCTTTCAAAAGGCACGGGTTTTGTTTGGTCCTGGAAAAGCGTCCAATGCCGGTGGCGTGGCCACTTCAGGATTGGAGATGAGTCAAAATTCCTTACGTCTCAATTGGGACCGTGAGAAGGTGGATGGCAAATTATACGATATTATGGATAATATCCATCAATCTTGTGTGACCTACGGAACCCAAGAAGATGGTTTTGTTGATTATGTAAAAGGTGCAAATATTGCTGGGTTCGTAAAAGTTGCTGATGCTATGCTGGCGCAAGGTGTAGTTTAAACGCTATCCAATGTATAAAAAAAGACTTCTGTAAAGTGTTATAGAAGTCTTTTTTTATGCGCTTTGCCGCTTGAATACTATTAAAAAGTCCTCAGTTATAAATATCTTTGAGGTTTATGAAATACCTATGATAAAACAGGTTGCAACGCTAATTCTTTTGTGTATGGTAAGTGTTTGTCATGCTCAGGATTTTTCAGCTTTATGGAAAGGTTACTTTTCTTACAATACGATTAAAGATATTGTTGCAGGTCCAAATAAAATATTTGCTGCCTCAGAGAATGCGGTGTTTACCTATGATCTGTCTACAAAAGCACTAAAAACGATCACTACTATAGAGGGTTTGTCCGGGCAGACCATCACCACCATTGCTTCCAGTAATCGTTATGATACTTTGATGATTGGTTACGCCAACGGTCTAATCGAAATTGTTTCAGGACCAGAAAATCAGATCTTATCGGTTGTTGATATATTAGACAAACAAACGATTCCTCCCAATTTAAAAGCCATCAATCATTTTAATATTGTTGAAGACAAAGTGTACATTGCTACAAACTTTGGGATTTCAGTTTACGATTTAGAACGTCTAGAATTTGGCGATTCCTATTTTATTGGGGCTAGCGGCAGTCACGTTAAAGTCCAACAGACCACCATATCAAATGGGACATTGTACGCTGCCTGTGGCGACAATAACGCTATAAAAGTAGCAGCGCTATCTAACCCAAATCTTATAGATTTTCAGCAATGGCAAACCTTGGGCGCAGGAAGTTTTGTCGCGGTACAACAGGTGGGCACACGTTTGTATGCCTTCAAAACTGATCAAGGTATTTACGAAATCACCAACAACATCGTCACGGCACGTCTCAATTATGCAAGTTTGCCTTTACATGTCACATCTGTCAAGGATCAGTTAATCGTCACCACCAAAGATCGGGTGTACATATATGGCAGTAATTTGAATTTGATCAGTAGCGTTGCCCTTCCTTCAGAATACGACACCCAATTTACAAGTGCTGTAATCCTTGAATCAACAATTTTTGTGGGGACACAAGATTTAGGGGTTTTAAAATCGAATTTTTCAAATACTAATACTTTTGAGGTAATCAAACCTGAAGGACCTTTGCTGAACGATGCCTTTAAAATTGAAGCAGCTCATGGCAATTTATGGGTCACCTATGGCGATTATACAGAGTCCTACAATCCATTTCCCTTACGCAGTTATGGGATTAGTCATTTAAGTGATGAGACTTGGAATAATACCCCCTTTGATGATCTACTCAATGCCCAAAACTTAAATTATATTGCGGTCAATCCGTTTAATCCCTCCCAAGTATTTATAAGTGCATGTCAACAAGGCCTTCTTGAACTGAATAACGATACTGCCGTAAATGTATTAGATCAGACCAATAGCGGATTGGAATCGATGCGCGTGCCGTCCTCTCCATCTACAATTTCAGTAAGACAAACGGGATCAATATTTGATAGAAATGGTGTGTTGTGGACGCTCACATGTCGTGTGGATAAAGCATTAAAATCATTTAATCCCAGTACGGGCGAATGGCGGGGTTATAGTTTTAAGGACATTATACCGGATGCCTTTAATGACGAATTGGGTTTTGGAGATATCGCTATGGATAGAAATGGCACCAAATGGATTGGCGCTTTTAACAAAGGGCTGATAGGGTACAATGAAAACGGGGCGAAGATTAAAAATTTAAATACTGAAGCACAAAACATGCCAAGCAGCGTGGTAAATGCGGTGGCCGTAGATCATAATAACCAATTGTGGATTGGCACCATCAAAGGTCTTAGAGTACTTTACAATACGACCGGATTTTTTGAAAACTCAAACGCCACCGTCAAGGAAATAGTGGTGGGTGAAGAGGGCATTCCTCAAGAATTATTATCCAATCAATACATTACGGATATTAAGGTTGATGGTTCAAATAATAAATGGATTGGAACTCTTGATGCAGGTATATTTTGTTTTTCTCCAGACGGACAGCAAACTATTTATCATTTTACAACGACCAACTCGCCCTTGCCTGCTAACTTTGTAAAAGACATCGCTATAGATGCGCAAAATGGAAAGGTATTTATAGCCACGGCAAAAGGACTTATGTCCTTTACTTCCGGAGCGTCCAGCCCTAAAGAGGCGTTGTCTCAAGCGTATGTATATCCCAATCCCGTTCGACCAGAATATCATAGTCTGGGTGCAGATAATTTAAACGACATTACCAAGGGCGTTAAAATTAAGGGCATCACTGAAAACGTTAATATTAAGATTACAGATATTGAAGGCAATCTTGTGGCTGAAGCACAGTCAAGAGTCAATTTACGGGCCTCACGTTCTGGTTATAATTTTGCTATTGATGGGGGAACCGCCGTTTGGAATGGAAAAAACTTGGCCAATCACATTGTATCGTCGGGCGTTTATCTTATTATGATTTCTGACCTGGATACGTTTGAAACCAAAATATTAAAACTGCTGATTATTAGATAATGAGCTTACTCAAGAAACTATGTTAGTTAAAACCAACGCCATCGTACTTTCTAAATTGAAATATGGCGACCATGATGTGATTGTGAAGTGCTACACAAAAAATCGTGGGGTGGTCAGTTATTTGTTGAAAGGCATCTTAAAAAGTAAACGCAGCAATTCAAAAATTGCCTATTACCAACCACTTTCACAATTAGAAATAGAAGAAAATTACAAGGCACATCAGTCTTTACATTTTATATCTGACGTCAAACTTAGCGTGCCGTATCATAGTATGCACACCAATATTTTAAAGGCTGCAATCGTCATGTTTTTATCTGAAGTTTTAGCGACGACATTAAAAGAGGAAGAAAGTAATTTGGCACTGTATGAGTTTTTGGAAACCACTCTGCAGTGGCTCGATCATGAAACTGATTTTGCCAACTTCCATCTCCTGTTTCTGCTAGAATTAAGCAAACATTTGGGGTTTTATCCAGATACGGAGCAATCCAGCTTTCCGTATTTTAATTTAAGTACCGGGAGTTTCGAGTTAAAACCGCAACAAAACTATACCGTTTCAGGTGATAACTTAAAATTCTTAAAAGCCCTATTGGGCATAAAATTTGATGAGCTAAGTACAGTAAAAATGGCGTCTTCACAGCGGCAAACGTTATTAAACACATTATTATTTTATTTTGAATTGCACCTGTCCGATTTTAGAAAACCAAAATCCCTACAAGTATTACAGCAAGTCTTTAACTAAAACTGACCCTCTCTTATATGAAATTTTTGTTGTCCCTAGGTGTCTTTCTGCTAATGTGCATTTCAGCACAGTCACAAAATGTCAAGATTCTAGAAGAAATCACAAGCCTTCCGATTGCTGGGGCAATCATTTATGATGAGTCAAAAGCGACGTCTGTCATGTCCGGTATGGATGGTGTGGCAAAATTGTCTCACTTCTCTTCTGATGATTGGGTGTTTATTGAGCACCTGCTCTATGAAACAAGCAGTTTTAAACTGTCGGACATCTTAGAGAAAACCATTTTCTTAAAACCAAAAATTGAAGGTTTGGACGAAATTGTGGTCTCTGCTTCAAAATTTCAGCAGAGCAAGCGCGATATTCCTCAAAAAATCATCAGTATCAGTGCAAAATCTATAGCGTTTTCCAATCCGCAAACCAGTGCAGATCTCTTGGAGAGTAGCGGGAATGTGTATATTCAAAAAAGTCAAATGGGGGGTGGGAGCCCTATGATTAGAGGCTTGTCTACCAATCGACTTTTAATTACCGTAGATGGCGTACGGATGAATAATGCCATCTTTAGAGGCGGGAATTTACAAAATGTTATTTCAATTGATCCATTTACAATTCAAAACACTGAAGTGACACTTGGTGCGGGTTCCGTGGTGTATGGAAGTGATGCGCTTGGAGGAGTAATGAGTTTTTACACTCAAAATCCGCAATTATCTACTTCTGAAACCTTGATGTTTAAAGCCAATTCTGTAGTGCGATACGCTACCGCAAATAAAGAAAAAACGGGACATCTCGACCTGAATTTTGGTCTGAAAAAGTGGGCTTTTTTTAGTAGTGTCAGTTATACTGATTTTGACGATTTGCGTATGGGAAGCCATGGACCTTCAGAATATTTAAGACCTGAATACGTGCGTACGGTTGATGGCGCTGATCTGATGTTTGCCAATATTAATCCGTTAATTCAGATGCCCACCGGGTATGACCAGATTAATTTTTTGCAGAAAGTACGTTATAAACCTCAAGAAGATTGGACCTTTGATTTAGGACTGTATTACACTACAACTTCTGACTATTCGCGATACGACCGATTGATCCGTTATAACGATGATCATTTGCGTTCGGCAGAATGGAATTACGGACCTCAACGTTGGTTTATGGGAAATATTCAGGTTACTAAACTGAGTAGTAATTCTAATTTATACGACAAGATTCAGGCCACTTTGGCCTATCAGAATTTTCAGGAAAGCCGTATGGATAGAGATTTTGGAAAGCCAAAGCGAAATACCAGGGAAGAGGCTGTTGATGCAATTTCGGCCAATGTGGATTTAGAAAAACAATTGGGCACAAAAACAGAATTGTTTTATGGCTTAGAGTATATATACAATCAAGTAGCCTCTTCAGGTAGTGAAGAACATATCGGAACTGGTACCGCATTTCCTACGGTTTCACGCTATCCGAATGGTTCCGATTGGCAATCTGCAGCAGCGTATACGAGTTTCAAGTATAAGCCCAACCCGAAATTTGTTTTTCAAACTGGAGTACGCTACAATCACGTGTTACTCAATGCTGATTTTACAGAGAATAACGCTTATTTAAATCTGCCCTATACCAATACAAAAATCAACACAGGAGCCTTTACGGGGACAGCTGGGGTCAATTGGAACCCTAACCAAACGCTTGCCCTAAAATTAAACGCATCGTCGGCTTTTAGAGCTCCAAATATTGATGACATCGGGAAAGTATTCGATTCAGAGCCGGGTGCTGTAGTCGTGCCAAATGACGATTTACAACCGGAATATGCCTACGGGCTCGAACTTGGGGTAAAATTCAATATCGAAAATAAAGTAGTTTTGGATATGGCTACCTACTACACTTTATTAGACAACACCTTAGTACGTCGGGATTTTAATCTTAATGGGGTTTCTGAGATTATGTATGACGGGGAGTTGAGCACTGTTCAGGCCATTCAAAATGCTTCAGAATCTCGAATTTACGGACTTGAAGTGGGCCTTATGGTCCATTTTACCGAGGCTTTAAAACTAAAATCTGACTATAATATTATTGGGGGTAGGGAGGAAGATGATCTTGGAAACCGAACCCCGCTGCGTCATGCCGCCCCAAGGTTTGGAGCTACCCATCTCATATGGCAACGTGAAAAATTGCATTTTGATGCCTTTGCAACCTACAATAGCGAATTGTCCAACAATCAATTGGCGCCGTCCGAGCAAGGTAAAGGTTATATGTACGCTTCAGATGCGAATGGAAATCCTTATGCACCATCCTGGCATACGTTAAATTTTAGAACCCAATATCAATTTAATAAGGCGGTGTCCGTAACGGCGAGTTTAGAAAATATTACAGACCAACGTTATAAAACTTATTCCTCGGGAATCGCTGCGCCAGGTCGAAATTTGATATTTTCATTAAAATATACATTGTAAACAAACAAGTACCCAACATCGGGTCTGTTTTAAGACTTAGGTACGCTTTAAGATGCGTTTGGTGACAATTTGGTCATTGGAAAGCACAACGCGCGCAATGTAGACGGCATGACTAATATGTTTTAGGTCATAAATTTCAGTGTGTTTGTTTGCTTTAAAACTGTGAACTATTCTGCCCAAAAGATCTATTATTTCTACAGATTTAATGGTAAGGTGTTGGCCAATTGAAAATTGAACATGACCGTTACTAAGTTCGTTAATGAACAATTCTTCAGTTTGGGTGATGGGTTCTTCTGAGGCAAGAGAAAGAGATTTAAAATGAATTTCAAACCGATCATTAAATACACCTGCTGCAGACGTGAAGCTATAAGCGCTATTAGAAAGCGTGTGTGAGCGCTCCAATAATTTGTCCTGAAGCTCAAGGTGATGGTCGTCAAAAAAGGAACCCTGGGTTTGGGCCACAGAAAGCGTATACACCGTTGGTTGCGAAAGTGTGGTTTGAAAAACTATTGGAATTACCTCTTCTAAGGTTAAACTACTTGGCGCCTTACCTTGAATGGCATACGTTTGCGTACGGTTTGGGATGAGTGTATGGATGCTTGCACCTACAGATAAAGCAAGACGTTCCGCATCATAGGTAAAACCGTCAAAATCATCTGTGGCACCTTCTACATAAGCTACTAAAATCTGATTAAAAAGTCCGGTATCCGAAGTCAGGTTGATCCATAGTTTGTTGGCTACTGGTGTCATATCATCTCTAAAAAACTGTGCATTGCTAGTATGATCTGCCATCCTCATAGAGTTCTTAAACGTCAAGGTTCCGCCGTTATGGATCCCTTTCACAAAAAAGCCTTGACCTGACGGAATGAAATCAGTGGGCATAATTTTGCTAGCCCCAGCCGTGTTACCGCTTCCTGTGGTGATAATAGCGTAATCTGCACTGTTAAAATTAAGCACCTGATTCCCAGGATTGCTCGCCAAAGGAGGCGAAAACTGCGACCATAAATAGGCAGCGCCATCTATAACAGTGTTGTTTTCCTGATGAAGCATATCGAAATGGATGGCAGAAGGATAAGGGTTTCCAATTAAATTCCAGTCGTTATCGGTAGGAAGACTGTTCGTAATAATCGGTGTTTCAATATTACCAGTATTAAAAGGTCCATTAAATGTCGTCTCATCAATTCTAGGAAAAGGAATGTTGGTAGATTTGGAAGTTGCGGCATAGCCCACGCCAGGAATCATCCTGCCGGTGGCCAGTTGCCAATCATTACCATTGTCATCAATATTATCGCCATTCGTATCCAAATAATTTGAAGCCTCAAAATAAAAGCGTCGGTTAGGTAAGGCCATGCTGAGCGCGTTTTCAACAAGCATATTGCGTACTGGAGAACTCCAATAGGTATAGGTATACCACTTTTGTTTGATAGGTGTCGACTTATAAACGATTGCAGTCCCGTAGTCGTGCAGGGTAAAAGTGCCTGCGGCATTCCCGTCACCACGTTGGATGAAAGCGCCTTTAGTATCGATCACAATTTTGCCAAATGCTTCTGGCGAAAGCCCCTTTACGACTACATCAGTCAAAACTTCTACATAATGATCATCGGTTATAGTGAGCGTATACCCTGACTTGACTAGTAAACTACAAGTCGTAAAGCTCGGGTTTGACGCACCTGTAGAATAATTACCATTCATAATTGTAAGGGTATTATTGTTTGGGGCTGTAGGGAACCAATGCTGCCCATTCCAACTGCTCTGTTCTATATGGATGGGAATGACCGTGCTCGATTTATAACATGTGGCGCTATTTTCCCGAACCTGAGCGTAGTATTGATAGCCATTACGATTTTCTAAACTTAAGATGTTAAGGGTTGAAGTTTGTTGCCCAAAATAAGAAGCATCCATGGGCTGTATTTCGTGCCAATCGGTGCTATTTGGTGCGTTATAAAACCATTGGTAGGCCAACGGGAAGCCTCCCAAAATCCCTTCTTGGGCAGCTACCGACAAAGATGCAGACACGGCACATGTGGAAGCTAAAGTCAAGGGTTGATGTGTGATACTCGGTGCTGCACCACCTGAAAAATCGAAGATGCCAATATCAGAATAATCATTGGTTTTACATGATGATTCGCCAGATCCCACCCAATCAATGATATTCCAATCGGCTAGATTAAAATTGGCATTAGGCAGTTTGGACGCTGAAGGTAGGCGTCTAAAATTAAAACCGCGATCGCCAGTTATTATCGTGGCGTCCATCCAATTCTTATCCAAATAAACACCAAATTCGTCAACGACCACAGTATTATTTGATTTTAGCAACCGGAAGACATCATGTTCGTCATCCTTCTTATTAATGCCGACCAAGGTACTCATTTGTTGCGCTAGTTGTCCGTTGCCGCCAAGTTGTGGGCAAGTATTACTGGATGAAGGCGTGTTGGTAATGCCAACTGCAAGAACATAGAGCGCATTATGCGCTAAATTCACCGCATTCAGCTTTATGGTGTTGTTGGGTTTAGCGGACCCATTATTGTAAATGCCCAAAGCGTAGTTCTCCAAAGCTATGGTAGTCCCTGTACCATTATAAATTTCAATATAACTCAGGCCTCCAGCGGTTGCATCGGTCACCTCACTTATGATCAGATCTGAAAGCCTATTGCTGCCTTCACACCCGCCAATGCTGCTATCAATCACCGTAAATGGTGTGGTACTCGTACAGCCTAAATCGTCCACAACTCTTATATTTCCAGTGGCAGCCCCAACTGGAATTAGCGCTTGCACTGTTTTTGAATTGATCAAATGGACTTGCATGGCCTTCCCATTAATAGTAGCTGAGGTGGTTGGGCCAAAATTAGACCCGTTTAGCGTTACAAGCGTTCCACTAGGTCCACTACGTGGTGTTAAAACTGTACTTGAGGACATACAGCGTCCCGTGCCTCGAATGGCAAAAGTGTATGGGTTTTCATCACTATCGTCATTGATGATGGAAACGATAGCATTTCTCGCCCCAGCAGCCAAGGGAGAAAATTGAATTTCCAATAAAGAAAAGGTTTGAGGAGCAATCACAGTTTCAGGGACTAGGGTGATGGTAAAATCCGAAGAATTTACTCCAATAACATTGACTTTTGTGATGCGAAGATCTCCGTTCCCTAAGTTGCGAATTCGATAAGATTTAGATTGGGTTGCCCCTATAAATTGAGCTGCAAATAAGGTGTTATCTGTGCCCTGCGGATTGGAATCGCCATTGACAATCTCGGGAAAGGTGCCCACATTTCCTTCAACTTTAATTTCTGGAACTTGGCCAACGGCGGAAAATGCAAAGCTCAATGAGGCAAATAAGACGAGGTTAAGTTTATCCATAGTTACATAAATAATTCCCTGTTACCTACACAAGTAAGTAAAGATAATTCAAAAACGCTAACAGTCAGAGGGTTATGAATTTTAATTTATTAACAAAATGTTCCTATTTTTGTATATGCTCTCACAAAAAACCTATACGGTAGACGAAGCCTTAAAAAAGCTGGAACATTACTGTAGTTATCAGGAGCGCTGCCATAAGGAAGTTGCCCAAAAGCTCTACACCATGCGAATGATTCCTGAAGCTATCGATCATATTGTGGTAAAATTAATGCAGGATAATTTCCTAAATGAAGAGCGCTATGCGAAAGCATTCGTCAGCGGAAAATTCAGAATTAAGAAATGGGGAAAACAGCGCTTAACCCGAGAGCTCAAACAGAAAGATATTGGTAAAACGCTAATCACTATGGCGCTTCAAACCATCAGTGATCAAGAATACTTAGAAACCTTCCATATATTGGCCGAAAAGAAAGCTGAAACCATCAGAGAATCCAACCCACAGAAGAAAAAGAAAAAACTTGCCGATTATCTGTTGTACAGAGGATGGGAAAGCCATCTGGTCTATGATAAGGTTAATGAGTTGTTTTGAGATTGGAGGGGAGAGGTGTGAGGTGTGAGGAGTGAGGTGTGAGGTAGTAGGTTTGAGGTAGTAGGTTTGAGGTGGCATATTCCAATAAAAAACTGCATCATCCGTAAGGACAATGCAGTTCTGATATAAGTTATGAATTCCTTTATAAGCTAAACGTAGCCCCTAAATTAAACACAAACTGGTTATGGATCAGATGTGCTGGATTTATAATGTCATTATCGTATTTTGCTAATGGAAATACAGACTCGGCATAAATTCCAAAACCATCAGAAAAAAAATAGCGTGCCCCAACATGACCACCAAAATTCTTTAAACTCAAGTTTAAACCTGGATAAAGATCAAAATTTTCATCAATGTTTAAAACACTTCCTAAGTGAGCATTAAAGCGCCCTTTGATATCAAAACGGTCTCCAAAACTGGCATCCAATTCTTCCTTAACACCTAAGGCATAGGCGCCTGAAAGACCTACTGAAATGTTCTCGCCCAATCCATAGTCAAATGCGACGTTAATTCCTGTTGCATTTTCTTGAATATTGGCACCAATTTGTAATTTGTTATCCGTATTACCTTTAAAAGCCTGTGCATTTGCAAAAGAAACGCTTAATATGCTAAGGAGTACAATTAGTTTTTTCATTATAAAATATTTGTGTTTTAGGTGAGGCAAAGATACTTATGTTTTTTAAAATGCAAATGTTATTGGCCTAAAGTCTTTTGGGTATTCTTAAACGCTTGTTCGTTTTTCCACTCGATCCATTTTTGGCCTTTCAGCTTGCGCATCAACGTATCAAAATGGCGCATGATGACAATGTTGTAGATTGCTTTCCCCAAATTTTTTGGATGTCTTGCAATAGCGCGTAAACTCATGGAAAATCCGGGGGTGAGGTATTTCATATAATGCCAATAACCTTCCGGCATATAGAGCACTTCGCCATGGTTTAACTCAGTTTTGTAGCCTTTGGCATGTTTTAGTGCTGGCCATTTCTCAAAATCCGGATTGCTAAAATCTATATCTTCTCGCGTAATTAGGGAATGCGGAATTTTATAGAGGTATTTATTCTGATTTTGATCGAATAGTATGCACAATTTTTTGCCATTAAAATGGAAATGGAAAATATTGGCCAAATCAATATCGTAATGCATAAATGTATGCGAGTTCTGACCGCCAAAAAAAAGCATAGGCAAGCCCTTCATGAGTTTTAAGCCAAAATCCGGGTAAGCATAATCTTTCTGCAGTTCCGGGATTTCTTTTAAAGCATTCCATAAAAAAATCCGAAATTTAGTGGGCTCCCGTTTAAGTAGATCAATATAGTCCGCCATTTTCATTTTGGCATGAGGCTCATTGAAACCATCCTCATGGTGGACGGGACGGTCATCATAAAGCGGTACTGTTTTATCGCCAGCAATAGTTTTAATGTAATCTAAACTCCATTTTTCATAAGCTGGCCAATCTTCAATAAATTGCTCAATGACGACAGGTTTTTGCGGCTTAAAAAAATGTTTTATGAAATCTTCCTTGGTAATTGTTTTTACACGGGGAATGTCTTGTAAGTCTAATTCCAAAGTATTTTATAATTTAGACTACAAAGTTAAGAAATCATAAGTAATGATTTTAAAAGGAATGTTAAATGTTTGGGCGTTACTGCGCTAACGCGCCGTCGGGCTGTACGCTATACCTTTTTGCAAAAAAATGCAAAAAGGGTGCCGCTGCCATCCCTAACGCAATTCCGGCTTATTTTAAAATTTTAGACTGCTGTTTGGCCACTTCGTTACGTTCAATCTTATGTTCTGGACGGGTCCATTTTGGCTTTTCCCCTAACGCTTGAAATTGCGATTCTGCTGCTTCCACGGTTTGCGGTTGTACTTTTTTAGTAAATGGCTTTTGCGGATTAAGGCCTAATGCTTCAAACATTTTCAGGTCTTCATTGACGTCAGGGTTGGGAGTGGTCAATAGCTTATCGCCAGCAAAAATAGAATTCGCTCCAGCAAAGAAACACATGGCCTGGCCTTCTCTACTCATTTGGGTGCGACCTGCACTTAGCCTGACTTGCGTTTCGGGCATGACGATTCTGGCGGTGGCTACCATGCGGATCATATCCCAGATTTCAACAGGTTTTTCATCTGCTAACGGTGTGCCTTCTACGGCTACCAAAGCATTGATAGGTACAGATTCTGGTTGCGGATTTAAGGTAGATAACGCTACAAGCATGCCCGCACGATCTTCAATTTTTTCTCCCATCCCTATAATTCCGCCGCTACACACGGTCACATTAGTTTTGCGCACGTTATCTATGGTTTGCAAACGGTCTTCATAACCTCTGGTGGAAATCACTTCTTTATAATATTCTTCTGAAGAATCTAAGTTGTGATTATAAGCATACAATCCTGCTTCAGCAAGACGATGCGCTTGATTTTCAGTAATCATTCCTAGAGTGCAACATACTTCCATCTCCAATTTATTGATGGTACGTACCATCTCTAAAACTTGGTCAAATTCTGCGCCATCCTTAACATTTCGCCAAGCGGCGCCCATGCACACACGAGAACTTCCAGTTGATTTTGCACGCAAGGCCTGGGCTTTTACTTGCTGCACACTCATCAAATCATTGCCTTCTACATTGGTATGGTAGCGCGCTGCTTGTGGGCAATACCCACAATCTTCAGGGCAACCTCCCGTTTTTATAGAAAGTAGGGTAGACACCTGAACCGTGTTAGGGTCGTGGTGCAGTCTGTGTACGGTTGCCGCTTCGTAAAGCAACTCCATAAATGGTTTATTATAAATAGTAAGAATTTCTTCTTTAGTCCAGTTGTGTCTGATGTTGGTCATGTTAGTCAATTTCAAAGATGAGGTAAAAATAACTTATTTAATATGAAAGAATTCTCCATTGGGTCCATAAATTTCAGCTAAGTCTTCTGCAGGTCATTCAAACAATTGTTTTTCAGCGGAACATTGGCAATTAAAAATAAACCGTTATCGGTATCGCAGAATTTCATTTTTTAAGACGCTGTTTAGAGTGTTCCAAGATCAATTTCCTGCCGAGCGCCGCTAAAAAAGGTATGCCAACAGTATCATATTCATAAACACCATCATTATAAATCTTGTTTTTATTGACGTGAATGGTGGCAGTTATCAGAAATTCTTGATTGGTTTTTTTATTGATGATATAGGCCGAGTCCGTTAGATACCCATAGGCAGAACCTATTTTATTATGGATTTTCAAATGCTCTGGGATTGCACTTTTAGAATCGCCTACCATGAGGTATTTTACGTAAGTATCCGTATATTCTACAGGGTCATATCCCGCATCTTTTGGTAGCATGGCCATCGCGTCAACAATAAATTTTCGATCGGCCTCAATCAGCGCAAATTGTTGGTGTTTTGGAAAGTGTTCGGGAAACAACAAGCGTTTTAAAATGCCGTGTAAAGAAGTGATGGGCAAGTAATTTTTCGTGGAGAAATCCATGGGCTGGTTGACCAGACTGTCGCCAATGGTATAGCCCACGCCTTTATTGAGGTTGTGCAGTGGTAAGGGCGCTATTTGGCGATTCGTCTTGGATTCTGTTTTGTAAATCACTTGATTGTCCTTGTAAAAGAATAATGGTTTAGTGCTGAGCTCAGCAGAATTAGGGACGGACATGCGATGGTAAATTTGAGCATTGATGCCTTTGTCTTTCAGTAACTGATTGATGGCATCCTGGCCAAAATATTCAAATAGTCGGTTGTAGGCGGCATTGCTACTTGCGGCGAAAATAGCAATAATATCCTTGGCAAAAGTTGAAACGATGCTGTCATTCTCCACATGAAAAGCGGTATTTCTGTCCGCTAATGGGTTTTGGTTCAGCTTTTCTAAGGCCAGTAAGGCGATGGGTAATTTAACAGTACTGGCGGGGTAGAAATAGGTGGCATCGTCAACCTGAAATTGATCGTCTTTAAAATGTATTTGGCCATTTTTATCTCTAATAACTTCAGAAAACAGAATTTGAACTTCATGTGACGGTAAATCGGTGAAGACGCTATGAAGTTTCACATCATCAGAAGTTATGGCTTTTTTAATTGGGCTGACGGAGGCACAACCCACGATAAGTAGGACTGCAAGGAAGCTGAGATATTTCATACCTTAAAAATAGAGAAAAGTTTAGAAATAGAAATTTTCAACCAATTCAAAACGTGGTGCAACATAAAACTCACCCTTCTTATTTTACTTCGAGAGTAAAATGGAGACGGCATTGCCACCAAATCCTACGGCATTCACCATAATGTTTTTGATGCGTTTTGGGGTTTGCGCCGTTATAAAGGGCACATTGATGAATTCTTGGTGTTGCAGCATGAGTAGTGCCATTTCTAAACTTAAGACTCCGGAAGCGCCAAGACTATGGCCAATTTTCCATTTATTGGAGGTTAGTGCAGGAATCTTATTGGTGAACACAGCGTTAATCGCGTTAATTTCTGAGGCATCACCTTTTAAAGTACCTGGCGTATGGGTAACGATGATATCAACGTCGTCTGGATGATGATGACCAAGGGCCATTTTCATGGAGCGCTGAAAACATACGGCGTCTGCAGAAACAGACACATTGTGTTCTAACAGCTCCGTAGCGTAGCCGACACCAATAATGTTAGCTAATACATTTTTAGAAATCCCCCGTTCTAAGCAGACCATGGCCGCGGCTTCGCCGAGCACCATTGAGTTCTTTTTATTGTTAGGATCTAGAGACCGGCACGGAAATGTCTTGTGGATTCCTTCCTGAGGTAATGGCGCATAAATTTTTAAAGCTTGCATTTGCGCTACTGTAAATGCGGTTAAAGGCGCCTCGCTACCACCCACCAAAAATTTAGTACACATGCCAGAATTGATCCAAGCCACACCATTCAATAAGGCGTGTAATGCAGTTGAACAGGTAATGGAATGGCTTATTTCTGGGCCCTGAGTCTGCAAATCATGTGCCACCCAAGAGGATATGTTGCCTAAGGTAGTGGTAGGCGAACTCAAGGTTTCTGCTCGACCTTGCTTAAGAAAGCTCTCGTGATGCTTTTCAAACAATGCCGTCGCGCCGCGTGAAGAGCCTATGTTGATGCCGAAATCATCTTGAGCACTCCAACCTGCTTGAGCAACCGCCTTTCGCGCAGTGTATATGGCGTAGAGCACGGAATTATCTAAATTTTTATAATGGGAACTCTTGGTTTTTAAATTGGTTATAGCTTTTTTAACCGATGTTGGTAATTGGCCAACAATTGCCTTCTGCTCGCCAAATATTTTTTCAGAAAGGGAATGCTGCTGCTGTTGATAAGTGCTCCAAACGTCTGAGCTTGATTCTCCCAAAGGAGACACAGAACTAATGGCAGTAATAGAAACGGGATGTTGCAAAATTTTGAATTTTGGTAAAAATAAAACTATCTCAGAGGCTTCAGGAAAAAAGGCAGGACTATTTTGATGGGAACTGCCGTTTAAACTTTGACATTTGCGGCATTTAATTTAGAAATTCCTTTTATTAAAGAATTTCTAAGGCGTTTTCAATAGTTTGGTAAACTTTTTCCAATTCGCTGTCCGTAATGACATACGGGGCTTGAATATATATAGTGCTTCCCAAGGGTCTTAAAAACACGCCGTTATCCATAAAAAACGCCAACAATTTATCTCGTAAATTCCCGTAACGCTCCATTTCGATATCCAAGTCCAAGGCAAAAATAATCCCAGTTTGTCGGGTTGTTTTGACCTTTGGATGGTTTTTGATTCGATCATTAAATTGTTGGTGTGCTGCCGTAATTCTCTGTATATTCTGCTGAATGGTCTCTGATTGCAACAACTCTATACCTGCCAAAGCCGCCGTACAGGCCAACGGATTTGCGGAATAGGTATGACCGTGAAACAAGCCTTTACTCATATCGTCACTATAAAATGCATCATAGACGTCTTGAGAACAGGAGGTAATGGCCATAGGTAATAAGCCTGCCGTTAGCGCCTTGCTCATACATATAATATCAGGCTTGGTGTCCATATAATCCGATGCAAAGTGTTTGCCCGTCTTTCCAAATCCGGTCATCACCTCGTCAGCCACCGTTATAATTTGATGTGCTTTACAAAACTTTAAAATTTGGTTTAAGCCTTCTGCATTGTGCATTTGCATGGCGGCAGCCCCTTGTACCAAGGGTTCGTAAACAAAACCGGCAATATCATGTTCCAATACCAATTTTTCCAAAAGATTTAAAATGGCTCCATGATTTTCGCCGTTTGGGGTGGGAATGCGCTTCACCTCTAAAAAATAATCTTCAAAAGGACCGTTGTAAACAGACAAGCTGGACACACTCATCGCACCAAAGGTATCCCCATGAAAGCCATCTTCAAAAGCTAACAATATACTGCGCTTGTCGCCGTAATTAAAATGGTATTGTAGGGCCATTTTGATTCCAATTTCAACGCTGGTCGAACCATTATCACTGAAAAAGAGTTTATTTTGATTGTCTGGAAGGATCGCAATTAACGCTTCAGAAAGTTTTACTGCAGGTTCATGCGTGAATCCGCTAAAGACCACCTGATCCAACTGCTGCATTTGTGTGGTCACGCGCTCTGTAATAATCGGATTACAATGTCCGTACATGCAGGTATACCAAGAGGCAATGGCATCAATATAGGTGTTGCCATCTTCATCCGTGAGGGTGCACCCTTTTGCTTTTACAATGGCGATGGTTTCTGGATGCAATTTGTGTTGTGTTAAGGGGTGCCAAAGGTGTTTTTTATCGCGTTCTTTCAGGGTCATTTGTATACGGTATTTTATCGCATTGAGCGCAGTCGAAATGCAGTTGATTGATGAATCTCTCAGGGGGTTCTGCGAAGTATTATAAATTCTCTTTAAATCGTTCAGCGTATTCCAAAATCACATTCTTGTCAAAATAAGGTTCTTCATCGATGCGGCCAATCACAGGAACTTGAGTCATGTTTTCGATGATAGTCTCCGTAGACGGATGTGCGTGTCCACTAAAAATCAGAGCCACCTCAAAACCCTTAGATGTTAAGAGGTTTACCGTTAATAGCGTATGGTTGATGCTACCTAAATAATGTCTCGACACTACAATGACTTTGTAATCAGGTTTGATCAGATCTAAAATTGTTTCAGAATCGTTGATGGGCACCAAAATGCCACCAGCACCTTCTATGACCAAATTCTTCTTGGTTTTTGGTGCTTTTATAGCCTTTGCAGACATCGAGACGCCATCAATTTGAGCAGCTGCATGCGGACTCATAGGTGTGTTCAGTAAAAAACTGCTCGGATGGAACTTCGATTTTTTGTTGGAGACCAAACGCTGAACTTTGGCAGTATCTGAATGCTCCAGATCTCCTGCTTGGATAGGTTTCCAATAATCGGCGTTGAGGGCTTCTACTATAATTGCTGAAGCGATGGTTTTTCCAACATCTGTAGAAATTCCTGTTATAAAATATGTGTTCATTTTAGGTCAAATTCGGTTACACACACTTCGCATTTATACTTGTGCTTCGTATAAAATGGAAGTGATGAAAATAGGAATCCAAAAATAAACCAGAAAAAGGATTTTAGGCCTTTAATTGTAGAGAATAATTCAACTTGGGTGCTTTTACAATTGGGACATTGCAGGGGTTTTCCCTCATCGTCTATGGCATAAGGTTGTATGGTGTTTATAATCTGTTTGGCGGCAATAACTTGGGTAGAAAGCACCTTCAACTTTATGCCTCCAAAGGCATTACTGACCAATGGGTCGGTATCAATGGTGAGATTGTCCGCAAGAAACACTTCAATGCCGTCTGATTCTAATCGGCCTTTAATAATTTGTGCTTCTGATGAATATTGAAATACCGCTACGGTTGTAAATGTGCCATTTTTCATGATATAAATGTAGCTAAAAGAAGCAACACCTTGTTGATTTCGTCGCGGGTATTATAAGCATGGATGCAAAAACGTAATCGTTCTTGACCGGCAGGAACCGTAGGAGAAACAATGGGCTTCACATCAAAACCCTGTTGGTTGAGATATTTTGCGACGTGCTTTACCTGATCATTTCCGGGAATGACACAACATTGAATGGCAGAATTACTGTCAATAAATTGAAGTTGAAGCTCGAGTTCACTGACTCGGGCTTTAAAAAAAATAATATTTTTGTGCAATTGTGCAATGGTGTGGGTTTGCTCCAATTCTTTATAAGCCGCTTTAATGGTCATCAGCGAATGCGGGGGTAGGGCAGTGGTGTAGATAAAAGGTCTTGAAAAATTAACCAAATAATCAGAAAGTTGGGTGCTCCCTAAGATGGCAGCGCCATGGCACCCTAGCGCTTTACCAAAAGTAATGAGACGCGCAAAAATTGCTGAATCAATGCCCAAACTATGTGCCAATCCGATCCCTTTTTCTCCAAAAACCCCGACGGCATGGGCTTCATCGACTACAAATCTGAAGTTGTGAGCGCTGCAAAAGGTCGCGATTGCTTTTAAATCGGGCGTATCACCATCCATAGAAAATACCGATTCCGTAACAATATAAATTTCGGAATTCTCCAGGTTTTTTTCTAAATGACGTTCGCATTGGCGCTTTAAATCTTCAAGATCATTGTGTTTAAACTTGAAGGCTTGAGCGTTGCCTAAACGCATTCCGTCACGGATGGACGCATGAATAAATTCATCATAAATCACCACATCGCCACGTTGCGGAACGCAGGAAAAGAACCCTAGGTTGGCATCATAGCCGGAATTAAAAATCAAGGCGCTTTCACAATAATGTGTTTTGCAAATTAAGTCTTCAAGGTCTTTATACAGTTCGTGATTCCCGGTTAATAGGCGAGACCCTCGCGATCCGTTTTGAAAAATGAAGGCCTCTTCTAAATAATAATGGGTATGATCGAAAATATCTTTAGACATGGAAAATCCCAAATAATCATTAGATGCAAAATCGACCAACTGGTGGGGTTGGCTTAATTGACGAAAGGTATTTTCAGCTTTTCGGGCCTCTAATTTGGCTTGGAGTTTTTTTGGAATCATGACGTTACTTGTATGAGCAGTGGCGTGGTTCGGCACGGACAATTGCAAACAGGCACTTGCCTGAGGAAAATCCGCAGGATTTTCCAAGTAGGCGAGGACAAGCCATTGCTTATACATATTGTTGAACTAAACCTAAAGGTAGCTTCACGAGACGTTTCCATCACGATTCACTACCTTTAGGATCAAGGTTTAATGTAATACTCAATATTATGAAAAAAAAACGACACCCTCATTGAAAGGGCCATTATTTCCGTTCCAGAGTTCGCAACACTCTACCAAAAACTGAAGCGTTCCGTAGAACTGGCCGGCAAAAGCCAGAGCACCCTTACCAACTATGCCCGCTGCTTAGCACACATCGCACTCCATTTCAACTGTAGTCCACTTGACCTCGATCAGGAACAGGTATTGGATTATTTACATGTGTTAAAATCCCAACACAAAACCCCGTCGGACAGTTTTTTCAAACACACCGTCTATGGTCTTCGCTATGCCTACCGCATCTTTGGGATGAAAGAAATGCGGGTCATACTTCCTTCCATTGAACGCCCCAAGAAACTCCCCGTGGTATTGAACCAAAGGGAGATAAAACAACTGCTGAAGACCCCAAAATTGCTTAAGCATCGATTGGTTCTTGCCATGCTCTATGGTTGTGGGCTCCGCAATTTTGAGCTTCGCAACCTTCAGCGTAAGGACTTGGATTTCGACAGGAAGATGCTGCACGTGCGCCAAGGCAAGGGTCGCAAGGATCGCTACGTTCCCTTGTCCGAGATGCATATTCGGGGTCTAAAGAAATATCTACTGGCAGAAAACCCAGTCACTTGGTGCTTTACTGGCAATGACAAGACAGGTAATCCAGTTAAAATTTCCTCACAAGAGGTACAATGGATTGTCCGAGAGGCTCGCAAGCGCAGCGGAATCCCAAAGGAAATTAATGCCCATATTCTGCGCCATAGCTATGCTACCCATCTTTTGGAGATGGGCCTGGACATCATGAGCATAAAAGACCTCTTGGGGCACGCAGATATCCAAACGACCCTTATCTACCTTCATGTGGCACAATCGGGTAGGCAAAAGCCGTTCAGTCCGTTGGATAGGCTTTATGACCAATAGAGATGTCCTATCCCGATTATGAAGTAGCGCACGTACTGGAGCGTAACAGGGAGCACCTTGCCCATTATTGTGCCAACAGTTGGCAGGTTCGCACCCTTCACGCCTTGCGCAAGTGCCGCACTGCCGCCTTGGGTGGCCATATAGATCGTTGCGACAATGCGAGGTGCCATAAGCTTCATCTTAGCTACAACAGTTGCCGCAACCGCCATTGTCCCAAGTGCCAGGGACACAAGAAGGAAGAATGGATACAGGCAAGGGAGGCAGATTTACTAAAGGTCTCTTACTTCCACGTGGTCTTTACCTTGCCCTGTGAGCTGAACCGGTTATGTCTATACGGGCCAAAATTGGTGTACAACCTTTTGTTCAAAACAGCCTGGAGTATCATTGGAGATTTTGGTACCAACCCCAAGTTCTTGGGCGCCAAGATGGGAATGATCGCCATCCTGCACACCTGGGGACAGAACCTCTCGTTGCACCCACACCTGCACTGCATTGTTCCAGGGGGCGGTATTACTAAATCTGGCAAATGGAAACCCAGCAAAGGCAAGGGAAAGTACTTGTTTCCTGTAAGGGCGATGAGCAAGGTGTTCAGGGCCCGTTTTGTAGCTGGCCTACGCAAGGAGTTGGGGAAATCGAAGTCCCCTTCTTTTTACGAAAGTCTGTTCAAAAACCAGTGGGTCGTCTATTGCAAACGTCCATTCTTTGGACCCTCGCAGGTAATAGAATATCTAGGACGCTATACCCATAAGATCGCGATAAACAACCATCGGATAAAAAGTCTTGAAAGTGGAAACGTTCGGTTTATGGTAAAGGACTATCGACACGGAGGTAAAAGAACGATACTCGCACTGCCCGATGCTGAATTTATAAGGCGTTTTTCGCTGCATATCCTGTCTAAAGGCTTTACCCGTATCAGGCACTACGGCATCTTGAGCAGCTATTATAAAAGAACGATCATCCCAGGATTACAGGAAGAGCTCGGTAAACCAGAATTTAAAGCAACGGAGCCTTTAATGCACCGCAGGTGCCCGGTCTGCAAGCAAGGAAACCTCGTTACCATCGCGACCTTCCCTGCCCGTGGGCCACCGCAACACTGGCAAGAACAAATCAAAAAAAAGTTAAACAGACCTAATGAAAAAACGTGAGTCCCGACGTAATGGGACTCCTATGGCCAAAACGTAAGAAAACGACCAGATAAAACTAAAAAATAGAGAAGAGAAACTACAACATGTAAAGTGCGCTTTGATTCCTTGGCAAAAACAGAAGCCAACGACCCCGAATCACGAAAGACCAACTACTGAAAATCCATTCCAAACTAGACCAATCCCCATAGAGGCAAACCGAAAAGCTCCGGTTCAGTCAACACTGCATTCATGTTGGGTCGTACCGACCACACGAATGCTTAGTTATTGGCAACAGTTATTTTTCGTTTTATCTGACCTAAAAATCAAAAAAAAAAATCGCGGGCAGTAAGCTGGCAAAAAATCCAAGTTTTTTTAATCCGTAAACCTTGTCAATCCGGAATCTGGCTAAAGTCGGTATAGTTTTTATTTAACGTATGAGTGGGAAGTCGGCTGGAGAAATGCACGAAATTTTGGTGAGAAGTGAGCTTTTAAAAACTCCAAATTCTTTGGGTTTTCAACTGCGATCGGGAATTGTTGCCAACATGTGGGTATGTACACCGGTGCATATACCTACACTATATACTTACAAATCTAATGGATTTTTGATAGAATCAAAACTGCTCATAGCAACATGAGTGTAAATTTCTGTTGTTTTTGTCGAATTATGGCCTAAAAGTATCTGTATGTACCTAATATCTGTGCCAGCTTCAAGTAAGTGGGTTGCAAAGCTGTGCCTCAGGGTGTGCGGGGTGACATTCTTTTTGAAATTTGATTTTAGGGAAGCATTTAATACGATTTTAGAAACACTGCTTTCACTATAGCGCGCGTTCTCAGAGCTTTCGAAGAGATAATCCTTAGGACGCCATTGTCTAAAATAAATGCGAAGATCTTCTAAAATGTTTTTTGATAATAAGGAATATCTATCTTTGTTTCCCTTTGCTCCCCTAATGTGAACCATCATTCTACTACTATCTATATCCCGTATTTTCAGATTCAATAATTCACTACGTCTCAAACCGGCAGAATACAAAAGACCTACTATGCATTTATGCTTGATATTGTTTGTATTGTCAAGTAGTTTCCGTACCTCTGATTTTGAGAGTACGATGGGAAGCTTCTGTTCTTTCCTTGGCCGTTCTATGGCATAAAATCTATTGGGCATTCCCAATACGACCTCATAATAGAATTTAATGCTATTTATGGACTGATTGATATAAGAGTTGGACCTCTGTTCGGAAACCAATGTCCTTAGATAAGTGCGGATATCATCTTCGTTCAAATTTTCAAGTGGTACGTTTTTGTAAAAGTTAATAAAATGTTCGAAACAGCCTACATAAGATCTTACTGTATTGTTGGAATACCTTTTTACTTCCAATTTTTGTAAATATTCCTTTGGACAAACTCTATGGTCCTTATTTAGTTTTCTTTTAGCCATCCAAACTACCTCAATAGGATCGTCCAACTGTTTGGAATTATTTTTGTCAAAAAAATATTTACAGTTTATCCATGCCACACCTCTATAAATTGAAAATAGTTTGTCTAAATGCGGTTTTGTATTTGGAACGTGGTACATCCCGAATTCCTCACTCCAACTGACATCAGGAATCTCTTTAAGTAAAGCCAGTATTACTTTGTCCGTATGGAAATGTAAACCAATACATTTCTTATGGGAAATCATCAGGTGTTTTAAGGTAATATGTTTTTTTAATTCCATAACGTCTTTATATCAGGTAATTATAGATGATATAATTTATATAGTAGTACATTAGACGCATATCATTCGTTTAATGTACCACTAACGTGAAATTGTTTATGGAATTAACTCATCAGTGCTTGGCTTGTGGCAATGCTTTAGTTGGAAGGTCTGATAAAAAGTTTTGTGATGCATATTGTAAAAGTTCTTACCATTACAAAAAATCAATTGACGGCCAAAGAGGTAGTTTCTACAATGTGGTCAATAACCAACTTAAAAAAAACAGGCGGATATTGTCGTATTTTAATAAAGCTGGGAAAGCCGTGATAAGATCCAGTACAATGCTAGAGCGTGGTTTCAATCCTAAATTTTTCACCCACTACTGGAGAAATGGAAAGGGAGATATTTATTTTTTTGTTTATGAGTATGGTTTTCTAAAGCGAAAGGAACATGGGGTTGAAAAATATATCCTTATCAAATGGCAGGATTATATGAAGTTGTAATCGTTTTATTAACGGGATATAAATATTGATCAAAAAATCAAATATCATACATGTTAAAGATTTTTAGTTAGTCAATCCATAAGGTCATCAATATAGATCAAATAACCGTCGAGTCCCATTCTACTTTTGCCCTATTCACGGTAAAAATAAAAAAGCTGAAAACTCTATTTCGGTTCTTCATATTAAGGTCAGAATGCTTAACATCCTACTAAATAAGAACATTCCGTTTTCACAACCCATTCCGCCCATTCCCCTTCATTTCGCAGAAAAAGCTTCATTTCGGGAAAAGCGCTTCATTAAAAAAGTCTTGGACCCAACTCCAAAGTTTCCGACTTCCATTCCACTTGACCGTCTATTCCCGAGAAAAACCGGAAAGCGGCCAAACTCCATTCCCAATCTCCAACTTTGGAGTTACGTCCGCTTTAAATCCTACTTCTAAAGATTAATCCGTTTTCAAAATCGTTCAGCCCATTCCCCTGCATTTCGCGAAAAGCTCCATTTCGGGAAAAGCGCTTCCATTGATAAGTCTTGGACAAAACTCCAAATACTCCGATTTCCATTATGTTAATCCTGCCTGAAAAATGGCAACAACACTCCATTCCCAATCTCCGTCTTTGAAGTTCAGTCCGCTTTAGATCCTACTTTAAAATGTGTAATCCGTTTTCATAATTCGTTCAGCCCATTCCCCTGCATTTCGCGAAAAGCTCCATTTCGGGAAAAGCGCTTCCCTTGATAAGTCTTGGACAAAACTCCAAATACTCCGATTTCCATTATGTTAATCCTGCCTGAAAAACGGCAACAACACTCCATTCCCAATCTCCGTCTTTGAAGTTCAGTCCGCTTTAGATCCTACTTTAAAAGTATAATCCGTTTTCATAATTCGTTCAGCCCATTCCCCTGCATTACGCGTAAAGCTCCATTTCGGGAAAAGAGCTTCACTTAAAAAGTCTTGGACACCATCCCCAATTTCTACTTTCCATTCCGTTAACCCGGTCCGCTGCGCCGGAACGGGACGCTTCATTCCCAATCCGAAATCGTGAACGGAGTCCGCCAATTCGGATTTCCATTTCATCATTTGGTGCCACTTCCAACATTATTGTACTTCACAAAAGTCTTTAGAAACACTTCCGCACCCTCACTGCCTTAACCTTTTTTTGCCAGCAAAATACCAACATTTGGAAATTGACCGAACTGCATAAACCAGGCTCGTGCCTCGCACTTTTTTATAAGTCCTCAACAATTCCAAATATTGAAAATGTATCGGCAACAAAAAAAGGTA
>Ga0208032_1000267_pt1 | contig 35167 bp, 36 predicted proteins | sample MalvirAntarct_66_FD_184254 | JGI IMG/M metagenome (GOLD analysis project Ga0208032, IMG submission 184254) | Marine viral communities from the Global Malaspina Expedition - Malaspina viral metaG Antarct_66 (SPAdes) (version 2) | ecosystem: Environmental > Aquatic > Marine > Oceanic | place: West... | reverse complement strand
CCACAAATCTTAATTCTATCATCTGCCAGTAAATTGCCTATTTGATGAATAAATTCTCCACTCGCACAAGATAGCTTCATTTCTTCATTTAACATTTCTAGCCCTTAGAGTGATTGTTGTTCCTAGTTACCCATATTAATATTCAGTAAGTCGATCTTGGAGCATTCTAAGTAACTACCTTGGTTACACCTTTAACTTATACTTTTCACTATAACAACTAAGCTATAAGCCGCAACCGTTGCTTAATTTGTCAAATACCTCTATTTTCAAATGTTTGTCTGTATTTTTGAATTTTTACCCATGCGACTTAATGTTCGTTATGACTTAATCGCACCAACTTTCCCGCCGTCCTTTCCATTTACGGCCATTTCCACTGTCTATTATCAATTGGCTCAAGTCTTTTCCATCAACCAAAACTATAGCCAATACTCTGTCGTATTTATCGCGGCCAGGATTGACTAATACAATAGTGTTAGCATGAGACAAGACATCGTTTAGGTACTTTTTAGCGATAATGGCTTTTTCGATTTCGTAATCACACTGTCCTTGGATTTCAGCTGTGTCGACTCCTAAAATACGGATCGGTTCATGATAGTTTTTTTTACCCAAATATGCCCTAAACGTATCCCCATCGTAATTGTTATAAATTTTCTTTACGTATACATAGTCGTCTGCTGGCTCAGTACCACTCCCGCCACCAGCACTCACCGAGAATGCTGTAAAACATGCGACTAAAATCAGTGTCAAATGACATTTCATATTTTGGTCCTCTTAAGATTGTTTTGTTTCGTATCTGAATAAAGTAAAAAACCAACGACGGCGTTGGTTTTTATCTCTCATTAATAAATGCTTCAGCCATTTACCGTATGTCATCTTGGTGTCGAAGCTTTATCTTTTTAGGTAAATCTTATAATTACAATTTGCTAAAATGGCTTGAGCGGTTTCATTCAACACATCTTTAATATCTCTTAACAATGTAGTATCAAAGCGTTCTTCTAGTGACTCTACATTACTCTTATTTTCATTGAGTGAAACTATAGTAATGTCTTTGTTAATCATGATTTTTAGCCATCTCTTTTGCTCTAGCATTTGACTCACCGACTACTTGCCGGCTAATTAATGCTACCCGATACACTTCATCTCTTATTGCTTCAAACTCTAGAAATGACACTTTTCCATCAACAAGATAGGGGCGAGCAAACTCATTGATTTGAGCAAGCTCTATCGCATCTAATACAGGATTACTGTCAGAATCCATCAATTTATCGATATATGGCAACATGTCGTGATATTCCTCATACGGAATAGTGCTTAATTTTTTAATTACCCCATCGACCGAACTTATCAATTGTTCTGCTGATTTATAGTCTGGGCTTGGATCACTACAACCACACATCAACATAACAAGAATAATCATTACTGCTTTCATAAATTAAATTTCTCCATTAACTCTTTCTGTTGTCTCGAAGTTCTTGATAGACTTCCCATGCCTGATCTGACGAATGACCACGCAGACCAGCATCCGTCGCACACTCCAAATCAATAATGTACGACCCTCCACTATCAATGACTGATGGATATTTGGCAAGCTGAAACACCTTTCCTAGTTCAGTCTGGTAATCAGTCTTTCGCAACAGTGGCTCTGTTGTGCCATCATCCCAGCGAATATAGGTTTTGTTCTGAAGAGCTTTCAGGTGCAAGGGTATCAGTAACGTAAAGACAATGTCATCAGCTCGAATGTCGTTGTACACGCACCAATTCGACTTAAAGGAGATCACACCATTTAACAACACAATGTCACAGGCCAGCGTCGCTTCAACGCTATCATTGACGTCATAACGAGCATAAAGCTCCACAAAACCCAGTTGCTCATTGACTATCTTATCGATGAGACTCCAAAAACTTGGACTAGTTGTATCACTTGTTATAGTCAACCGTCCCCCATGTTCATGAAGCATTCTATTCAGTTGTGCGGTAAAGAAATCATCTGACACTTTTTCCGCAAGAGATTTAATATTGCTCAATTCGATTATTATATTTTTGTTTTGTTGATAAATTTCACCAAAGAAGAAATCTTGATTTTTGCTACAAATTACTCTTTATATCGAACTCTGGAAAGTTTCTGGAAACCCGTGCCATACCTACCTTTGTAAAGGTTTTCCAGAAAAGTAAAAAACATTAAAGAATTTTTGAAGAAAGTGAAGTCTGGAAAATCATTTTTCCAGACTTTGAAGTATATCGTGCTGGCACCCATATACATTAAGAGGGAAATTCAGCACGGCAAAAACGTGCTACCGCTTTAGCACCTGTATCAGTCCTAGCATCCTTTACTAGATACAAGCACTCCGTGAAGCTTTTGGGACCAATCAACAAAATCCTCAAAGGGGGATTTTTGTTAACAATATACGCAATAGAGATGCTTGATATGACTAAAATTAAAATCAACCAATCAGCTATTTTTATCCGGTATTTCAATTCATTCGACACAGAGTTTACTTCCCGTAAGTTAGATGTCGATACTGACAATCTAAAATATCATAATATGTAACCATTTTATCTTTTTGACGAGATGAGCGATCTAGGTGCTCATCAAACTCTCTCGCGATCGCGATGGAGTTCTTTAATTTATCTATCAGAATTGGGTCATTGGATTGTGCTAGTTTGGTGTCGAAAAAACTTATTAGCCCCTCAATGCATGCTTGTATATGTGGAACATCTTCTTTTGCATTAGATTGAGTGAATGCATATATCTTTTCTAAGAAGTATTTTTCGGTCATGTATATTTCCTTCCAAGCTTACTGATTTTAGGTTTTTTTTTAGATATAACCACTAAGTTCAATGTATTCAGTGGGCTGCTAACTTCTTGTTTCTAGGTTCTTTCTAGGTAATGGTGGTTAGCTCCTTAAAAGTAATATCTCTCGCTTAAATAACTATGCCACTACACTAGGTGGTTGAACCACAGATTGACTGGAAGTAGGTATTGATGATTTCCATTATAGAAGGTTGGAAAACCATCTAGCTCAATAGGTTTATTTAATGAGGACTTGGGGTGTATACGGGGAACACTGATAGAAGATGAAATAACAACGTATGCCATAAAATTTACCCTCATTAAAAGTAAGCTATTTAATGAGGGTAATACAGTTTTTCCAGAGTATCAAAAACTACAGTTTAGTTTTCCAGAAAAAGATCTACATAGTACATGCTGTTTCCCATCATCTAATTATTGGTGAAGTATCTTGTCTCTCTGGAAGAAATACAGCTTTGAAACGACAAAGCTAACCACGGCACTTAGGACAATATTAGGTATTGCCAATGTCAGAAAATGTACTGTTGCCAAATCGAAAAAAGTAGTCTCAATGAACATCAAAAACATTGATACTAAAAGTGTTAAAATTGAAACTGACAATAACGTTCTACTCATAACTGTTTCCCTACCTTAAAGATTTAGGATCTGGAGCGTAAATCTCGAAACCCGATTCAATGATGTCCCGCATTTCAGCTTCTGCCGTTACATCCCTATATTGACCTCTCGTAGCAAAGAAATTAAAAGTTGCTACTGGTTTATACATGCCTTTATGCTCTCCGTCTGCGATAAGGCAAAACCGAAAGTACACCTTTCCGTTTTCATCTACATTAGGTGTCAGGCTTTTTCCGCGACCTTCGCCTTTCCCAAAACCTTTCCCCAGATAAACGATACCTTCTGTAGTTTTCTCTGATTTTTTCGCTAAAATAGCCCGTAATCTCGCAAACATGCTTTATCCCATATTCAAGTTAACTACTTTAGGGCCTTTTATTGCAGGTGTGGTCAGGGGGATTTGCAGTTACAGCCCTCTACATCGTGAGCACAAACTCCACACGCCTAATAACTGATCAATCACTTAACGCTCCAATTCTAACAAGAGCATTTAGTGCTCTGTTGTTATAAGCATCAAGTGCCTCACCCTTTAATTCCAGTTTCTTAAACCGATCATGATCTAGTTTACCAAAATACATTGCATATAGACCTGTAGCTGTTTTTTCACGAACTTTGAAGCCTAATTTTTCAAATATAGTACGACTGCTTTCGGAAGACTCCAATGTTACTGAGAATTCATTTGCATTCTCAATAATAGTATTCATCAACAAGCGACCTAAACCCTTTTCACGATATTTTTTATAAGTCGCTATGTGATTCACATGATAACAACCACTCTCTTCGTCAAACGGGTCAAAAACACAAGCAGAAGCTAAAGACTTATTACCCTCTCTAACCATAAATAGTGAGCAAACACCATGTTCAATTGACGCTATAGACTCCGCACACAACGTAGCAATAAATCTATAATCATCATATGTGTCTACTAGTGGTGCTATTGCACTTGCAACTAAATTATCCAGCAGTTCTCCAACTAGCTCTGTGTTTCTAAGCTTTACAATTTTCATCATTTTGTATCCCATTATCTATTTAAGAGACTTAAAGCGAACTGAGCAGCTTTAGCTTCGGTCATTGAACCTAGTTGATAAGGGCCAGTCTTGCAGCTCTGACAGTACCACCCGTTTTTACGAAAAGCTGCTGTCCCTGGCACATGACTTTTGCAAATATGCGCCATATCATCGGCACCGCAAACGGGGCAATTTGGGACGTTATAATCAATATTTGCAAGCATACTTTATCCCATACGGCCAGAGGCCAGTATCCTACTTGCTTTGAATCGCACTTAAAAACTTCACTCGCCACTGGTTCAACTCTTTTTGAGGAGCAACATAGGGTGGTTCCTCATAAGGTTGCCCCGCCTGTTCCAATGCTAATTTCCACCCCTCTGGATCACTCAGGGCTGTAGACCTTTCTTCTATAGTTAGGTCGGTAAGTTCAAACATCAATTGTTCAAGGTCTTCTCTTCCAACAGTTCGATACATGTAGCGTAAAGCTGCAATGCGACTCTCGTTGCGACTCTTCTCTTCGACCAGTTGTTTTGCATTACGGCTTCTTTCTTCCGTATTTGGCTTTCTAGATAACACAGCTAGTTTTAAATCGAGCTCTAACGATTGCGCTGCGCAATAAAAGCTTTGATCATGGACAACTTGTTCGTAGGACATTTCACTACACTCACTAATTTCATAATAAGGATAAGATAGCACGCTACAGACGTGTGTAAAGTTGTTTTTTATCCAACTACGATTTACTGCTCCCCAATTCTTGATGCGGTACTTACCACGGTTATATTGCTCCACTTCTATCTCTAACTCATTGAGAGCTTTGATAGTGTCTTGGGCTGTTCTTCGCGGCATTCCCGTCACTTCCATAACTTGCGGTACAGTGTTCTTTCCCAAATCAATTAAGTAGGCAACAAGAATTCTTCTTAGAAACGAGGTTTGAGTTTTACTCGGTTTATCAGTCATCTATCTCTAGTCCAGTTCCACTTTAACTTTAACTTTAGGTTCATTAACACCCAATACTAATTGAGCTTTACTAGCACGTGTTACTGCCAATACCTTAGCACCATTTCTTTGAAGAGATCTGACGTGCTTATGTGCTTCTCTCTTGAAGCGACTACGACCAATAGTGTTTTCTACTTTTGATTTATCCACGTAGGAATAGAAACCATCAGACGTACAAAGCTTCCTGAACTCAATGTCTAATTTGGCATCAACAAATGCGTCATATCTGTCTTGGGATATCCAACGAATAAACTCCAAAATGTCATCATAGCTTTTTTCTAAAAGAGCGAGACTAGCCGTAAGGCCACCTATAGGCTTCGTGTAATCAGACGAACCATCAGGAAGTAAATGATAGAATTTCCAAATAGGCTCATGATGGGACAGGCGATTCCTTAAATCCTTGATGCGGTTTAAGGACTTTTCAATACGGATACGCTTGGGGTTTTTTGGTGTGTTTGGAAACACATCTCCAAGTAAGTTAGGCCATAGCAAAGTCTTATTGGTAACATCTTCAAAATCACTTCCGAGTAGCCCACACCAAAACCCAAACATCAGTCTACTGAGAACATCATCATGGCGTATTGGAGTTCGACCTTCATTTCTAAGATCTTTTTGGACTTTAAGCACTTGTTGCTCAAAGTAGCTGTGCTTCTTTCTTTTAACTCCACCATTACCATCTGCTTTTATCCAATGCTTAGATTTATTTGCATGCATCTTTCTTATTTTGGTATCTTGCACGTCTTTGGCAATGTGCTCGAACCACCAATCTTCATTAGCATAGTTGCCAGAGTGAGCGTTTTTTACCGCCTCGTTCAAAGCATTTCTCAAGGTCACTTCTAGTGCTTGCAGCGCTGGATAGAGAGCACCAGATAAAGCCTTGTTCCAATAATATGCTCTCAGCGCATGCTCATCAGTCTTGAGCTTAAGAAGGCTTTTGTACGTAGATAATCGTGGTGTAGAGATAAACTCTTTCATATTATTGTTGACTTATCGGTTGTTAAGTTCATAATTGTTAGTGGATACACGTTGTGCGTTCCCTCCCAGATAACTGGTGACAAACACGATGTAATTGTTTTACAGAGGCTGCCTTCGGGTGGCCTTTGTCGCATCTGCCCCCCCTGAAACACCACTGCTACTCATTCTTTGGCTTCCTTCCCCTTTTCTTAGGTTTAGGGAACATCTTACGCGAGCATTCGCGGATATGATTAAAATCAATGTCAGTATAATCTCGCTGGCTCTCGATACTTCGATGATGCAGCAGGTTCTGAACTATCGGATCGGCATCTAGATCCTTGCGTTTCAGCAGTTTCTGAGCAAGTCGAGCCATGCTGTGGCGACCAGTATGTGAACTTGAGTGGCTGAACCCATACTCTTTGTACAATTTAGTCAGCAGGTTTTGTACTGCCGTAGCCACCCAATACTCCTTGCCCTTGCTGATTTTTCTGGTAAGCGAGAATGCTTGCCAGGTGCCGCGCCAGTTACTCAAAAAGACATGACTTTCAGGATCAAGCCCACGATATTTATCAGGTTCAGCACCTAACTTGATTCCGTGTTTCACCCGATAATCCAGCCATCTGTTCACGTACTGCCGCTGTTCGTCTATGATGACGGGTGCAATGGCTGGGTAATTACCCTTTGTCGCATCAGCACGTAATCGCGTCAGATGTACCAGCTCACCATTGGGATAAACGGCTTCCCTCACTTTCCACTGGCTGACCTCTACGGCTCGAAAGCAACTACCATAGGTCATCCAAAGCATTGCCTGATTTCGGGCGCAAACCAGCGGATCTAGTCGCTCGTTATCTATGCGTTCAACCAGATCGATGAACTCGTCTGGAGTTAATGTTTCTGGCTGTTTGACTGTGCGTAAATACGGCACATGCCACACCCACTTAAATTCTATTGTATCGCTCATAGACCATCATAGGAAACTGCATTTCCTACATCATAGAGCAAAAATAAAGCGATTGTCTATAAGCCGCATGAATACAGGGGATATAGGAAACGTTCGTCGAAGCATTAGTTAAAGATTCAATAAAAAACAGCTCTACAAGACATCGTTAGATCCCGAATTTAATACCGCAAAAAAGCATCGATAATATATTTAGTCATGACCAGTTGCGGGTTGTGAATGTGCAATTATGATAAAGGGACAACATAAATATATGATGTCAACATTCAGAGGTACAAGTAATGAATGATGTAAAACGGGATAGAGGAACGGCTGAGCGCAAATACAGAGTTACCGAAATCAAACGCCTATCTGGTCAAGGTATCTCTATCAGTAAGATTGCTAAAATGTTAGGAATTCCATATTCATTAGCGAAATCATTGTCTACGTTATAAATCAAATACAATCTTCTTAACCACTCGAACGGTCTAGAAAATCAACGAAGAATAATTGAAAGTACCGAAAATTTTTTCACTGTTGAGCAAAGGTAAAGCCCTATAAGAATGAGGTTGCCAATAAATAAAAAAAACCACGACATTGCCGTGGTTTTTGGTTTTTACACTTCTGAACTGCCTATCAAATTTGTACCTAAATAAGCATCCCAGCCATTAGGACAATATGCATGGAGATCTAATGACTCTAATGCATCATGTGTCCATCGGCCGTTCGGGGCTGATACTGTAGCAACTTCACTCCCATCTAAATCATGGATAATAAGCGCTAAGCATTCAAAACCAATTAATAAATCTGGTTCCCGAGGATTAGTAGGTCGAGTAATAATCACTGATTTCCGCCTATATTTTTGGTTGTTGTTGATTTAAAACCTCTACAGCGGAATTAAATTTCATCAAGAATTTCACGAGCTTGCTCTATAGCAAGACTCATAGAATATCTTTCTAATTGTTTGACTTCATACGCCACACACTCTCTACCCGTCCGTAAAATGTGCATTACTGTACGTTTGTCTTTAATCCCATAAGTAACGATATTTGTTAGTGAATTGCCCTTTTGCCATTGTGTATGTACACGAGTGACACGGGAACCACCAGCAAGTTGCGCCAGAGCCAAATGTGCATTATCTGATAATGTTGGAATAATCATGTGTGTTCTCCATTCGCAGAGCACACAACCCCAACAGGGATGTGTCCCTGCAGGGGTATTAATGTTGACCAACTAAGCCAGACTAAAGCGTCCGTTATGGTTGATAAAATGGTGACTCGTTAACAACTTTTGCACTAATCCTTGCCAATCAATATGTAAACTCGTTTGAGCATACACATTGGATATTAGCGATAAGATTTCAGCCTCACTCCATGAACTGCATTGCATCACCCGTCGAAGCGTGACTAACAATTCTTGAGCTAAGTTATTTTCAAGTGTTGAGACATACTGCTCTAAACTCACAACAGTATTTCTATTTGGCGACCGCCTAAAAACCAAAAGCTTTTCATGCATAATTTTCACAATTGGCTTACGGTAAGAGCTAGAATCGCTTGCTACGTTATGTTGTAGTTTGATAATTTCATCGCACAAAGGGTCAGGCGCTAGTGCTTCAGTGATTGAAGACCAGTTAATATAAACCCCTTTTCGACGTTGATTACCCATTAACACGGCGTAGTGACCTCCTGGCAAAGTCGCATCCGAGATATTATGCAGCGCTAATTTCAGCGCAGCTTTAAAATCTTCATCGGATAATCGACTCATATCGTGCTTATGCTCGACTCCCCACATGTTTCCTGAGTACGGGATCATGCTGCCATAGGGCGGGTGAAACAATATCAGATTTGCTTGTTCCCCGACCGTTGTCAGTAAATCATCCACTAGCAGATTAAATCCACTATGTAGATCAGTACCAAAAAAGCGGATGCCTTTTGATGCCGCAACGTCACAAGACGTTCCACCACCGATGGCTGGATCTACAAATAAACCTCCAACGGGAAGATAATTGTCAATTAAATCTGAAACGATATGACCGGTGCAATTACCTCGATATTTGTTATTGCCAAAAGGACCTCTATCGGGATATGACGCTATTGAACTCGTAAACATATCAAACTCCTTAATGAGCGCTAAAAAAAGAAAGTATTCTCAATAATTCAGACTCATACATTTCTTGATTTAGCGCAGAAGTCCAAATAATGTCCCCTTCGCAATACGTCACTACCTCCATTGTAAAGTCATTACACCACACACAATGCAATTTGTTATCACGAACCAATCTCTTCCAATTAAGGTCGTCTATAAGTTCATTTTCAAATTGATAAAGTGATTGTGGTGTTGCTTCACGTACAAGCAAACCACCAGTAGAAGTCTTTTCAACCTTATGTAGTTGTTCTACTTTTTTTGGAAACCAATATGCATCGCTCTCAGTATAGATAAAGCGTTCTGGTAAATAACACTCATCAGAAAAACCAATGACTTGCTTTGGTTTACGAAAAAATATGCCGAATTCATTAGTAAAAGTGACAAAATCGCCAACCTTAATGTCGCAAGGTACTGGTGACTCTGCCGCTATTTCTCTTTTGAATTGCTCGTATTTCAATTGATTATCGATTTGATGTTGAGATAACATAATGTGTCCTCCAAAGACGTTGAGGGCACAATTTCCCAATGGGTAGATTATGTGCCCATTGGGGTATGTTTAAATTGTTAAGCGACTAACCGTAGTTTCGTGAGTGTTGCAGCGTGACATTGAACGTTCGTGATAAAATCAACCATGAGCTGATTACCACTTTCATTAAATGCCTTTTTCCACGACTCCCAGGAAGCAGGATTGGTTTTGTCATTATTAAGAGAAAACATCTCATTTCGCGACCAAGGTGAGCTTAATAAATGTGACATCTTATCAACCAAAATCGGTAAAGATGTGCACGACTTCATGCTAAATGGCGGCTCTTGGATCAAACTGAGCGCCATTTCCTTGGGGATACTATTCAATTTGTCTTCAATGGCATGATAAAAAAGCCCATCCGACCAATTGCTGACATGAACAGGGTCGATACCCTCAAAAAGTGGGATCAAACAAGTACCACTGTCTCGCAGTATCCAAATATATTCTCTATGTGGGGTTTCCAGAGCAGCCCTTTTTAACAGTAATTCATCACTTTCTATATCACCACGATGGTTAACTGGCCAACCTGTTTTTTCAGATTCTTTCTTGATTTTTGAGTAAATAACTTGTGCATCTAACATAGTGTGTCTCTCCATATAAAACTTTAAGGACACACCAACCCATTAGGGTGATATGCCCTATGGGGGGTTAGTTTTCTATCGTAAAATGCTTATCCTCTATGAGTAGAACAGTTTTACCATTTTCACAGGCAAGCATGGTTCGCTTACCTATATAGTCATGCCTAATACTCTTCCAACACTCAAGGTCATCCCTTTCTGTCGTCCATACGTCGGTATAAGGTTTTTTCTCAAACTGTTCAACGGTAAACGACGGCAAGGGCACTTCAAAGCGCATTTTTGTTTTTTTGTGGACCAAAATACCGCCTGGCGTCAACTTGGTTTCGTCTCCCTCATTGTGAAAGCTACTGTACCCAAATCCATCACCTGTTTTATCAATCAATTGAGAATCTAATGACTGAATATGTAGCGGTATTAGTTTGATCGGTTGATTCATAATGTGTCTCTCCATTTACAAATTAAAGGACACATCGACCCATTAGGGTGATATGCCCTAGTGGGGTTTATTTATTGGTTAACGTTGATTAATAGAAGTGAATTGCACTTCACTATCTATCGTTTGACCTACATGTACGCCATGGCGTCTAAGCATTTCTTCTAGTGCTATTGCACAGAATTGAAATGCTCTAGCACCTTCATCGGCATCGGGACGTTGCTTACAATCAGCTTCGTAATCTCGAAACGTTTTAATTAAGTTTTGAGCTTCTATGGCTAACGGATTTATCATTGCTAGTACCTCGATGTCATTCTTTTTGGACGTACAGGTTTATCCATTTGAATAATTTTAGAATCACTCTCTAACGAGATGGTTCTGTCAATTCGCGATAAAGTGTTTTTACCACTCCAGAAAAAACCCAGTTCATGCTTCACGCAATTGCGAATAGTGAGTTTGTTGCTTTTCCCTTCTGTGATCATGTGTTCTCTACAATGAAGTTTTTCCACCATTAATAGAAACTGTATGTCTGATAATGCTGAATCTAAACGTCTTTGAAGTTTATTGTTGTTGACGACTTTCTTACCGATGATATAAGCCGCTAAAGATGGCACCGCCGCTGTTAGAATATTTCCTACAGTTTTGATTATTGCCATCACGAGAAGATTATCGATTACAATATTTTGCATGACTCCCTCCTAGCGTTGCTCTATAACAATCGATGAGTTTGATTTACAACAACAAGCCAAAATTTCACCTGTCCCCAATATTGCTATAGGCGTTTGGATTAATTCGACTGTTCCAGAGATTAAATTAGATTTGCATTGACCACAAAAACCACTTTTACAACCAAATTGAATTTGATTATCAAGAGTTTTAAGTTCAACATTTTTTGGGATTTTGATTTTCATTGTGTCCTCCAGATCCGTAAATTTGAAAGACATTGATCCCAATGGGAAGTAATGTCTCCCAAAGGGTTTGCTTATGAGTTATGAAATTCTAAATAATTCGACTTGTTCATCGAGCCAAAGATCAAATTTCCTATCCATAATTTCGATTAAAAGATAAGTCATGAAATTAAATCGATTCGTAGAGTTATCAGAAAAATAAAACATATCAAAATCAATTTCATGTTCATCTTGATGAAGTCTTTTTCGGATAGCTGCAAAGACTTCGTTGTCATCTGTTATGAGTTGTTCTAATGCTAGATCTACTAATTCATCTAATTCCAGCATGAATCGATAGTGAATATATCCCGCATCGTCTTGAGTCGCCTCATCACATCGTTTACACACATCTTGGTCGCATCTGTGATATCCACAATGTTCACAATTAAGCGTGTAATGTTGATTAACGCTACCGCTATGACAAGCCTCAAAATGATGTTTTATTGCCGTTTTACCGCAATTTGGACAATTAATTTCAGATTCGTCGCCACGATGGTCAACAACATTATCGATGATAAATTGGTTGTACTCATATCTCTCAAAACAGTGCAATGTTGATTGTTGTGCATTATGTGTCCTCCAGATTCGTAAAATTTGAAAGACATTGATCCCAATGGGAAAGAATGTCTCCCAAGGGGGTTAATTAGCCAAAGGCTCTCACATTAACGATATTGCTTTAATATTGTTAATGCCGGTCACTACTCTCATTTCTAAAAATAGCCGCTCGGGTTTCCCATGTTGAGCTGACATGCGCTTATATATAATTAAGTTCAAAGCCAAAAGAGGCTTAAAAAATTAATAATAGGGATAAACGATTGAGGAAATCATAAACCTAAATAGACTTTGGAAAATCTACTTGGGTTTATGAGGCGGTAAATCATTACCGCCTCTTCACAGTCAAATTTCTGCTATTAAACCGTTTTGAGTGATAAGAGATTTTTGACGAGCCCAAGTAGTTAATTTTTCAATTCTATCGTAGCTATCCATTCGTGATAAATCTTCTCGAATATGGAATGCTTTGTTAGTACCAATCGTTAATATGCTTGATGCACAATCAAAAATGCCTTGTACGTATTCGGTTTTGGCCATGATCATTTACTCCACTTGTTAAAGGTAAGGTTATCCATCACAAAAGGCACTGCTAAATGCTTTTTGTGATGGATAACCCAGTCAACATAGTTCCCCATAGTGGGAACTATGTGACAGAGCATTTATCTGGCCGTATAGCCATGGATTAACGATGGATTTGAATTAAACACATCCAACCAATCCTCTTTTTCTGCGTTAAGGAAGTCAGGGTAATAAATATGACATTTCACCCCTTTTTCACTTAGTCTTTTCATCAACTTATTCGCTGATGTTAATCCCGCACCACTAGGCTCCTTTTCAGACCAAATACCAACATGTGTGATGTCAGAATCAGGCTCAAAAAGCGCAAGAACGGTATCGCTATATAACGACCAACAAGGTAAACCATTGGCATTGAATAGCGCTAAGGCCGTTTCAATTCCTTCTGTTACCCCAATGTATTTACCTCCACACCTCAACGGTAGTGGCTCCCCTAATTGAAATGAACCCCCACCCATATAACCAGGAGGGCTCATTAACTTTTTAGGATTACTAACATCAGCTTTGCCGCTGCCGTCAGGCTTCAGATAAATCCGGTGGATAGTTAAATTGCTTCCGTCTTTACTTTTAAAAATGCCAAGTAATGCTGGATATGTACCAATAACCTGCTTTTTATCTGAACAGTAATATTTAAGCCCCGGGTGGAAACCTAAAGTTGAAGAAAATTTCCGAACTTCTTCACTTGTTAACGTCAAACCTCGACATCTCAAGTAATTCATAGCAATTTCAGACTTATACGCAGGTATAGCTTCATGATATACCCTTTGTAATGACTTCAATCGCTGTTCTTTTTTCTCTTTACTACAGTATTCAGATTTTTGCTGTTGTTCTCGGCTTAGTTGCGCGGAAACTTCTCGATAACTTATCGCTTGATAATCACCTCCTGTAATTTGTAACACTTCATCGGCAGCCTCTTTAATAGAGCAGTTGCGATAAAATGCAATTACATTCAGTCCATCGGTTAGTTTTCCAACGTAATTATGAAAAGCTTGGCCTGTTTGTTCCCAACCGTTAACTAGACGAAACACAGTTGAACCATCCCCAGTTTTTGGGCAGGGTGTTTGTGCTGGATATTTGTCAATTGCAGCTTTTAAACCACTAAAATGTTCAAATATATTTCTCCAACCGCCTTGCTGAGCAACAAGTGCTTTTACTTTTTTAATCTTAGAGTGACTGGCTTGGTACATAATAACTCTCCTAAATATTGCCTACGGAAACCCCAAAACTCCCTTGCTAAAAGAAACTTTGGTGGTTTCCGCAAGCAAGTTAGAAAGAGCGACCTATTACTAGGTCGCACTAAGATTTACCGATTTAGAAGTGGTCTCATTACCCATGAGGCTCCAATCAATACCTTTTTGCCATTACGCATTACGTAAAAAGCATTTAAGCCACTCGCTCTTTTCTCTTTGATTACTACGTTCATAGTGTGCCCTCCAAGGCATTTGTTGGGCACACTTTTCCCCCAAAGGGTAAAAGTGTACCCATTGGGGTTATTGAAATTTTTACGCTATTTAAAAGCGTGTTTAAGTCCTACGGTTAACGCATTAACGAGCTCTTTTGTAGAATCAATGACATGAAAATCTGTATCTTTAAATCCACTGACGACTTGTCTAATGCCTATACCAAAAACTTTGACTCCTAACGCTTGAGCTTCTTCTATTGCAAGTTCTGTATCTTTAACACTATTAGGGTCTCCATCAGTAATTACAAAAAGTAATTTCCTAGGTTCTCCACGAGTCATTAATAAAGAAGTTGCTGATTGAATAGCCTCAGCGGTAGGTGTACCTCCGAACGAACCAATATTGAAACTTTGAATCGAACTTTTTTCTTCAAATGATTTAACTATCGCTAAATGTTCCACATAGTCCTGGTCCCTTAATGGATAATATGCCACTAAAGATTCCACTCCATGAATGCCATCAAGTGCAGTGCTTAATGAATAAGCAACACTATTTGCCATCTTCATATCAGAATCGTCCATAGAACCAGATTTATCGATCAATAATGCAATAGCCGCATTAGGTGAACGATGTATGGCCTGTGAATCAAATACCTTAGTATTTCCGATTACAACACTTGCCAAACGGCTAGAGCTAATCGATTTACCTCTGTTATGAAGTGAGTTGTTAACATAGTTTTGGTCATGAAAAATCCGTTTTAATGGATTTTTAATACGTGAAATAATTCCTCTCAAATTGTCATCGATAAGACGATCACTGCTTAAAGGTAAACTATTTTCATTTTTAGCTATTGGTAAACTAATAATTTGACCAATTGGATGTTGTTCAGCCATTTCTTCTATCGAAGAAATCAATTTATCGTGAAAGTCGTCATCATATTCATCAAGAGCTTGAATAATCGCCTCAACTTCCTCATTGCTTAATTTTTTATCATCCGTTGTATTTGAAGTGGTGCGTGAACTCCCTGAATCACCAGAGTCGCTTGAGTCACCTTGACTGTCGCTATCGTCTGAATCCCTTGAGTCATCTTGACTGTCGCTATCATCTGAATCGCTTGAGTCACTTTGACTGTCGCTATCGTCTGGATCACTTGAGTCATCTTGACTGTCGCTATCGTCTGAATCGCTTGAGTCACCTTGACTTTCGCTATCGTCTGGATCACTTGAGTCATCTTGACTGTCGCTATCGTCTGAATCGCTTGAGTCACCTTGACTTTCGCTATCGTCTGAATCCCTTGAGTCATCTTGACTGTCGCTATCATCTGAATCGCTTGAGTCACTTTGACTGTCGCTATCGTCTGAATCACTTGAGTCATCTTGACTGTCGCTATCATCTGAATCGCTTGAGTCACTTTGACTGTCGCTATCGTCTGGTTCTGCTTTATTATCTTCAATCCAATCTATTAGTAGTTGAAATATTGATTCAGCAGCATTGAAACAATGTTCAGTACTAACTAAACCGTCTATTACTTCTGTACTTAATAATGAGTGAATATCGGTATAAAATTTTGGTCCAAAAATACTCAAAACACGCTTATCTGTGTCATTAAAAATATCTGACACAGGTTGTTCTAAATAACTGCGAACTTTGAATAACACCCAAGCCTGTACATACATTGGAACAGGTGCTTCATCGGGTAAAACCCTGAAAATACCTTTCTCTTTACAAAGCTCAACGAGTTTTCTCAAGGTTAATCGTGTTCCACGAAAATCAGCAATTAAGCGGCGTTCTTGATGATAATCATCAAGTGCGTTAAGCAGTCCTTTTAAATAAGGACTTCTATTTGCTGCCTCATGATACCAATGTGAATTAGTATAATTTTCATGCCCTAATTCATGATCGCAAAACCCCATCGACATAGTGATAAAATCATCATCACTAAAATCACCAATTGGCAGATTTATACGTCCAGGTACATGATATGCCTGTGTGCCGCTAAAAGTGATATCCATATTATTGTTGGTTGTAAGCACTCTACTTAAGTTTCTATATTTCCTAAGTAATTTTGCTTTATTCTGTATAGTCATTGGTGTCCTCCAGACAAATATTTGGAGAACACCAATCCCCAAAGGGGGTAAGTGTTCTCCCATTGGGGTTATTTAAAAGCCTAGACCAAAACCTAATTGGTCGGGCTCTTGATTTGTGAAGTCAATATCAACGGAACCCTCGATAGAAAAATTGTCTACCGGTGCATTTACTTTCGTCGTATCAACTACATCTTGTTGTGCTTCAAACACACTTAAATCTTCATCTAAGCTAGTAGAAACAGATTCCCCTAGTACACCAAAATCGTCTTCTATAAATTCAGGTTCTACTTCTAAAGTAAAACTATCTGAAGCATGATTTCGAAGCATGTCAGGGTTTGACATCACTAAGGTCCAGCGCGCTAAATTAGATAAATTTGCCCCCTCAATCCATCCCGTGCGAGGCATTGAATTAAGAACGACATTGGTTTGAGCTACCACTTTCTCAATATTGTTATCTAGAAACGATAACCCTTCTAATTTATCGATTAAGCGTTTAAAAGTATCTTTAATCCGCCTATTAGCTTTAGTCCGCGCAACTTTATGACCATTAGTATCTGCGACAAAAAATGACTTGTCGTAAATGTCACTGGCCATCTTTGCTACTTCACCATACAAATTACTTAAAATATCATCTGCGAGTTCTTCAGCAGACTCTTCATCGCCTTCAGCAATCAAAGGATTAAATGCTACCGGTGGTAACATTTTCATTTTGAAGCGTCCACCAAACTCAGCCTTGTCCATTGTGTAACGTCGCATAATATCTGCAACATCCAAATTCGACATTTGCCAATCACTCACAAGCGAATCGTAATTGTCGAGCATGTCGTTCAACGCCATTTCCCAATCAATCTCAATAGCTTTAATGTCGTTTTGAAGATCATCTAATCTTGCCAATGGCACGATTGTCATATCTCCCCAACGAACGCCGTAAGAGCTCAATACTCTAGCAATCGCCTGTTTTGCTTTACTTGTAAAATTAAGGGGCTCTTTTGGAAACCAGCGAATCTTTGACCCTTTAATAGAGTCTGAATCCTGCAGTACTCCGTCAAGTTCCACTTTAACTTTAGGTAGAGATTTCTCTCCACAAGCTGCTAATGAAATAACGTTAACCACACAAACACCTCGCTCTAACTGTGTTAAGCGAGAGCAAAGTTCTGATGATGTAGTAACGGCTTGATGTGTTGAAGTTGTTGTTGATGTATCCATGATTGCGTCCTCCAGGACATAAAAAAGGGATACATCAAGCCCATAAGGGATGAATGTATCCCTTAAGGGGGTTGAGTTTATTGCTTAATAACACCTGAGTAGTTGATTAGACCGTCTAAGTTGTAACCTTTTCCTTCTTTGCTGTTGATCACTCTAATTCGCTCAGCTATTCCAGCTTCACTTGTTAAATCTATCAAATTGTTCTCATAAAGAACCCAGCGCCCAAGGGTTTGGTCATTTTTAAACATTACAACTACTTTGGTATGGTTTTCTGCGATTGCCCATTTTTTCCCTGTGGGATGGACGTATAGCATGAAGTTTAGTTTTTTGTGTGTAGCAGTTACTTGAGAAGCTCGATACTGAGTAAATTCTATTCGTTTCTCACCATCAACGATTTCGCATATTAAATGTCTACAGCTTTTTCTCAATCCAATATTTACATTAGACTTTGAATCTACAATGCCATTTACTTTCAATATTCGATTACCATCGACCGAACCTTCAATAATAAACAGTCCATCCAAAGAAACAGCCGCCCAACTTGACTTGCCGTCCCAATGTTCTGATGAAATATTAAATGCTTCGAACACTGTACCTAGCGGTATAGCGTCCCAAGCTTTAGCTATTGAAGGTTTAACTACTTTTTTGCAAGTAAATCTTTAAGCGATTTATCAATATCGTCTCCAAATACCTTAGAAACAATATCATTCACAATTTCAGCATCTTCGGGGCTAACCGATTTTAAAAATACTGAATCTAATGATTTTCTCAATGTACGGAAAACACCAAATGCTTGAATATAATAAGCCCAAGCAACAACTACCCGTGTAGAAAATATGCATTGAATAGGATCTTCTATATCGCCATCACGATTGACACCAAGCGCCGCATCTCTAAAAGCATTAGCGAGCTTAATGATATCGTTGCGTAAGTGAAGTGGAAGCCTAGGAGCAAACTTTTCAAGGATCTTCGACTCTTGAATGACATTTGGGTATACCGTTTCAATCCACATAAAGCGGCTTAAAAAGGCTTGATCCATCTGATTTGATGTAATGTAACGTTCATCATGACCAGTGCCATAAGTGTTTGCTGTGCCAATAACAAAGCACTGTGGGTGCTTAGTTATAGTTTCTTTGAACATTTCCAATGGCCATGGTTTACCTTCGACGAGCAAATGCATTGCTGAAGTCAGTTCACCACTTGCTTTATCGAATTCATCTAACAACAAAATACCGCCGTTGATGTATGCCTTCGCTGCAGGACCATATTCTTTACGTGTAACCGTTTGGTTGTTTTCAACATCTAATACATAACTTCCCTCTAAATCTTGTGGGTTCATGCGTGCATGAACTTTCACAATATAAGTAGGTAAATTGAGTTTATCAGCCAAGTACAACGCCAATTCCGTTTTACCGGTACCAGTGTGACCTTGTAAACCCAAGCTTAACAATTGATGTGGAGCCATAAGCCAAACTAATGCAAGTTTCGCGTTTTCTGACTCTGGTATATACATCGGATTAGATGCAATACAGTCAGGGTGGCGATGCTTACGACGTTTTAACATGACTGTTGATGGTTCAAATAACTCAGGAAATACCAAATGAGCAGATACTTGTTCCATTTCAGTGTAATCAATTGGTGCTGTTGCGTTTATTGCTAAAGCTGACATAGTGTGTCCTCCAAGGACTGAGTATTGGACACACTAATCCCAATGGGAGTTGTGTGTCCCAAGTGGGTTATTTAATTTATAGCTCTGTTATGAATTGATAGCGTTAGCTAAATATTCATTCATAACATCTCTAGTTGTGACGCCTGCAAGATAAAGATCATCCATTAGTTCGCCTATTTGCTTTAAAATTGTGACTAACTCGTAATCTTCATTAATATGCTTAACGAGTGTAATCATTACGTTTTGTTTCACGACTTTAACGCCTATTTTTTCTTTGAACATTTCACCAAAAAAATTAGACCAATGAACAAACTCTTCAAGTTGATCAACTTCAACCGTCTTGCCGTATTTTTTCATTATATGTCTAACTTCATCCCGTATTATCCGAGGGTTATATCCAGCATAACGACACACTTGTGCGAACTGCGGTGTCGATTGCCACATAATTTCCTCTTTAAATAATTCGTTATCAGGTTGCGCATTTCGTAATATCTCAAGGCTTCTTATTAACATGCCATTTAATAGCATATCAATATTATCTTGAGTCCATTCAATGTGATACTGATTAGTGGAGTGTTGAAAGTGTGGGTCCATCATCATCATCGTAGAACATTTTTCATTGCCTCGACGAATCGAATCAACAATATCTTTATCTAAAATATGATGAATGGTTTCAGGTAGTGACCAAAATGGTTGTTCCTGACAATTGTTTTTGGATTTACGCATTGGTGTGTCCTCCAGGACCGCGAGATACACCAATCCCAGACGGGTGATGTTCCCGCGTGGGTAGTAAAATCTAAATGGGGTTTACTTACATAAATTCATCAACTGACTCATTTCTAAGTCAGTACGAGACAGGCGGCGCGAAGTTTTTATAAACTTTGAGTCACCAAATTCTGAATCTCGGATTTGTATAAGTTTTTTTAGAATTTTCTGTTTGCGACGTCGATAGTATGCCGCTTGAGATGATAGGGTTTTGTTACTCATAGTGTTCTCCAAATTTTGAGGAACACAACCCCTTGAGGGAGTGTCCCTCATGGGTAGTTAAGCAAATATGTTAGTTCTGGTGGTCTTTCAATTTTTGTTTGGCTTTGAATTCATCAAAAGTCGCTATATGGTAAATTCCCATACATAGGCCCCCAACAATAACAATACCAAGTGAAACATAAGGCATCCAGTAACTAAACGATTCTGTAATCATAATACTCGGGTTCATGTTTATGGCTCCATGTATTCATTCTAACACTGTTTGAATTTCAAGCAATTAATCTTCATTTTTTACATTCCAAAACGACCACACTATTGCGCTATATACGATAAAAAAGCTTAGACCAATAAAGGTAAGCCAAAATGTCATATAACTAAACGCCATACTTATAAAAGCAAGGCCAACAGGCAATGATATAGTTCGAATGAAGTCAAAAGCGAAGATAGTTAAACTCTGAGCCTCCTTCTTATATACAACTAAACGGCTATGTAAATAAGCCAAAGAAGACAAGATAAAAAGTAGATGCAAAGCTAATTGAATGAAACTTGGATCTAATTGCAATGCAATGGTAAATCCAAACAAGCTAATGTTAAATAATTCCTCCTGAGTAATTATATTGATTAAATTTTTATTCATAGGCATTCCTTAAAATTAAACAAGGAATGCGTACCCACAGGGACGATTTCCCTGTGGATTGAAGTTAAATTAATTCTGAAAACCTGCACCTCTTTGAAAAGAGTTATTAGGTCTAGAATCATGTTGTTGCGGAGCATTCTGCTGTGCATACTGCGGCGCATGTTGTTGCGGAGCATTACGCTGTGCATACTGCGGCGCATGTTGTTGCGGAGCATTACGCGGTGCATATTGCGGTGCATGTCGTTGCGGGGCATTACGCGGTGCATATTGCGGCGCATGTTGCGGCGCATGTTGTTGCGGGGCATTACGCGGTGCATATTGCGGCGCATGTTGTTGCGGGGCATTCTGCTGTGCATATTGCGGCGCATGTTGTTGCGGGGCATTGTTATAGTTATTTTGTTGTGATGCGTTGTTTACGGTTTTAGCTATGTATTCAACGATTTCATTAATAACCACTTTCGACCCATAACGTTTTTTACTATTTTGAGGTTGGTAATTATTTGCGGCCATGAATCCTGAAATTGTCATTTTATCACCAACATTAGGTTGAAAATTGAGCTTCGCAGGAATATAAGCTTCGAGAAACAGTGTATCTTTCGTTTCCCATTGGCCATTAACCATCGAACCTTCGTTATACGCTAACGAGATTGCACATGCACCGCCCTGAATGGGTTTTACTTGTGAAACATTGCCAGTGAAAACGAGAGAGTTTTGACGAGTTGGTTGAGTTGTAGTGTTCATAATAATGTGTCCTTCCATATAAGATAGTTAACCCATAGAAAAGACACGTTTCCCCCAATGGGAAAATGCTTCCCTATGGGGGTAGTTAGCCAAAGGCTCTCACATCATCTATATCGCTTAGATATTAATAATGTCGGTCACTATCATCATTTCTGAAAATAGCCGCTCGGGTTTCCCATGTTGAGCTGACATGCGTTTATATAAAAATTAATTTCAAAGCCAAAAGAGGCTTAAAAAATTAATAAATAGGGATAAACGATTGAGGAACTTGTCAAAGCGAAATCGACTCGCAAATCGTTTTTGATTTGATTAGTTAATTTGAGTGACGACACCACCGCCGCCACTCGCGTAATTTCAACGCCGAAGAATAATCTCCGCCACTAAACGTTATAGTGAATTAACTTCCCATCACATTCCATAAGAATGGACGTACAAGAATTTTGTTTATAATCAATGCAGGAACCGCCATCGCTAAGACAATAATAATTTCCATACTAATCACCCTTTAAGTTTGTTGGTCTCATCGAATTCCCCTTGTAAAAGAGCATTTGAAGAGACCAACAAAAAGGTTACCCAAATGGGTAAACCTTAGTGTTAGCTTCAAAATTCACATTAACGAACAAACCCCCATAAGAGTGGTTGTACGATAATTTTGTGAATGATGATTGCAGGAATGATTAATGAAGCAATGATTGCGATTTCCATAAGTGTGTCCTCCTGGACGATAAAGATGAACACACTTATCCCAAGGGATTAAATGTGTCCCATTGGGTGAGTAAATTATTAAATTAACGATATAGGTTTAAAAAATTTTTTATTTTATATCGTAAGTTTCTTAGTTTATGTCGTAACTTGCTTAGTTCGAATCTAGTCATGAGAATAAAAAACTGAATCTGAGTTACTTTAGTAATTTCTGAATCAGGGTTTATCATATCGCTTGAAGTAGATTTTGACATAAATGTGTCCTCCGGACGGTTAAATTAAGAGAACACAATGATCCAAAAGGGATATTTGTTCCCTTAAGGGGTGGGGTTGTTAGTTAGGGGGTTGTTTAGGAAAATGCGTAATGTTTTCTAGGAAAATTTACACATTTGACATTAATTACTTCGAAAAATAACTAACCGCTCGGGTTTCCCATGGTGAGCTGACATGCGTTTACTAAAATTTTTAAGGTCTACCTATTTAGGTAAAAATTAAAAAAATGAGGATAAACGATTGAGGAAACTAGAAAAATCAACAAGCAAAAACCACCTGCACCGACCTAATACAAAGCGAGGTCTTAGAGGCAAACTTTGGTTGTTAATTTGGGATTATTTTCATAATTAATTAAAAATTATAAAAATGGGGAGATGTATATTACATCGATATTTCATTGGGATTGATATGAGCAATGCTCAATATTTTATGATGTTTTACATCATGTTATTTTTGTAATCTACTTTATAGATAACGGATAAAAATTTACTACATTTGCTTTAATGCTGCAATGCTTTTGATCACAATTTATTATATAAAATTCTCAACGTCAAAAGCATTAGTTAAAAATCTTGAGGGCGTACCCAACCATGAAAGATACAATTTTGTTTTCGCTCGGGACATCGCCACATAAAGCAAACGCCGCTCTTCTTCAATTGTTTCCTCGTTCATAATAGTCCCAGGCATTTTATGAGGAATGTTTCCTTCATCCAATCCCTTCAACCAAACTACATCCCACTCCAAGCCTTTTGAGCCGTGAAAGGTGGTGAGTACAGGAAGTTCAGAACTTGCCTTTTTTTTACTTTTTTGATTAGTCTGGTCCTCTATCCATTGTAGTTTATCGACCAACTGTTCCCTATTAATACCATGCAAAATTTCAATAAAAGTCAATTTAAAGTCTTGGATACCTTTCCCCAAGTAATCACCTAATGTATTACAAACATCATGAATAAACATCCGAATATCTTCTTCATCGGTACATGTAGATAGGTGCCAATACTGTTGACACTTTTGATGAAAACTAATCGTTATTGGTTGCAACGACCACTCGTGAGTATTGCAGTGACCAAAGCCTAAGCCATCTAGTGATTGATTGATCTGAACGATTTGTTCTTGGGATTCTCTCAAATAAACCAAGCTTGGAATTAAATGGGCTGTGGTATTTAACTGTATAATTGAACAAAAAAAGTTCAACAACACTTTGAGATTATCACTTTCCCAGATCGATTTACTATTTAATCGGGTGCAGTCAATACCATTCTCACTTTTTAAATACGCTTCTAATACGTCAAGCTCCCCATTTGTTCTAGCAAGCACAGCAACTGATTTATCTTCATTCTCATTTATCATGTCTAAAATGCCTTCATGCTCTTCGTCCAAATCTTGAACACCATGAAAAAACACTTCGCCCTCATCTGTCGATCCTGAATTCATTTCTTTATCAATGCGGTCTTTGTTTTGCGCAACAACGGCACCGGCTGAATTTAATATCTCACTACCACATCGGTAGCACATGCTTAACGTATGAAATTTGACGTTAAAATCATCTTGGAACATTCGCATTCCCGCCACTCCAAGGGCCCCTCTGAAGCTGTAGATTGATTGATCATCATCACCCACACAGGTAATCATTGCGCCACCAAGCCCATGACACTTAACCCAAGAGTATTGCACTAAATCTGTATCTTGAAATTCATCTACAATAATTTGTGTGCTATCTATGGGCTCAATATCCCCAACTAACAATGCTTTTGTTATCTCCACACACATAATATCCATCGGCCAATATTTTAACGCCGCAAGTTTATTCAAGTAGTAGGTATAGAAATGCTCAATGCCTTTTGGAAACTCATCTTCAAAATCAAAACTTATCGTGTCATGGAATGGGGTTACACTTAACTCTTTCAATAACAAGTTGCTGATCGTTTTAAACTTTAGTTTTTTGGCTTTTAATTTGGGCTCGACATATTCATTGCCATGCTTATCATGCGTTTCATAAACATTGACATAGACATCTTCGCCTATACTCAATAATCTTCTGTATTCTTCAATAATAAAATCCGATACCCTTTTTGCACTGGCTCCAGTTAACAACTTCCGGCCACTAAAACTTGGATGCTTTTTCGTTTGGCTCCATATTAATGAGTGGAATGTCGATACAAATACTTGTTTTCGCTTTTGCCCTCGAACCAATTTACCTACCCTAGCCTTCATCTCTGCGGCGGCTGCTTGTGTGAATGTTAAAGCAATAACTTTATTGGCAGGATTTTGAACAAGGTTACTTATGAATGAAATCATTGTGTGTGTTTTGCCTGCCCCTGGTAGGGCAAGAACAAGGTTATGATTATCTTGACTCGCAATAACGCCAGCTTGCTCAACACTTAAACTCACAGCTTTACCCTAAATATTAGTGAATGTGATGCAATAATATCAGACAACATTTTCATTTCTTTTAGGTTCAGAGACTCATTCGGACTTTTAAATCGATTTTCGTAGATTTTTTTTGGTATTTTATTAATATTGCTTCAAAAATATTCTTCAATACTGGGAATTGCCAATTGTGTAGACTGTGATTGTCATGGTTGCCCCATTTCTAACTGGTGTTAAGCTATACATAACAAATAAAGATAAGGACTTAACCTAATGAATGCGTTAAACAAAAAACTATTAGTTCTCGGTATGTTAACAAGCATGATGATTGGTTGTGCTTCTACCGACCCCTACACGGCTCAGAGCAATGATGATTTTGTTTATGACTCTAATATGAGTTTTGCTATGAATGTTGTTGATGGCAGTTTAGGATTTCATAATGGTTTACGCGATACCGATGCGCCTAAAAATAGCGACACGACTCCCGGCGCGTTAGACTATGCGGCTGACGGCATTATTGGTGCTGCATTTGGCGGTGGCCTCGGTGGTGGATTGCTCAGTATGCTTGGCACTAACAAAGCCAATGAACCTCTCCATACTTATTATGGCATTGTCTACTATCCCATTGATAAAAAGGGAAATATTCAAAATGTGTTTGATAACATTGAAAACGAGTTAATCGAAACTGCACAATCAACACGTAAACTATCTTTTGTTGCTAAGTCCGTGGATCAGAGTGGAAATATTGGCTTAACATTTAAAGGTGAAGATTGTAAAACTGCAAAAATACTTATGGGATTGAAAGTAAAAGAAACTTGTGATTTTATTCATTATACGCCACCAAAGCTTTTAAAGTACGCAACCATCACACCATCTGGTGAGAAAGGACTTTTTGCCGTCATAGGATATGAAACATTTTTTACGGCTACATGGTTGTCTCTTGATTTGGATGAAAAATATTATGTTTTTTCTCCCGTTATTCGGAACCGTACTCAGTTTCCCTTTGTCTCTAACAGCCAACACATATATCTGTTTTTAAAAGGTAAAGGAATTAGCAGCATTAGTATTGATAAACTAACTGAAATTGATCCATGGGTAAGTAAGCATTATGGAGCGGTTCAATAAATTTCGTTGCGCCCCCCATCTTTGGAGTTTGACCTAATTTCCATTTAGTTCACAAATCAATGGCCTTGGATAGACAGAGCAATCTATCTGTTCAGGGTCAAACGTATTTTTTAACTGATTGGTTGTGTCGCTTACATCATCAGTAAACTGCTCGCCCGCCCTTTCTTCGGCATTCTTCCGTTCCATTTCGGTACAATCTGGATCGTCACTATTCTCACAGGTGGTATTACCAAACATTCGGCCGGTGCCGGTTAATCTCTCGATATCATAGCCAGAGGTCGATAAAATATCCGCTTCATACATGGTCGATAGCCACTCAGACAAGTCCAATTGATCAAAGTCGATTTGGCCAAATTCGGGTATGGTAAATCCGGGGCAAGTAGACATATCTTTGCCTAATTGCTTCGACCCTTGGTCTGCAATAATGCGGGATAACATAGAGGAATAACAACACCAATCTTGGCGACGCAAATAACACACTCCTAGCACTTTTTTTGCACAATAGGCATCACCAACGGCAAAACATTGCTTTTGAGCTAATTTAACCCCCATATCTTGCTCATTTTCATCACATTGGGTCAGCAGGTTAGCTAATAATTTAACCATGTTGTAAATAGTGTAAAGCATACCTACAAAGCTGAGGATACTCAGCACTTGCGAGGCGCCTTCGGTCAATACGGTATCCCCTGCCTCTGCCGCCCCAGCTTCTACCATTTTGTCAGTTGCTTCTTGAAACATCATCTTAGCGAGCTGATCAGGTAATAAATCATTCAAAAATGTAAATACCTGTTGTTCCATTTCATGCATAAGTCCATCTATTACGCCTTTCTTGGCCGCTTCAGAAGCGCCAATTTGCAACGAGTCTGCTACGCCTTGCATCACTTCAGGATCACCCATTACCGAACTGGTAAAGTCAACAACCGCTGTTGCACCAGAATTCCAACCGTCCACCAGCATTGAAGTGAAATCGGTATAGAGCCCACCAATTTGATCTGTTACCCCACCTGATAATGAGGACGAAACATTTTTGAATGTCTCGCTTTGCATCATCTTGTATCCCATTGCCGCCATTTCTAAGTAATTGATGCCTGATGGCGATTCACAGCAATTGTTGCCCATGCCAGATAATTCCCATGAGCAATATTCTCGCTCTCCGGGAAATATTTCACACGTATCAGGGTCTTCTGATGCACAGGTAGCATCATCATCAACATTTTGTGCAATTGAGGCCATTAATACGGCTTTTTCAAAATCATCACTGGTTTCTTCTTCACCATAAGCACAATCATTTCCCATACACGGGAGCATTCCAGCACACACGTTTGTCGTAGTGGTTTTGGTCACTTCAAATGGCTTTGATACATCACAGCGATAATTATCTGTATACATATAACAAATATCATTTACTTCGTCATACCATCCTTCACCGCAGCTATCCGCAGTTTTTTCACAACGATCGTTAGTCTCATATTGAGCGCATGAGCCATCTAAGGTTTTAAACTCCTGATAGTTATAGCATTGTTCTTCAACTTCTTCCGTCACTGGATTTAATACCTGAACACAATAATCATTACCTTTTAGTGGGTCACAACTGTAATTTTTGGCGTTGATTTTCCACGAAGCAACATGATATTGCCCTTCACCATCTTTATCTCCACCATATAATGCTGCAGGGTTTGGATCGGTTTCAAACATTCTTGGTAATTTAGTAATAACGTCTTGTGTATGATTGTTTGTACCTTGTTCTATAATTTCCCACTCACTAAAAGTACAAAATGGAGTCTCTTCTTTTTTAGGGATATAAGTAGTACAAGCAGATATTACCGGACATATCTCAGTTTTACATTGGGGCATTTCACGTGGATTAGCTTGGCATTGCCAAACTGACATTAAAGGGATAGTTCCTAAAGAAAGACAATCCGAGAGCTCATATATAACATCATCCTTTTCACGAATGACCGTTATTCCATATTTACCGGCATATTTAAGATAATCTATATCGCTTTTAACCGTTGCATCTGTTTTATATAAAAATGGTTCACCACCTTCATTACCACACTCTAATGGCTCAACAACACAACTTGAGTATTCAAATGAATCATATTCACAAGAAATAACCTTCCATTCTTTACCATCTATCTTTGTTACGTATCCGAATCCTGGTCGCCATAAACTGATACCTGTCGATCCACCCAAAAGGTTTTCAATTAGAACCGTTTGTTGTTCCGCTACTGATTGACTTGCTGTATCCACACTAGCAGTTTCAATTGAACTAGCAGATAGCATTTGCACTGATTTCATTTTGCTAGCTATTTTCGACGCTATTAAAGTTGATTCATTACTTTTAGAAGCTACCGATGTTGGTAAAATACATTCGGTATCATCAGGACAAATAGGCTTCCACCCCACTTTATCAGCACACCCTTCTGGATATTGTATGTATTTTTCTATATATCTTGGTGCTACGCCTTCGGCATAAGCCGGATTATATTCAAGCTCTCTGGTTATTTCGCAGAAATCAAAATTTTGATGATTAGGTCTTTGACATACTTTAGGTTCCCACACCGGAATTTGTTTTTGTTCTGTTTCAGTTGTCGTTTCGTCTACGCATGATTGTGACCAAATACCTTCACCGTTTTTGGCATCACTAATAGCACTATTCGTTTCATTAAAAAAATAAGCATTACTTTTGATTTTAGGCGCGGGGTTATCGACGCTACTCTTTATAATGGCTCTATAGGCCTCAGAACTAACCGTTTTACCATCTGATGTGTTGTCATATTGCACCTTCAAGTCATCGATATACGCGTCTTCATCCCCGTAATTACTTGGTGCATTAAATGATTCATCTGAGCGTTGTTGCTGATTGGTGAATGCCTCACTACTTTTAATGCCGTTTATTTTAGTTCCTCTTTCAGATTCAGGCACCTCATTGACAATCAGATTGCCATCGTCATCGCGGGTCAATGTCACACCTGATTTTTCATAATATTCAACATCTATATTGCCATTAGTCATGGTTGGTGCTGTAAGCGTATCGCCCGCTAATCCCTCTCCCATGTACTTCTCAAATTCTCTATGAAAATCTATGTCATCGTATTGTGAAGTATCAACAGTCGTGCCGGCACCTGCAGGTCTACTCAAAATTTCAGCCTCAATATCATGAGTCGATATTGGCCCTTTATCTTTATTCTCAATAATCTTCTGATAGATATCAGTACCATCAACGTTTTTCGGCGTGTCTAGTTGAAACTTTGCATCTAACTTGTCTTTCAGATCATCCAAGGCATATACATCGAACGACACAACCTGAGCGGATATCGTAAAGAAAAACGCCCAATGCAACCCTCCACCCAGCATACAAATAGATGAGAAATACACACACACGAGTTTAAATAAACGTTGAGTAATCATTGATTGCTAATCCCCACTTCCTAATGTCAGGCAACATTCTTTGAATTGCCAAAGCATGTAAACCGCATCCTCAAATCCAGGCCTCATTCTCCCACCGACGGGTAAACACCATAAATTTGTGGACTGGCCCATTGGGTGACAACAACTGCCCGTATCGGTTTGCGCATCAGCTTCGGCTCTCGGGTAAACCATACTGAATTTATACTGTGATCTTGGGGTAAATGGAGCCACATGAGCCTCACAGACATTGGCATCCCCCATCGTTTTTTTGGATAACCCTTTACGATGAAGTGAACTAATCATACGTTGAGCAATTAAACTGGTTTGCGCGACATTATCAGTTTGACCTTTAATGTTGCCCGTGAATGGATATAAATGACCATCACACCCAGCACACCCAAACGTCGATTCTGGTGCCGAATCTGCAGAAATTAACGCGCAATCACTCGCACACCATGGTTGTGCCAATGGCGTAGCAAACAAAATTGCTTCTGGTGACAATAATAAGGCGAGTAAATCGTTATTCCAGGTTGGGTCAACTTCGGATAGATACATTAAATCTAAATCAATATAGCCATCTTGGTGACAATCAATATATAAAATTTCCAACATTTCCATTAGTGGAAATGCAAAATAATGGCTATGCCAAAACCCAGAGCCTTTTTTTGCTTTTACCGTTCCCATCCCGACAAAATCATCTTGCAGTGTTATCCCCCCTAAAGTGGGAGTGCACCATGGCAACTTTACAGTTTCAATCAGTCTCATCGGCGCAAAGTACGACAATTTGGTTCCGGCATAGGGCACGCCGATATTGTCGTTACACATACAAAATGGATTGTTATCGCTTGCCCCATCGGGCTTTTTCCCTACCCCCATTAACGAAAAACCCTCTGTAAAACAACTCCAACAGATTTGGTCTATTATCTTGGTCCAGATTTCGGCATCTTTACATATGTTGTCAGTGGTAGCCGCATTTGAAGTGGCACTAAACATTACAGTCATAATAGTTAAGATGGTAATGAAGAATTTTTTCATTGTTAAATTCCTCTCAACATCGATGCGACATAGAAAGACAACCAATTAATAAAATCTATAAAACTGTTTAATACTTGCATTGCAACGTCGGGGTACTCTAAGCTCAAATAAATGCCAGCAACGACACCTAACCCTAATGTAATTAGTTTCATATTATTTTCTCACGTTAAATTCGCTGACTTTGATGTAGTTCTTCTCCATGCAGACAACCGATGGCACAGATTTAAGTGCAAACTTGGTGATCAACTCTTTTTCAAGGAGAAAAATATCCCGCTTATACCGCTTTCTGAGGTCAGAGAGTTGGTCCCACCCTTTTACTTCGTCAAGTCGAGTGACAATAATTTGGTCCCGATAATCAAACGAATTAAGATGCTTATCTAACCAAGCTAGCTGTAAGCTATCTGATGGATCTACGATATAAAGACCTAGATATGCGCCTGGCATTTGAGCTAATGGATTAAACTTTGTTCCCGCTTTAGCAAGCACGACGCCTGCGCGATTGACGACATCACGTTGAATGGTCACGGTAGGATCGATGTAATAAGTGTGATTTTCAGCCGCCAAGCTTAAATTAAATGTAGGGCGTTTCTTCCAATAATTTTTAGTAGCTGCTTGCTTCTTTGCTTCCCAATCCAGCTCGCTCATTCGTTGTTTTATTTGTTCAATTAACGATATTTCTTTGACTGGAAACGTTGCCCCATACGCCCCCAAATCTGTACTTGTTGTTACAGAGGCCACTTTCTCATTGAAAAAAGGCATTTGAGTCATACCCATCATTTTTATTTGTTTCTTACTATTGTCATAAACCAACGCTGGTACTCGGTGTATTTGGTACATCTTGAACCATGAAGGACCAAATTTTACGGTAGGTTTTAACACCATGTCTTGTGTCATTGCTTGCAGTCGAGCCATGGTATCTAAGATATTTTTATCGTTTTCAAACATACCGTTAATGTATACCGTGGTTTTTGATTTTGCGGCATTCTTAAAAGCATCTATTAACGAGGCTCGGGGCATGGATAAACTGACGAACATAAAGGTCACTGATGTCGGCTTAGCAAGTGGAGTTGTTACGGTTAACGAATCATCTGTGATGTCTTTGATCTGAGCTTGGGCATTCGTTAGAAATTGCTCCACGTCTTTCGAAGATGATTGGTTTTCACCAGACAGATTCAAGCCATCTAACCATCCTTTATCTTCAGCCATTTTTAATGCTTTCTCAGTAGTAATAGGTTTTTCAACTATCTGGTTCGCATTGGCCATACCACTTACGAGAACTAATACTAGCCACAAGAATTTTCTATAACATTGCATATGCATCTCCAATCATGTCGCTTCTTTGTATCGTTCCCCAAAATCGCGAATCATATGACAACGGGGTTTCACCAATTAAAAAATATTGATCATCTGCTAAATAAAACTCTTTGGTCACTTCGGCTTCGGTTGCATCAATTTTCATTAGAAGTAGATTCATATTGTTTTTATAGGCCTTGCCGTTTACTAAAACGGCATCAATATTGACGACAATATGGTCACCGGGCATTCCCACCAATTTTTTAATCCAGCGTGTACCTTTTGCAAAGTAGGGCGTATTTCTTGGCAACTTAAATGCAACTAAGCGTTCTCGCTGAATATTTACCGCTTGCTTATCAACTAGGAAATAACTCGCATATAAACAAGAGTAATCTTGACTTGGAACAGCCAATGTAAATTTTGATGCTATAAGCAATATGGCAGCAGCAATAAGAGAGAAACTAATCAGAGCATGTCTCAACTTTTTATTCCTTCATGAATAATCTTGAATAACAATATTTTAAAACATAAAAATTTCTAACCATGTCAACTCAGGTGCCGTTTGGGACACTGAAATAAAAAAACCGCCAAATATTTAAGAAATATTGACGGTTTTTGGTTTTTTTACTTTTATCTAAAAACTGGCGTTTCCGATTCCTTTTGCTCCCGCATCATCTACGGCTTCAATTACGATCGTGGCTGATGGGAAATCATTTTCACTAAATCGAACTTGTGCACCATATGGACTGAAAATAGTGCCATTAACAACCCAGCGATAATAACTAATAGTACCGTCACTATCTTTGCAGTTTGCATCAACAATATGAGTACCGTATTGCTCTCTTACTACAGGTTCACATACAGGCGCTTGGTTTTGTTTAACATCAAATGACATTACATGTTTGCCTTGTTGACCAAAATTCGATGTTACGTTTAATTCAACGTCATAATGGCCCGGTTCAAGGTCATCAAAAACACCAATAGCACGACTTGAAGGCTCTCCAGTATCACCATTAATTGTCCATACAAATTCTTTCATGAAGTCATATGGGTGACTTGTTTTAACACTTGGGTACAGTGATATGGTTAATGGCGATCTCATATATCTGTTTGAGAAAACTTCAGTCACTTTGAATTCCAATGGTTCAGGTTCTATTGCATCGACAAAACCATCTATATAAGTAAAGTTTCCTCGGTTATCTGAAAAAGCCAATGTGATTTTATGTACTCCGGCCTTTAACACTCTGAAGTTCATAGATTTACCAAACCCAGACGTTTTTTCAATTGCTTCTTGATCAAACATCCAATCATAAGAGAACTTCACTCCTGGAGCATTGATATAAGGAATGTTTAAGACTGCGAACCCTGTTGATGGTACGAACTTAACGTTATTGTTTATTGACAGACTTAACTGATCATCTGTTGGGAACGAATAACTAAATGAATTCATTACTACATTTGATTCGCCTAATGTGACGTCTTTATATCCCTCTAGCCACGCTCTAGCTTTCAGATTCAGTCTATTCGAATTATCTAAATCTTCTTCTTTCACTAAATACTTGATAGTTGATTCATTCGAAATAGTACTTCCATCTGGCATTATCCATTCAGAAAGTACTGGCACCCCTGTTGCTGCAAATTGGTTAGCGACTTGCAAACTCAGTTCGATCTCAGTACCCACTTCAACAAGATTGGGCTTCACAACATTGACAATCAAGGCTTTTGGTTTAGTGACCGAAATATACTTGGTCGCCTCACTCCATTGACCCGCTTTAATATCGACTGACGTGTTCGCATATTTCATACGACCTTTAATTTTCAGGGCGCTTTCTCCCACGACCATATCGTATGTCAATCCACCAGCTTCCCATGTTTCACCGTTATCAAGGGACCATTCCACAATGGCATCCGATGGTGGTGTTTCACCATTATCGAGCGCTGATAATAGGACATCTTGTCCTGATATAGCTTGACTAGCACCATCTATCTTAAGCGTAGGAACATCGTAACTAATCAATGTGACTTCGTCTGAATGGGTTTGAACCAACGTTTCTTTATTAGTCACTAACGCTCGGATTTTAATTGTTTCAGGACTTGTTGATTTAATGGATATATATTGCTTGTTATCAAAGCTTGGCTCAGCCAGCCAGTTTCCTGATGAATCTTGCTTTTGCCATTCAATATCACCCAACACCCTGAAATCATCATATGAATCCGTATCAAAACGAATATCAAAGTTAGCCGGCACTCTTGATTGAACCAACCTCGATACAACTTTGCCATCTACAGCCGAACCTTTTACCACAGTAATGCTTCTAGGTATTGATACCCTCTCAATAGCTATATCTGGATATGGCGATTGGGCTTTAGCTATGGCATAAATAGCGAGATTACGCTCAAATATAATATTGGCGTCTAGCGTTATTAAGCCTTTTCCTGTGGAGTCTATTGAAGTTGATTCGGTTATAGGTTCGAATGTATTCCCTTTTTTAAACGCAAGATATACATCCCAACCGGTTCCCATTGTTGTTTGATCGTACTCAAACAACCCCGTCATATTATTACGTAGACCTAATGAGATCGTCGCATTTATCGTGTCTATTGACGTATATTGGGGACTATCTAAGTCCATTAAGACCTGCATGTATGGGTGAGGCGTAACAATTAAGTCAAACTTTTGTTCAGCAGTTAATTCAGGAGCCAACCGATAATTTGCCTTTAATGTGTACTGTGTCTTATCCCACAACACCGCATCACCCAACCGTTCCGCATAAGCAGAAAATGTTTGAGTTTCACCAAACGGTAATTGGTTGTGTTTATAAAGCTTCTCATCTCCAAATTCATTACTTAAACGAACATCAACATGAGCTCGGCTAGATTGACCTCTGTATCGACCTAACAAAGTGTCATTGATTGAAACGCTATAAACTCCCTCGCTTAATTTCAGTTTGTCGTCTAATGCTATTTCCAATGGCAATGGCTCAATCGCTTCAAAAGTTACGGTTTCGCTACCCACCTTAGCCGCCCGGCCTGACTTATTCACAATATAGGCATTATATGTGACAGTGTTCATTCCTAACTCTGTGACGGCTCCAGATAATTTAGACTGATATGTGGCGACAGAGGGCGTTAACCCGGCAGGTAAAGTTGACCACTCAA
>Ga0208032_1000263_pt1 | contig 35525 bp, 47 predicted proteins | sample MalvirAntarct_66_FD_184254 | JGI IMG/M metagenome (GOLD analysis project Ga0208032, IMG submission 184254) | Marine viral communities from the Global Malaspina Expedition - Malaspina viral metaG Antarct_66 (SPAdes) (version 2) | ecosystem: Environmental > Aquatic > Marine > Oceanic | place: West... | reverse complement strand
ATGGCGACCTTTTCGCAGTTGTTGTTTTGTAAATAGCGAAAATGTTGCGGGGCGGCTGGGAGTTCCAAGAGGGAATAGCCGTTGATTTCCTCTTGGTCTGGTGTGGGCGAAGCGCCACGACGTTAGTGGCCGCAGGTCATAGCCTAACCAACGTAGGGGCATTTATGTGTTAGCTGATATGGACATTGCTATAAGTGTTGATTAATCATGAGTTGAACATTTTATTGGCTGTCGCCACTTTGTCGCTATTAGACAAAGAAAAAGGGCTTAGCATTGCTGCTAAGCCCTTCTATAAATTGGTGGAGGCGGCGGGACTTGAACCCGCGTCCAGAAAGCCTACATTCATTACATAGGGTAGGTAAAACATATACTTACAGGTAAAACAATGATTTAACTGTCAGGTGGTGCCGATTGCTGACGATGATTGACGGGCTGAGTGGGCAATTTGTGGGCATTTATAATATGCCTGCGATTGGGTTTTTGGTTATCGCATCATCTAAGTGATCAGGTGCAAAGTGAGCATAACGCATTGTGTCTTTAATATCAGCATGACCTAATATTTGTCTTAACACCAAAATATTGCCACCGTTCATCATAAAATGACTGGCGAATGTATGACGCAAAATGTGTGTCATTTGCCCTTCAGGGAAAGTTAAGCCGCTTCGTTTTATTGCTCGTTCGAATGATCTTCGACATGGCCTGAATAATGGGCCACGAACGCGGGGCAATAAGTCAGCTAAACCTTGGGCAATTGGCACAGTTCTATTTTTTTTACCTTTAGTTTTAACAAAGGTTATTCGGTTATGGGCAATTTGGTTGCCGCGTAAACCTTCCGCTTCTGACCATCTACAGCCGGTTGCCAAACATACCATCACAATTGTTACCAGGTGTTCATATTCAGCATTACGACATTCATCTAATACAATGGGGATTTCTTCAGGGTACAAAAACGCTAATTCGGTATCTTCTATTTTAAATTGAGGTAAACCCTCTAATGGATTTGGCAGAGTCCATTCACCAAGGCGCTTTAATTCTGTGAAGACCGCATTTAAATAAGCATGTTCGTGATTAATCGTGTTTGGTTTAACCTTAGTTTTGTTACCCTGAAAATCTTCTATTTCACCATCAAGCCTTGATTGGCGATAGTGAGCAAAATCGTTAATCGTGAGTTTGCTGGCCACTGGATCGCCCAAGCCAAAACACGTTAACTCAAGTTTGCGTAATCGTGATTGAGGTTGCGCAAGTTGTTGGCCGTGCAAGTCATACCAATGTTTTATTAATTCAGACAGTTTACGAGTATCTTCTTTTTCACCAAGCCATGGTTTATCGTCAACTTGTTTTAATACAAATGTTTCATAAGCGATTGCTTCGCCTTTAGTAGCAAATAATTTTCTGATACGTTTGCCATCACGCCCACCAAGGCGAAGATCTAATTTCCAAGGTTTATCACTACCGTCTTTAATATTTCTAATTGACATTTAAATTACTGAATCCTACCTTGAGTAGCACGAACATCAATAACAGACTGCTTTGCAGTATCAAAATCACATTCATACGTGTAATGGGCCCATGCACCAAAACCATTCTGCAATTTTATTTCATCACCAATATAAGTGATGATCCCTTTTGACTGACTAACCCAACGATAATGACTGAAGCGAGGTGAAGCAAAACCATCAGTCCATTCATAAGAGTATTTAGAAACTTTTTGAATAGGAGATTGGCAAATAGCACCGGCATAAATAATGTGTTTTTCAGCTAAACAAGATAAAGAATGGCGGCATTGTATATCTGAAACTTTAGCTGATTCAGGTACTGATTTTGATTCTTTATCATCACAACTAATCATTACAGCAGCAAAAATTAAACAAAATAAAATTAAACCAAGACACCCTTTTGCATTACTTGCAGCACTGATACCAGGTCTTGTTACACCGCAATGGGGACAAACCTTTGCTTTGCTAGAAATATCTATATTGCATTCTTTACACTTTTTTATAGCCATTAAATTAACTTCCTTGTTGTAAGTTTTCGTTTAATCGATTAATTAGGATGTGCTAAATATTTTTTAAAACAGAAACAACTTTGCCTATTACCTTGGTTGTTTCTTGGTTAATTTGGTACTTGTCATCACCATCAATGAAATATACCTTTCCATCGGGTAACTGCTTGAGTTCACCTATTTGATGTACATCGTTAATTGCAAATAAGTAAAGCCCTTTGGTCACTGTTTTTATTTCAGTATTGATGAAGTAAGTAGCCTGATTGTAGCGGATCACTAACGCATCATCAGGGGTTACACCTGCATGCTCCCAAAGAATTGCATTTGACTGATAAGCGCCATTTTTAATCTTTGACCCATCATCAATAGAATAGATATCGCTTTTAAAAAACGTGACTTCAGGTATTGAGTAATGCGTTCTGACTTCAGTAATGCTATTGGGATTAATCAGTAGAGGAATCACATCATCTCGAAAATCACTGGAACTCACGGAAGCCGAACGTCTAGTTGATGCTGGCTTAGTTTCATTCCGAACAGCCTCAACATCTTCCCACTCTTTACCAAAGCATAAAAAGTGCATTGACACACCCGTTGCCAAATGAATCCGACAAAGTAACTCATGCGGTGTAATGATTCTGGCATGCCAGGTTCCTAAAGTACCTGTGCTGACATCAAGCAACTCACTTAATTCTTTTTTACTACTTAACTTAAAAAATGAAACTAAGCGCTCTATAAGAACTGATCCGCCATCGTAATGAGCAGGGTTTGTTAGCGAGTAGCGAAACTTTGAAATGTTATGTTTTATATTGGCATAGTTTGGCTGTTGCGTTGGATCTTGCAGGTACTGCATTACATTCAAGTCACCCTTAGGTTCATCAAATAATAAATACTCAATAGAAATACCTGTAGCCAAATGAATTCTAACAGCCAATTCATAAGGAAGGACGGCACGGGTTTGCCAAGTAGCAATCGAACCTGTCGACACACCAATCAAACCAGAAAGTTCAACCTTGCTGCGCAAGCCAAAAAGGTGCACTAGGCGATTAACAAACACCTTTCCGCCTTCAGCATTTAAAGGTTCCGATAATTTATACGCAGATTTATTCATTTGATTGTTGATATTAACCTCTGATTGATCAATACTCTGTTCGTCAATTAAGTTTAAGGCGCAAAACAGACAGCTTCCGACACTATCTGGCGCATATATGTACACAAAAGGATACCACCAAATGAGCAATTTCACATTCCAAATTGATGCACCTTTCATATCATCCGAAGAGTATGCACGCCGCGTTGGGCTAACAAGCAGAGCCGTTAGAGGACTAATTAGTGAAGGTCGTCTGCCTATTCGCAAAAAACTCAAACCACAAGAACGTCCTTTCATCAACATGCTTGCACTTGCAAAAGAAGCGGCAGACCACGCTGCCTGATACATCACAATATTCAATTGCAGTGTTTTATTCTTCAATTGAATGTTAGCAAAAAGGAGTTTTGCAGCAATGTATACACAATTGAGCAGTACACAGTTTGCATCACAACCGCATGTTGTCGGCGCAATGCGCCAATTTGCCAACGATGAAGTGATGAAAAATATCGCTGATACAGCAGGGCTGAAAAGCAGGCAGATGTTGCGCAATAAATTGCTGCCAGAACAGCCACATCAGCTAACAGTACACGAGTTGATTGCCATTACTCGAGCTAGCGGAAATCGATGCATTGTTGATGGAGTATTGCTTGATTTGAACTGTATGCCGTCTGTTTGTACTGATGATTTTGCAGATGCAGACAAAATGACATTAACAGATAGAGCACTTGATATTAATGCGAACGCCGCCCAATTGGGTGCACTGGCATTAGATGCAAAAGCGCAACGCAGGGTTACTGAGCGTATGCGCAACGAAACCATTAGACGTGCCAGTTATGTGATGACCGAGTTAGCTATTTTCATGCATGACGTTGAACAAAAATTTCAAGCAATACCAGTGTTGTCGGTAGCGTTTGATGCAGTGCAAACAATGCCCACACCGGGCTTTATGTAGAGGGATTAATTATGTCTTTAGCCATAAAACAGCCGTTATCTAACACGATAAATAATCGCGCAATACCAGCAGCTAACGAACCGCATGGTGATGTTGGACGTGAGGCCATTGCCGCAATGCGCAAAATGTTGGGTAAAACCAGTGCCGCAAGCCAGTTTGACAAACTACCAGCACAGCAACGCGCATTAGTGCTTTTTGGTGCACGACTCAAACCAAGCGAATACCTAAACCGTCCATTGCTGAGTTTATCAACTAATGAACGTGAAGCGGTTCGACAGTCGTTAATTGCATTAACGGATTTAGGCCGTGCATTTAGCAACATGCCATTAAGTCGCGCTCAGTTTATTTCACCACGTCAAACTGCTGTCGTAACTCAAGCAGCAACTCAAGCAGTCGCACCGCAACCAACAAATCATATTGATGATGAACTGAGACTTATCAGTAAACAGGCGCGGGAATTAATGAGCGAGTTAGACAATGAAAACAAACACTAGATACAAAAAAGCCATAACCGCTGGAACGGTAATGGCTCGTATCAAATCGGTAATTTTTGGAGATTACAATATGATGAAATCAAGCATACCAGCATCTAATCCTTTTGCGCAAGTGATTGCCGCCGAAGCCAATCGCGTTATTCGCACCTTGCAGTTACCAAAGCCAGCTGATCGCACAGCGGTTGAGTCTGTACTTGAATCACTAAAAGCCATCGCAGAACCCACATCACCAGAGCTGGCCAAAACGCTCAACATTCGTTTGATTGCCATTCGCAATAACATTCAAGTAAACCAAGTGGAGGTGTGATCATGGCTACTTCAATTGTTCAATTCGATTTAACTAATCCGCAGCATGTCGCCATGCGCAAGTTGATGGCTGATATTTATGCACGTCATTGTGAGGCACATTCACAAGGCTTGCCACTCATGGCGCTTAGATACTTAGGTATGGCGCAAGGGCTTGAAAAAGTCGCTTTGTATGTATTGGCTGATCACACACTAACCCAGCTTTGTTTTGAATTGACGTGTTCGTTGCACGGAATGGACTCAATTGCACGAATCGAGGTGGCAGCATGATGACGTTAAAGCATAAGTTTGACACCAAATATGGGGTTGTTTCGTTATCAAGCAGCTTTGCAAAATTAGGCTGTGATAAGCCGCAAACCGATATCACCTATAAGCCAAACAACTATAACGACTGGGGTATTACCAGAACCGTTAACACCATTGAGGTGCAAGATTTTACTCGAGCAGATGCCGAGTTTTTTGCCTGTGTTGCAGAAGAAAAGCTACGCATTAGTAGACCTAATGATAGGGCTATCCATTACCACAGGAGTTGCAAGCACGGCGTCATTCTTTATGGCAACGAATGCCTTTCATGTAAGCGTGAAGGGGGAGTGATTGCATGAGCCAACTTACCGAAAAACAGCTAAAAGCCCGTGCTTATTATCAAGCCAATAAAGAAAAAATCTGTGCCCAAAAACGCGCCCAGCATTCAGCTAAATCAACTGTATCACCTACTAAAAAAGTAGAGAAAGTTGTCATCGTGAATAAGGATTTTAATAGCACGATTAGTGCAAAACGTTTGTTTGCCCCGGAGCGAATAGAGCAACCAAAGAATGTTAACCCTCAAAAGCTGCGCGTTCGTCGCAGCATTGAAGATATTCACATGGCGAGATCTTACGGGTTATCACAGCAAGACATGGGGTCGATATGAGCATCTTTAATACGTTAAATAAATTAATTCAAAGTGAGATAAGCGATTACTTCTCAGGTTTAGGGCACCCATCATCGCCAATAGACTTAGAAGATTTACACCACATTCTACAAGCCCGCATTGAAAACTGTTTTCACACTGCAGAAGAAATTCGCTGCGAACAAATAACCTTAGAGTTAGCCACAGATCTTGAACTTGAGCTTGCAAATCAGCACATAGATGAACTTCATGGTTGCATAGCCAATGATGATTTAGAGCAGGCAAAATCATTAATGGCTGATTTCATTAACGACGAAGTACCATTTTAAGGATATTGCTATGAGCAGCACTAACGGCAATGTCCGCGCAAATGAACTTTACCCAACGCCTGATAATGTAGTCGACGCCTTATTGGCACAATTGGTACTTAATCCAACAGACCGCTTTTTAGAACCATGCCGTGGAACAGATGCCATTTATAACAAAGTGGCTTTGCCAGAATCCCAAAAAAGTTGGGCTGAACTTGATCGCGGGGTTAACTATTTAACCACTGAGTTTGGTCAGCACGATGTGATTATCACTAATCCACCGTTTTCACTCACTTGTGAGTTTTTAACAAAATCACTTAGTGAATTAGCACCAAACGGCACCTTGGCCTATTTGCAGCGGGTTAACTTTTTAGGCAGCAAAATACGGGTGCCGTTTTGGGCTGAAATTGGCTTTCCTCAAAAAATGCCAATTATTATCCCGCGCCCACGCTTTGTCGGTGGTGGCAGTGATTCATGTGAATACAGTTGGTTCATTTGGGACAACGGTAATCGCTTCCAAAATATCCCTCAAGGTTTTAGCCATATCATTAGTGCGGATCTTGTTAAGTCACCAAAAATTAAAAAGGTCGCTTAATGAATCTGGAAGACCTAACCCGCAAAGCTGGCGTTGACGCGTCAGCTTTTTTTACCACCTTTCACGCCAAAGCGGATCTTGCATGGTCGGCCAAACTGGTTGCCGACCTGCCAGAGCATGTGGCCGTGACGTTATTCGGCCAATATTGCTATAAACGCCGCGCCTTAAACAATGGCCGTAGCCCAAACATTTGGTTGCGTAAACGTGTTGAAACCTTAACCGCCATGGTTAATCAATTCCCCATTCCTATATTTCACCTCAACACAGAAGACCGCCGCCAAGCCATTGCCGCCGAATGGGCAGACCGTTGCACGGGTGTATTGAATAATGTGACTGATTACGGCAACAAACAGGTTGATGCACTTGAACTGTTATTAGCCATAAAAGAACCAGCGGATCAGTGGGGATTTTGCCCAGCATTACCCGATTTTAATGGTTATGACGAAAAGAAAGCCAGCGGCGTGTTTGATGAACATGCCGCTATGTACAATCTGATTGCAGGCGCCATCGCCAGGTTAACAGATGAAAACTGGTGGCTACGCAAACTCAATAAAGCCTATTCGCATTATGAAGAACATACCGCCATCGTGGTGGGTAAAGTTCGCAGCGGCGTATCGCCTTACGTGTCTAACCATGCCTTTAAAGCTTGGCAGCAACGTAAACATGCCGCACGTTTATGGCTAAACGAAATGCAAGTGGTTAATGACGAACACGGATTGGAACTGACATTAGCCGATGCGGTTGCCGCATCAGTGGCTAACCCAGAAGTGCGCCGTGCTGAATTAATGGTGCGTATGCGCGGCTTTGAAGATCTCGCCATTGAGCAAGGTTTTGCTGGTGAGTTCTACACATGGACCGCACCCAGCAAATATCACAGTTACAAAAAAAGCATAAAAGGCCCGTCTTATTCTAATAAAAAATACGATGGTGCTACCCCAAAGCAAACCCAAGCCTACCTTTGCAACCAGTGGGCAAAATGCCGCGCTAAATTTGCCCGTGAAGACATTGAAGTGTTTGGTTTTCGCGTAGTCGAACCACACCACGACGGCACACCACACTGGCATTTATTACTATTTTTTAAACCAGAACAGCTACGCCATGCCCGTTCGATTATGCGTCGTTATGCCTTACAGCATGACAAGCACGACCTTGCACCCGCCAAAGGTAAAAAGAGTTTACGCCACCAAGGGTATAAACCACGATTTGATTTTAAAACCATTGATCCAGCCAAGGGTTCGGCAACCGGCTACATAGCAAAATACATCGCTAAAAACATCGATGGCCACATGGTAGACGATGATCACGAAGCTGAAACCAGCGGTAAAAACGGCGCGCAAAATGTTGCGGCGTGGTCAAGCACTTGGAACATTCGCCAGTTTCAGCAAATTGGTGGCCCGTCGGTAACCGTGTGGCGTGAACTGAGAAGATTACGTGAGGCCATTGATTTTGACGACGTAGTTGAACGCGCCCGCAATGCAGCTGATAGCAGTAATTGGTCACGCTACGTTGAAGTAATGGGCGGCACGTTTTGCAAACGTGCTGACAGACCTGTGCAACTAGCCAAGTCTATTCAGGACACCACAAACGTTTATGGTGAAGAAGTATCAAAAATCATGGGCGTAATGTCACAGGAAAACCACACCACTATTAACACCAGGTTAGATGGTTGGGAAATCCGCAAGCCGCAGGCCGATATGTACGTAGCGAGCCAAGATGAACGCGCTTTTGATGTGGCTTTTGATTTGTCTGTTGATCTTGCTTCTAAAAGCGGCGACAGCCGCGCACCTTGGAGTTCTGACAATAACTGTACGGACTCGATCAAAACTAACCAAAAGATCGCCAAAGGTGATCAGTTGTTAATTATCGAGGGCAGAAAGTTAGGGTTAGACAACGAGGATCTTAAACGCCTACGTGCGGGGTCCATTATTAACTCTGTTGTAAATGGTCATGACCAATATATTTCACTACGTCAGGGCATGTTGTTTGTTAGCCGCAGGCCACCCAATAGCCATCAAGCCCATAGTGATTGGGATGATCCTGCACTCAACTCACAATTTGAAGCATTTACCCGCGCCAGCATCAATGCCAACAAACAAGTATTGAACGCCCAAGCATGGCGAGTCGTCGACAAGCTATTGGATGTTGATGTCTGGCTGCAAGACATGTCACCAGATATGGCAAAACTCGCACTAGAGCAGCTGCAACATGTAGTTGATCTGCAGCAGCAAGAAAAGTACGCATCACCTTACGTTTATCAGCCAATTGAAGTGAATGCCGAATTTAACGAAACGGAGGACGATGATGCCTATTTTTGACCGTAACAATCCAGCAGACATTAAGGCCATAGCCGAAGCACAGCAACTTACCGTCGAATGCTTTGAACGCTATCAGCTTTGTAAAAAGCAATTAGACAACTTGAACAAGCAAGCCGTTCGCCAATGGTTAGAACGTCTGCCAACAGAACAACGAGAAAAGTGCCGAGTGACGTTAAATAACATCATGGCCACACGTCAGCAAAAAGGAAAAAAACATGTTTAGAGGTGATAACCAGTTTTCATTCAACATTGAAGATCACGAACTTGTCGTAGATAACTTTGCTGGCGGTGGTGGTGCATCAACAGGCATTGAATTAGCGATAGGGCGTCCAGTCGATATAGCCATCAATCATGATCCTGATGCAATTGCTATGCACAAAACCAACCATCCATTAACTAAGCATTATTGCGAATCAGTATGGGACATTAACCCAGTTGAAGCATGTGCAGGCCGTCCAGTTGGTTTGGCATGGTTTAGTCCAGACTGTAAGCATTTTTCAAAAGCAGCAGGCGGCAAACCATTAGAGAAAAAAATTCGTGGATTGGCTTGGGTGGCAATGCGGTGGGCCGCTACCGTTCGCCCAAGAATTATCATGCTAGAAAATGTTGAAGAGTTCGTAACGTGGGGGCCATTAATTAATATTGGAAGCAAAGAGCAACGGCCAGACCCTGCACGTAAAGGCGATACATTCAAAAGCTTTGTGCACCAATTACGCCAACACGGTTATGACGTTAAATGGAAAGAGTTGATCGCCAGTGATTATGGTTGCCCAACCATTCGCAAGCGTTTCTTTTTAGTTGCACGATGTGACGGCCAACCAATCGTGTTCCCAAAGCCAACCCATGGCAACCCGAATAAACAGCCGGTTAATAGCAGAACACTTAAACCGTGGAAAACAGCAGCAGACATTATTGACTGGTCAATTCCATGTAAATCGATATTTAACCGTAAAAAGCCAATCGTTGAAAAGTCACTAAATAGAATTTACAAAGGGATATCACGATTTGTGATTGATACCGATACGCCTTTTATAGCCCCAAAAGAAGCTAGAATAATCCAGCACGGAAAATATCTGCAATATATGCCAAGTAATGCTGAATCGTTAGTAGCAAGCTTTATGGTTAAGTATCGGGGAACTAATGTTGGATTCCCAATGACTGAGCCTATGCACACTATTACCGCTGGAGGAAATCATCTTGCAGAGGTCAGAGTATTTTTAATTAAGTATTTTGGCACAGGTATTGGCCAAGATATAGATCAGCCATTACACACCATAACAACCAAAGACAGGTTTGGTCTGGTTATGGTTCATGGTAATGCTTACAGAATTTTCGACATAGGCCTAAGAATATTAGAACCGCACGAACTGTTTGCCGCTCAATCGTTCCCAAGTGATTACATTATTAATATTGATCATACTGGTAAAAAATATTCTAAGGCCAAACAAGTTGCCAGATGTGGTAATTCGGTACCGCCACGATTAGCAGCTGCATTGGTTAACGCTAATTACCAAACGCCAATCAATATAGAGCAGGTTGCATAATGAAACTAACCAATGATGACCATCAAACAGTATTAACTTACTTTACCGCAAGACATCGCGATGCTGGGTATAAAGGACCATGTTTTATAAATTTGAAAAGACTTGCTGAAATTCATCTTTCTGGCAGTAAAGAAATTGCTTTATCTGCATTAAATAAGGCAATGAAATAATGAAAACACTCGTTCAAGGCTGCGAAAGTGCCGAGCAATTCGGAATATTACTCAAGATGACTCGTATTAACAGTGAAGCAAAGCAAAATGCATTACGGGCCTATTTAGTTGATGGCCTGCCTGCAAAAAGAGCTTATGCCCGTTTTGGAGTCACCCAACAGCATTTTAGCAACGCATTAGCCAGGTTAAACAAAGCGGCAGACTTAGCCATGCAATACAGTGACAATCATAAACGGCAGGCATAACGCAAAATCAACACCAGTTAACCAGTGTTGATTTTGTCCATATCACAGTTTTAAAAACTCGCAACCACCAAAAAGTGAGTCAAAATAGTTTTCAGTGAAAACTATTCGCACTAATTAATATAATTGCTTGTGCTTAATCGTTTTAACGACACCATCAAAAATATTGCTTTATTAAAAAAAGCCCTGCGAACGGATTCGAATGTAAACGAATAGATATGAAATAAAAGTAAGGTGTTTAATTTTTTATGATAGCAAATTGATTTTAAAGTCTTTTATTTTGATATCAATTGGTTTTTATGTGTTTAACAACAATAACAACAAATATGTTGACCCGTGATATTAGCTATTCTAATGGGTATATTCCCCAGCCACGCCTGCCTATTCCAAAGCATAAAAAACTCACTTAAGCTGCACCCAATCGCCTTATTGAAATTCGAATTTGAAAAACATTTCTCAGCAAGTTTTATCAGTAAGATTTGAGAGTGCACACTGAGTTGCGCGTTTTTAATTATGTAGATAATAGGTATGGCGTCGCTAATGGCGCGTCTTTATAAGAGGTAATATCAATGGGTTTAGCGTTTATTGAGCAAGTTGAATTGCTATGTGAATTACATGTACAACAAACCAGCGAGTCCGGAAAAGATAATTGTGTCTTAATGATGCTCATTATGGCTAAAAATGCGCGGCAAGAGCTTACAGAAAGTTTAGTTCACGTTGAAGTTGCAAACGATGCTCTAATGACATCGCGTTAACCAGTTGCTTAACTAATTGACTTGATGATTTTGCGCTAGGGCTTAGAGTGTGGCTAAACGATACGTTTGCAACGAACGTATGCCCGCACTCTGGGTCAGAGCATGAACAATACAAATTAGCATGTTCAACACTTAATCTGTCGGTTTTGCCAATAATGGCTTTTTTGCCGCACGTACATAACACCCGCATGTCGATCTCCCAATCGTTTGAACGCTAATGTTTAACGGTTCTAGTTTACGCCATAGCACTGTTTTTTTAAACAGTAAAAGGTACTTAGTAGCCGTAACCAAAATAATTATTTATGATAAAAATTTGCCATTTAGGATGAATATATATACATTTTGTATATACAAATATAAATGGCGTCTGTATATTACGGTCAAAGATAAGGAAGGAGTCTAATTTGGCTATCAAGATGTCGAAACCTGTAAGAGATAAACTCTTACAAAAACACGGTGTGAATGTTAGCGAGGTTTATGAGTGTTTTTTAAACCGCACTCATACGGACTTAGTCGATAATAGAGAAGACCATCGAACCAACCCGCCAACGAAATGGTTCATCTCAGAGACTGATAAAGGAATAAAGTTAAAAGTTTGTTACATACAAGATGCCGGTGATTTATTCATCAAATCTGTGTTTCCGCCGAATGACGTAGAGTCAGATATTTATAATCGATTCGCTAAAGAAATGTGAATTGGTATAAAGCTGTAACTATTCATTGGCTAAGGGTATGAATATGAAAATTGAAAGTACAATAGAGAACTGGGAAAACGGTACACTTGGTAATGATGAAGCATTTGTAGAGATAGCTACGGATATAACATCTAAAGAAGTAGATGATATGTTAGCCTTACAAATGATCTCAATCCGTTTGCAGAAGTCTTTAATACAAGACCTAAAAGATTTAGCAACTCGCAATGGATTAGGTGGTTATCAGCCACTGATCCGCAGAGTTTTAGAGCGATTTGTAGAAGCTGAAATGAAAATGATAGCTAGAGAATCAATGAGCCAACAAGTAGAAGTTGAAGTTGAGCATGATGAGAGACTAGTCAGCGGCTGCTAAGTTAAAAAATATAAAACCGCCATTTAGGCGGTTTTTTTATGTCTGCAACATTACTCCAAATCAAACACCAGCTTTAACTTACCGCCCACTTCTGGATCACGCGCTATCGCATCAACCAAATTGTTGATCAACGTCTTAGTCTCATTTTTAAAGTACACCGCATCATATTTAGCTGGGTCGCCAAGGCCTGCAGTATTGGCCGGAATAATGCCGGCTAAGCCAGGGGGGAAACGGTGCGCGTTTAATACGTCTTGAGCAGACACGTTTTTAACGTTCATAAACTCGTCTTTGCTTTCAAAATTACCCACGGGGATAATCTGTAAGCCTTTTTCTTTACCGTTGGGAATGTTCACAAACAGTGATCGGAAGTTACCCACGCCCTTTGAGTCTTGAATTTTCTCTTTAATGTCTTTCTCAACATTGGGGTCTAGGTTCGGGTCGGTGGCATACATAATGAAACCCATGTGAGCGCCATTAATGTAATATTTGCGTCTAAATAACGTGGCATCTTCATTTAACAATGCTGCTTGTAAGCCGCCTAAATAATCGGGGCAACCATACACCTGCTGTACAGGGTCATACTGGCGCACCCAAATAATGTCTTTGGCCTTATAGCGTTTAAATTGTTGATCACGCTCAAGCACTACCGCGCCACCATCTTCACCTACGCGGGTTCGATAACTGGGTAACGGAAACAACCGCACTGTTTGCCCAAAACCGTTGCGGATCTTCACTAACGCCACATCACCAAACTGCACAAAATTTAAAAACGTAGCGACAACTTCTTGGGCACTCATACCACCAGACAAAAAACGCGATGCAGCCATATTGGCGCGGCTTTGCACTATGCCGCCGTGTTGAGCATTACGGCGGGTTAGGTTAGCCAGCAAATGCCTATCAATAGGTGGCTCCCAATATTCATCACTTGAGTTGTAATAAAGCGAGTCGTAATCGGTAAGCCACATATTGGGCATCACCTGTTCAGGCAAACTAAACACCACAGGCGCGTTGCTGCTCGGTTGCTCAGTCTCGTTTGCTGTGTCGTCGTTCGCGGCAGTTAGTGTTGCATTGTCCATGATGATGATCTCTTGTGTTCATAATTAAGGGGTTCGTTGATCACCGCATGGGCAATCGCAAAAAATACGTCGGCATGGCCAGTGGCATTGTCGCGGCTGGCTTTAAAGGTAATGGCCCCGCCAGTGTCGGTGGTGGTTCGTCGTATCGCTAAACAACTCATGGCAATGTCTTTGTGTGAGGCATCCCACTCAATGCGGCCACCTTCAATCACATCAATCATTTTCAGCACCAAACGGGTTTTACTGCCAACACTGTAATGAATCGCCGTGGCCTCACGCGGGAACAAGGTACTGATAGAGTCGAACACCCCAGCACCAATGCCAGTGGTATCAACGCCAATGTAAGTCACCCGATAACGTGCATACACCTTTTGAATTTCGCTAACGTGATGGGCAAAGTTAAGCCCTCGCCAATAATGTTTTTCGAGTACGCGGAACTTTTCACCTTTCTTTTCACCTGGTGCAACCACAACCAAGGTCGCATTATCGCGGGTGCGTGATGGGTCATAACCTAGCCACACTTCACGGTTGCCAAATGGCCGCAAATCATTGGGTTTATGATCCTGCCATCGAGCCGCATCAACCATGCATTTTTCAAGGTCGCTGAACTTAAATACACTGTCAGCATCATCAACAAACACGCACATAAACAAGTTGGCAAAATCATCGCCGTTGTATTCATCGCGCAGTTCATCAATATCAAATAAGCCGCAGCCGCCAGCCAATGCATCTTCAATAGTGACCACAAAGCGCCACTGTTTATCTGGGCATAATCGGCCACGGTCGCGCATGGCATTAAAGGTGGGAAACTCAACCTCTTCACGGTCGGGTTTACCTTGGCGCCAATGGTCGCCCGTCCAAAATGAATAAGCGGGATGGGCCTTAGTCGATGGGGTTGAAAAGTAGGTTTTACGCCAATTCTTATGGGTCGCCATGGCAGAGGCTAATTTGTTTAATACATCAAACTTGCCAATCCAAAAGTATTCATCCACATACACATGGCCGTGGTAACTCTGCGCCGTTTTGCTGTTGGTACTTAAAAACCGCAATTCGGCATCACCGTGTTTGGTGTGCAACACAATTGGGTTGCCGGTTAATTCAATTTCGAAAAACTCTTGGGCAATGGCAATAATGTAACTGCGGAACACTTCAGCTTGCGAGCGTGAAGCTGACAAGAATATTTGCGGATCCCCTGTTAATACCGCTTGCTCGAATGCTTCACCCGCAAAGTAATAGGTTGCGCCTATTTGACGGCTTTTTAGAATGTTACGAATACGCTGATGCAAATTTTCGTGCATGGTTTTTTGGTATTCAAACAGCGATGCGTACCAGGTGCCAAAGTCTTCAGCGTCTAAATGGCTAACATCGTTTTTGCGCTTGCGGCCTTTACGAGGTTTATCGTCATTACCAGAGCGTTCGCCACCGTTGGTACTTTTGGTGCCACTACCTTTATTACCAGACTTGGAACCAGAACCAGAACCAAACGAATGGCCCTCGCTGATTAGCCGCTGCTTTTTCAACTTCACATGCTTTTCAATCAGCATGTCGAGCTCTTTTATTTGATTACCTGATTTGTCCTGAATATCCGACAACATCACAATGCGGCGCGCAATGGCCTCGTCTACTTCTTCCTCTCGCAGTAAATCACGCCAGCCGTATTTATCGGCCCAGTAGTACACCACCCGATTATTGGGCAGGGCTAACTCGTCCCGAATTTCATCAGGGGTGTGTCTGCGTAAATAAAGCCGTTTTGCGGCTTCACGAATTTCAGGAGAGTAGGCCATATCACTCAGGGTTAATGATTAATATTGCCAGTGTATTGACTATCGCGGCACTCATAACGGACTAAATATCGGCTCAGTTCCGATATTGCAAAAATCGGAATTACACCGAAGTTTGCCAAGTGATTGCACCTTGTCAAAGCCGTAAGCTGTAGGCCTAAACAGCATTTACGCATTTATCGACTTTAGGCAGGCAAACACATGGGCAAGCAAACTGGATGGGTTATCGCAGCAACCGAAGGCGCAACAGTCGACGGTCGCACTATCACCAAACAGTGGATTGAAGACATGGCCGCACAATATTCAGTGGATGAATATACTGCCATGATTTGGCCTGAACATTTCCGTTCATCATGGGCACCGTTTGAGGGTAAAAACTGGGGAATAGTAGATGAAGTCAAAGCCTCAACTAAAGACGGAAAACTGCGTTTATATGTCAAGTTAACCGCCAACGATTACTTATTAGCAGCTAACCAAGAAGGTCAAAAGCTGTTTATGTCAATCGAGCCAAACATTGATTACAAAGGAACGGGCAAAGCCTATTTATCGGGTATTGCCGTAACCGACTCGCCTGCATCAACTGGTACAACCCGCCTTAAGTTTTCAGCCGGTGACAATCACCACGACCACGAATACAGCCAATTAGAAGAGTTACAGCAAAGTGACTTCATTACGGAACAAGCAACGCCTACGGAACAGGGCTTGTTTGCCATGCTACGCAATTACTTTAATAAGCCAAACGCGGCAACCGACCCAACCGAGGAACCAGCAATGGAAAAAGCACAATTTGACGCCCTAATGGGCAAGTTTGAAACCTTTGGCAGCAAGTTAACAGAGCTTGAAACCAAAGTTGACACCTTTGGCAAAAAGCCAGAAGCAACTGGTACCGAAAAAACTGAAATTGATACCACCACAGTGACTGATAAAACAGACGAGCCAGGTGTTAGTGCTGAACAGTTCAGCAAAGTTGAAACCCTATTAACCGGACTAACAGAAAAGCTCGGTGCAATGGAAACCAAGTTCAATGCGCTAAGCAAAGAAACTGCAGGCCAAGAGCCTGATCCAGCAGGTCTAGGCGAATCTTACTCAGTGGTTTAAGACCCACTAAACCACTTTAGTCATTTATTAGCAGCGAGATAGCATCATGAATTTAACACCAATTGCACTAGCCTGTTTGCTTGCATATAGCTCGAACATGGCCACCGGATATCAAACACCAGACGTGAGTAAGCAATTTAGCGTTACTGGCCCAATGGAAACCAAACTGCGCGCCGCCATTCTTGATTCAGTCGAGTTTTTAAAACTGATCACCACAATGGATGTTGACCAAATTAAAGGTCAAGTTGTTAGCGTAGGCAACACAGGTATTGCCACAGGGCGTAAGTCTGATGGTCGTTTTACTTCAGGCCAAGATGTTAACGGTAATACCTATGAACTGGTCGAAACTGACTCTTGTGCCTTTGTCGGTTGGGGCACATTAGCAGTATGGGCCAACGCAGGCAGTGAACGTCAATTCATGAAATTAATGAGTGAAAACGCCACTATGCGTTTTGCCCTCGACATTTTACGCATTGGCTTTAATGGTACTTCTGCCGCAGCAGACACAGATCCTGTTGCCAATCCGCTTGGGCAAGACGTTAACAAAGGCTGGCATCAGTTAGTAAAAGAGAAAGCGCCTGATCAGGTAATGACTGACGCGATTTACTTTAACCCTGATGCAACAGGTGTTTTGAAAGATGGTGAATACAAAACATTAGACGCCATTGTTACCGAAGTTAAGAACACCTTGATCCCTGAACAATTCCGCAACGACCCACGCTTGGTTGTATTGGTTGGCAGTGACTTAACCGCAACAGCTCAGACTAAGTTGATGAACCAAGCAGACAAGCCAACCGAACGTGTTGCCGCGCAAATGATGGATAAATCCATTGGTGGTTTAAAGGCATACACACCACCGTTCTTCCCAGGTAAACGCCTAGTGGTGACATTGCTTTCAAACTTGCATTGCTACACCCAAAAAGGCACCCGCTCGCGCAAGTCTGAAAACGTAGAAGACCGTAAGCGTTGGGAAGACAAGTATTGGCGCTTTGAAGGGTATGCAGTTGATGAAATGCAGGCATACGGTGCAATCGATGAAGCTGCAATGAATATTGGCGCAGCCCCAGCAGTTTAACCCTATCACTAGGCACTCACTGAGTGCCTAGTTAATCCTTTATCAAATAGCTAAATAGGACATTGCCATGAGTGCCATCGCTAATTTTAAAAAACGCCGTGCAGCAGAAAAAGCTAAACAACAAAATCCATCAAATCAATATGCAGCATCAACGCCAGCACCAGAGAACGAAGCGCTTTGGTTATTAGGCAAACTGTTCAATTGTTCGAACGAACTAGCCATTGGTGTAGCAGAAGCGTTTGTGGGTAAAGGCTTACACATTGTTGATGATGAAGTGCATATGTTCGAACCAAATCCGCACTATGTAGATCACACTTCTGGCAAAGACCAAACTGTGATTACAGAAGCCACCGAGCAGCAAAAAATCAATGCTGAAGTAGGTGTGAATCTAGTTGAAACCCTAAAAAGCCTTCAACAAGAAAAAGCTGAGTCAACTGACAGCGTGAACGATGCAGCTGACAAAGTAGAACAAAGCGCCAGCGCAATTGACGACAGTGCCAATGACTTAGCCTACAGCGCTGACAGTATTGCCAATTCAGCGAACGACATTAAAGAAGCGACAGCAGAGCTAAAAAAGCCGTCGGCGGCGCCCGCATCCTCGCATGGCGAGAAAGCCGTCAAGCCAAAAAACAACTCGAAAAAGTAAGCGCTACAAGTAACGGCAAATATGCGCCAAGCCTGCACTTACAACTGATCGAACTTGAAACAGATTTAAAACGGCTAAAAGCCTTTGCAAGACGCAGCGACAAGGTAAGCCATAAACGTGATGTGTTACTGCCCAAGTGGCTACCCATTACAACCGACTATTTAGCTGCACTTGCCGCTAACAACCAAAAGGACAAAGTAGATGATCATCCTATTTTTGCTTACTGCATTGTGTGGCTGTTTGATGTTGGTGACCTTGGCCGAGCTATTGAACTGGCGTTTCGCGCTATCGAACTGGGGCAACCAATGGCGGGCAGCATTCGCCGTCAGTGGGCAGGTTTTATTGCCGACACGGTATTTGATTGGGCAGAAGTGCAAGCAGAAAACGGCAACAGTATTGAACCGTATTTCAGCATGGTGTTTAAGCGCGTGGTTAACGATTGGAAACTGCCAGAACCGGTTACCGCAAAGTTTTACAAGTTCGCGGGGCTGGCATTACTGCGCACATCTAACGGCGACATTAAACCAACACAAATTGGCGACATTAGCCGCTTGCAACAAGCTGATGCGTTACTCGAAAAAGCGGCCAGTTTGCACAAGCATGCCCAGGTGAAAACAGTAAGAAACAAAATTGATATGCGAATACGTGCGTTAGAGGCTTATGGGTCACAAGAAAGTGGCTCACAAGAACAAGGCCAATAACGTAAGGGACCAACTCCCAACCCTCCAGTTCGCTAGCTGAGTGTTTAACAGGTGACTGTTAATAACCACTGTGACGCTAACCGAACTGAACCCAATTAACACAGGTGATGTATGACATTTGGATTTGAAGCCGGACAACAACAAAGCATTGCTATCGACACAGATAGCGGCTGGCCTGCATTGTCAACGGGTGAATTTCGCCAGCATCGTCGCATCCCTGAATATTTTGAAGAATCAGTATTAGCTGATTCGCTCAATCGTAGCGTGGCAGAAATACAGCAGCAATTGCTTAGTTTCATCATGACAGCACAGGGAACGGAAGCCCCTTTTGCCTTAGACGCCAGTCTAGCGCCTGATTTCAGTGCGCAGCAAATTAGCATTTACCGCGGGGCTGTTTATGCCCGTTCTCATGCCGATTTGCTGGGCTATTTTTCTGCTGTTGACCAAAAAGAAGCAGGCAACAACAAAGCCAGCGACGAAGCACAGCAAGACGCCATATTAGCGCAATCAAACCGCTCAGTACGTTTATTGATGGGCCTTGGACGTGCCGGAGTGCATTCATTATGAGCATTCAAACTAAGACCCAGTTGCAGCTATTGGCCGAATTTTTACTCACAAGCTTATCGCCAATTGTTAAAGCCAACGATCTCGATGCATGGCAAGAAAACGGCACATTAATACTCAACGGTGAAGACAAAGGCAGCGAAGGCTATCAAGTCGCGAAGTGGAAACACAACGCCGTGATTGCACTCGAACGCTTCCCGCACCGCCGCATTAACCCATACAACCTATTAGCCATGGTGGCCGCATTTTTAATTGACAGTAATTGGGCCCGTGATGAATACGGCCTAGATGATCCACAACTGGATATCGACGTGGTGAGTAAAGACCACGCCACAGTATTAATTGAAGTGCAGTTAATGGATGACATTGAACTGCTACCAGATGACAACGGCCCAGTGTTTTTTAACGGCGAACGCTACCGTGTGTCATTAGTGCCATTAAACATAGCTGAAACCGTTGATGTGCAGCAGAAGGGGGCAGAATGAGCTTAGTTATCACCCCAAACAAACAGCAAGCATTGAGCATAAAGCATCAGTTGATACTGCAATCACTGCCCGCAAACAAGCGCACTCGTATTTTAAAAACACTGGGGCGATACGAACGCGCATTAGCACGCAAACGGATACGTACTCAAACCACGGTTGACGGCACTCACATGGCCAGCCGCGCCGATGGTAAAAAAGCCAAGATGCTTAAACGCATGGGCAGAACATTAGAACCTTACGTGAAAAACGCCAACCGTTTAGAGCTTAAGCATAAAGCGGGACTAACAGGCCGAATAGCTGCGTTGCATCAAGACGGTGGCACAGAGTCAATGAGCGCCAGCCGCATGGCACGCATTCATGGCAAACCAGACTACAAAGCTGCCGCAACACGCAGCCAAGCTAAAGCGCTTATTGCATTGGGTTATAAAACCAAAAAAGCCAAAGGCAAAGGTTACCGTCGCGCAACCATAAGCGAAATCACGGAAAACCTAAGCCAAGGCAAAGCGGGTGTGATTTTGTCGGTACTGCGCGACAAGCCAAATAAAAACCGTTGGCCAATACCCGTTAAAGCGCGTCCGTTCTTGGGTGACACGACCCCAAACGTACAACGTGAATTAGTAAAAATCATTGACCATATCAACAGCAAAAGAGGCTAACCATGGCACTAGGTAAAGTACAAGTTAACAATTTGAATCTCGGCCAAGGTGACATTGCCGCCATCGAACGCCACTTTCTATTTATTGGTCGTGCGGGTTCAGTAGGTGAAGAAAGCCAACTGTTTAGCGTAAACGCCCAAACGGATCTTGAAGACGCATTAGCCGACAGTGCCCTGCGCGCTCAAGTGATTGCGGCGCAATTAAATGCGGGGCAAAACTGGACGGCTGCAGTTTATCCACTGGCAGACGGTGAAGACGTATTTGAAGCGATTGATCGCGCTAACGAAGTGCAAAGCTTTGAAACGGTAGTGTTCTGTGACATCAGCAATACAGCGGTTGAAATTAGCGCCAAGCACGATTACTTAGCTAGCTTGCAAGCAACACATGGCCGTTTTGTGTCTGGTTTGGTTGCCGTACCAGGTATCGATGCTGCTACCCAAACATGGTCCGCGTATGAAGCTGCGCAAGTCGCATTGGTTGCAGGGCTTGCAAATCACTTAGTGATCCCAGTGCCGCAATTGCACGCTAATAACGTGGGCGTGTTGGCTGGTCGCTTATGTAACTACGCTGTGAGTATTGCCGACAGCCCAATGCGCGTGGCAACAGGTAGCGTAATGGGATTAGGTTCTGGTTTAGAGAATGCACCAGTAGACAGTGCAGAAAAGCCATTAGAGTTAGCCACCTTAAACACCTTAGCCACAGCCCGTTTTAGTGTGCCGCAGTGGTACCCAGACTTTGAAGGGATCTATTGGGGTGACGGTTCCACATTAGACGCTGCAGGCGGTGACTATCAGTACATTGAAAACATTCGTGTAGTGCATAAAGCCAGCCGTGAAGTGCGTATTCTCGCCATTCGTCGCATTGGTAATCGCGCCCTTAATTCAACACCTAACAGTATTGAGTTAAACAAAGGCTACTTTATGAAGCCGCTGCGCAACATGAGCAAAAGCACCACTATTTTAGGGACTCCGTTCCCAGGTGAAATTACTCCCCCCATCGACGGCGACATTGAGATTGTATGGCCTACAAACAAAAGTGTAGTGATTTATATGGTTGTTCGCCCTTACAACAGCCCTAAATCAATCACAGTCAACATCATGCTTGATTTAAGCAGCATTTAACGCCTAGGAGAACCAACATGCGTTTATCTGGAATGAATTTTAACGTCAACTTGGGCGACATCATGCTGCAAGTAGACACGGCAACATTAACCATTACCGACAACAGTGGCGTAAGCCAAACCAGCGGTGTACCAGATGGTTATGTAGATGGCGATGTGGCTGCTAGTGGTGAACTGAGCATTAACGCCAGCAATTTTAAGCTGATTTCAAACTCAGCCAAATCAGCCGGTTCGTGGCGCGGCATGAAAACGTTCGACATCATGTTTTACGCAAAAACAGCGAAAGACGAAATGAAAGTTGAAGCCTTTGGATGCCGCATTAAGTTAAGCGACATTTTAGATATCGACAAAAAAGGCGGTCAAGCCTCGTTATTTAAAATTCCGTTTGATGTAACCAATCCTGACTTTGTGCATATCGATGGGGTGCCATATTTACGCCCTGACGAAATTGAAAACATTACGCAGTAGGCCAAGCAGTTAATAGAGAGTCGATAACGAATGGATGACGCCGACAGAGCAGGCATTGAGCAAGAACGCCTTGAAAAAGCCTTTTTAGCCAAGCGAACCATGCCACAGCCGAGTCGGCCAAGCGCAACACAGTGTATTGAGTGCAACATCGCAATACCTGAAAAGCGCCGCCAGTTCGTACCGGGTGTGCAGTTGTGTGTTGAGTGCCAAACATTAAGTGAGTAGAAGCGATGAGTAAAACAAAAGTAAATTTTGGCTTTATTTCAGGATTAGAAGGTGGCCCAACATGCACCGGATATGTGCCGGATCCTGTGCATTCAAAATCGGGCGTCACTATTGCCACGGGCTTTGATCTTGGCCAGCGCTCAACTGATGATTTGCAAAAGTTTTTACCACAGCCATTAGTGCAGAAGTTAGCTAAATATTGTGGATTAACTCAACAATCGGCGGTGCAAGCCTTACATGATGCGCCGCTATCAATAACAGCAGAAGAAGCACACATGATTGACCTGTGTGTAAAAAGTCAATTGCTTGAACAGCTGCTGTATAGATACAACCGAGATTCTGCATTGCCTTTTGACCAACTAAAAGAGCAACAGCAAACCGTAATAGCGTCAGTAGCGTTTCAGTACGGCAATTTAGCGCGTCGCTGCCCTAACTTTTGGCGAGCCGCTACGCAACAGAACTGGCAGCAAATGGCTATCGAATTACGTGATTTTGGCGACAGATACCACAGCCGTCGAAATCGTGAAGCGAACTATTTAGACATGGCGGGAATGTAACATGGACTGGAAATCAATTAGCGGAACCGTTGGCACCATCGCCGGAGCAGTCGCCCCGTTACTGGGTGGCCCTATTGGTTTGGCTGTCAGTATTGGTAGCCAAATTGCCGGTGCATTGGGTACAGAAAATACCCCAGAAGCCGTGCAAGCCGCCTTGCGTAACGACCCTAACGCAGCATTAAAACTGCAAGAGTGGGCACAGCAAGAACGTGAGCAAATTCGCCAAGCCAACATTGAGCTGCAACGCATTGCATTAGATGAATATAAAGCTGATTTAGCTGATCGCCAAAACGCTAGAAGTGAACACAAAGACCATTGGATGCCCGCCACATTAACACTTGTGTTGCTTGGGTTATTTGCCGCAGTGTTATGGGCGTTATTTTACGGCCCAGTGATTGAAAGCAACCGAGATTTGATTGTGTATTTGGTGGGTAATTTATTCACCTTAGTGGCGGGTGCCGTGACGTATTGGGTGAGCTCAACCAAAGAGTCCAGCGACAAAGACAAGATGATGGGACTACTGAATAAGGGCAATGCGCAAAGCCCAGCAATCAAAGAGGTGTAACGCATGGAATTAACAAATTGGTTATTGGTTATCGTTGGCATTGTAGGGGTATTACTCACTATCGCCGTGCCGTTAATCGCCTATCTAAACAGTGTGGCGCATAAAACCAGTAACGAACTGAGCAACCATAAAACCCATGTTGCCGAAAACTACGCCACTAAAAATGACGTGAAAGATCTTGGCGACCGAATGGAACGCCAGATGCAAGCCGGATTCGACAACCTAAAACAATTACTCACTAACAAGGACAAAGCAGTATGAAAAAGCAAATCACATTAACAATCGCCGCATTAACCATTGGTTTCACTATGACAACCGACGATTACAACAGTTATTTAAACGAAATTATGCCAGACAACAAAGTGGCACCAGCCCACAACCTTGTGATGCGAACGGTTGATGCTGAACAAAAAGAAGAGCTGCGCGGAATTTTAGACACATCACCTGGTGCAGCACTGCAAATTGCAGGTTTGCTTACTCAGGAGTTCGCGCCGTCGATTGCCATTAGCGTAAAAAAATAAATGCGCTGGTTGACGCCATAGGCAACAACCAGCTTGAGCAATTACTCACAATGCGTCGCTATTTATTGCCCCACGAAGATGACAGCGAAATAAGCATTGCCCGTGCAGCTTGGTTACTCACCAGACAGCGCGAAGATTTAGAAGCCATTGTCACCAACGCCGTATGTAAGGCGTTTGGTGGTAAGTAAAACAGGTAAAAAGGAATAGCATGAGCTTACCCGCACCGTTAATGTTTACCGTTGGATTAATAGACCAAATTACTAAGCCGATTGCCAAAATCAGCCAGCAATTTAATGGCCTAGCGTCCAACTACCAAGCCGGAACCATGAAAATGGCATCGGGCATTGGTGGCATTGCGGCCAGTGGGTATGCACTGCAAAACGCCTTAATGCCAGCCATTGAAATGGACCGTGCACTGGGTGAGGTTAAATCCTTGGGGGTGCGTCAGTCAGCTCTTAAAATGCTCACTGATACGTCATACGAGTACGCGCTTAAATACGGCAAGTCATCCACTGAGTTTGTTAAATCAAGCTATGACATTCAATCGGCAATTGCTGGGCTTAATGATGCCGATTTATCCGCGTTTACCTTATCAAGTAACGTATTGGCCGCAGCGACTAAAGCAGATGCGGCAACCGTTACTGACTATATGGGAACCATGTACGGCATCTTTAAAAATGATGCCATGAAAATGGGCGAAGGTGCTTGGGTAGAACGCTTAACTGGCATGACAGCAACAGCAGTACAAGTTTTTAAAACAGATGGTAAAAAAATGGCTGATGCCTTTGGCGCATTAGGTGCCTCGGCAGGGCTTGCACCACTTGAAGAACAAATGGCGATTATGGGCACACTGCAAGCCACAATGCAGGGCAGTGAGTCAGCCACAAAATACAGATCGTTTTTAGCGGGTGTGGGTAAAGCACAAAAAGCGCTTAACCTGCAATTTACCGACGCGAACGGCACCATGTTACCCATTGTCGATATCCTCAATAAAATTAAAGGCAAATACGGTGATGTAATCGACGTGGCTGAAGGTGATGCTTTAGCTACCGCATTCGGTTCGCAAGAAGCCGTGTCCATGGTTAAGTTACTGTTGAACGACATTAACGGCCTAAACGGTTCAATTGAAAGTTTGGGCAAAGTTAAAGGTATGGAACAGGCCGAAATAATGGCCGCAGCCATGACCGACCAAAGCGAACGTCTAGCCCAAAGCTGGTACGTGATCCGCGCCGCCTTTGGCACCGCAGTATTGCCAGCATTTAATAGCTTTGTTGGTTGGATTGCTGACATGGGCCGCGATGTGATGGCGTTTACTCAGCTATACCCAGAACTGACCAAATACATGGGATATGCCGCAATAGGCCTACTAGGTTTAGTTGCTGCAGGTGGTTTGTTTACCTTAACCATGGGTGCTGGCCAAATGGCTATGGTTGCGTGGGGCGTAGCCGCCATGGTGTGGGCTGGAATTAATGCAGGACTAACTACCGGATTAAGTGCTTTGCGCGGGGTTATGCTAGCAGTAAACATTGCCATGTATGCCAACCCAATAGGCTTAATTGTCGCTGGAATTGCTGCAGCAGTTATCGCTGTTGGTGCATTAATTTATTATTGGGACGACCTAAAAGCCGTAATGTCTGATTGGGGATGGATTAAAGCTATCACCGGCATATTTGCCACAGTATGGGGCGGCGTTAAATCCATTTTCAATGACACCATGAATTGGATTATCGACAAGCTAAACATGATCCCGGGTGTTGATATTGATGCCAACATATCGAGCGCTAATATTCCAAGCGTTGCCGCAATTGCCCCAATAAAAACCAGTGTTGCCCGTGGTGGTATTACCCAAAGTCTATCAACGGCCAACCAACAAAAATCAACCAACGTAGGCACCGTCAACGTGTACCCAGCCAAAGGCGATAACGTGAATATTCCAGCTTACTTGGAGATGCACGCATGAGTCTATTTCTTGATTTGCACATTAATAATGGTGACGTGGTGCTAGATGCCGGATTAACGCCAACTTACTTAACTGACCGAGCCGTAATCGCCCAAGACATAGTGCATGCCATTTTAGACACCGGCTTAGCACATCTTTTAGTGAGCGATCGCGGAACAGGTGTAACGGCAGACACCCAAATAAAAATCAAATTATTGGTTGAGGATGACGTTCGCATCATGCCTGGCACAGTGCGCGTTGAGCAAGTGTCATCAGGCCAATGGTGGGTATATGCCGACACCATTAACTTTGGCGCCGTTTCTTCACAAATTACATCAGGCGGAGTGCTTTAAATGGCTGACAAAATACAAGTACCAACAATCGACTTTGCCAAAATTGTTGAAGCTGCAGGCATACCAACCACAGAAGACGGCTGGAAAGCATTGTTTAAGCAAGATGTAGAAGCCGAGGGCAGTATTATTGCCAACGACTCACCTTATTCACCGTTTTGGCGTGTGATCACCGCCATTATTGCCAAGCCTGCAACGTGGATTGTTAACAAGGTACTTATTGATGCAATACTGCCAAATTTGTTTTTGCTAACGGCAAACGATGATTCGTTTATAGAAGCCAAAGCATGGGAACACGACTTAACCCGCAAAGAAGACGAATTTTCCAAGGGTAAAGTGCGCTTTAACCGTGCTGCAGCAAGTGGTCCTAGTTTGTTAATACCTGCAGAAACCGTTATTCAAACCGATGCCATTAAAGGCATTGTTTACCGCGTGATAACCACTGATGATGTGATTTTGCTACAAAACAGCTTAAGCGTATTAGTGCCCGTTATTGCAGAAAAAGCAGGCGCAGCATACAACCTAGGTGCAGGTTATTACCATGTTTTACCTGAGTCAGTAACCGGCATTGGTAGCGTGAGCAATGACGCTGATTGGATAGACGTATTAGGTGCCGATGCTGAAAGTAATGATGACTTAAAACTACGCACCCGCAACGCTTTTACTGCCGCTGCACCTTGGCATATTGATGCAGTTTATCGCGCCATGCTTACCGAACGCGCAGGACTAGACGCCGATAATATCTTTTTTGAACACGATGCACCCCGCGGTCCGGGTACTGCAAATGCGTATATTTTGCTTGATACCGGTGAACCATCAAGCGAGCTCATTACCGACTTAAATCAATATGTGATGGACAAAGGCTACCATGGCCACGGGGATGACTTATTGATTTTGCCGTTACCAGGTGTTGATACCAACATAGGTGTAACGGTTTACCCTGATCCTAAATTATTAACGGCAGAAGTGATCACCTTGCTTAATGGCATTGAAGACTTTATTCGCTGCGCATTTCGTGAAAATACCAACTACACCGCCACCAGAACAGAACCTGCAACCCGCTTTAGCTTTAGCCGCTTAAGCCAAGAGCTACACAAAGAGTTCACTGGGTTGGAGTCACTAAACTGGCATCAAACAGACATTACTAGCGCCAACAATGTGCCTCGTATCGATACGTTAACCATTACCAATGGTAACGACGCATGAACATTGATTGGAGCGACCTAACCAAAATGCCTTACTGGTTAGCAAGGCCGGGCAGCGAACTGGATAAGTTGCGCAAAGGATCTGTGAGATTTTGGCAGCGCGTTACCGACATGCTGGCATTTCCATCTAAGCAACTAGACCCAATGACAGCAGAATTAGCATTTGTGCACCTGTTGGCATGGGAGCGAGACATTGAACAAATCCCCAGTGAAACCGAACTGATGTATCGAACCCGCGTGAAATATGCTTTGCCGTTCGCCAAAGGCGCAGGCAGTAAAAGCGGCTGGCTGGATATGTTTAAAAAGCTCGGCATGCCGTGGGTAACTATTGATGAACGTTTCAGTGAAACAGATTGGGACGTAGTGGACTTGCAGTTATTAGATATCGATTTTGGTGAGCGTCAAAACCTGATTAGTTACATCTGCCGCCAGTATGGCCGCACAACTCGACGATACCAGTACACCACTATTGCCAAAATGGCTGTGATGTCGCCACCTAAAAACTTTGATAACCATAACGATATAAGTATGGCCACGGTGAATACCAATTTGTTGCCAGCTAAAAGACTAATGACAATGGACAGCGAATCTAGCTTCCTAGTCGCCGCAATTAAGCAGCTTTAAATAAAAGCTAAACAGATATAAAAGAGAACAGAGGAACTAATACCATGGCACAAGTGATCACCATTGCGGGCGAACGTTTATTTGCACTTAAAGCACAGAACAATGAACAGTTAGATGTTGATACGTTCATTTTTGCCAACGTGCCAGGGCAAGACCCAAACGCAACCATTGACAGAAACGAAGGCTTACCACCAGTAGGCCAAATTGTGCATCAGCAAATAGTGCAGCAAGTGGGCCGTGTAAACGATAACGTGGTCATTTACTCAACCGTAATGGACAGCTTAACAGGCCCATTTGATTTTAACTGGGTTGGTTTGTATTCCTCTGTAAACCAAACATTGATTGCCGTGAGTCATATTCCTAGCGTAAGCAAAACAGTTACCGTACCAGGTGCAGCAGGTAATACGCTAAATCGTAACTTTGGTATTGAGTACAGCGGCATTGCAGATTTGACGGGCATTACGGTTGCACCAGAAACATGGCAGTTAGATTACACCTCACGTTTGAGCGGTATGGATGAGTTAACTCGTCAGCTAGCATCAGACATGAATGGTAAAGATTGGTTTATAGATGACGGTTTTAAAGTTGTACCACGATCAACAGCAAATACTTTTAACATTACTGCGGGAGCTGGTTACGTGTCTGGCCTGCGCGTTGAATTGAAACAAGATCATATTTTAACCCTGCAATCTTATCCTCAGTTTGTTTACGTCGATGCATGGTTTGATGGTGATGCGTCTAGCAAGTGGGCGCCAAAGACTGCATTTACCGTGACGAACGGTGAGATGGATGATTACATTGACGTGAATGGTAAGCCGCATTATGTGTTTAAGTTGGCACGAATTAATGATGAAGACACTATAGAAGATTTTAGAGTTCAGCAGAGTCTAGACAAATTTGATCGTAGTTTTAAAGATGTATCAGAAATGACTGACTTTAATAGTCCTAAAATAGGAAAAAAATATTCAACAGGGAGAACGATTTGGGAAGTTATTACTACAAATAATGGTATTGAACTTAAAAAAGGGTTATTTGCAAAATCAATCACCCCAGTAGACCCTATAGATTTTGGAGCTGACAATACTGGTAATTTTGATTCAACACAGGCATTTATATTGGCTAGAACGTATGCTTCATCATCATTAATATGGAGTTATGGACGGTATAGGCTAAAAGACTACGAGATACTTGATGATAATTTTATTGAGTCTAAGAATGCTGTAATTATGCCACTTACAAATGAAGACACAGCTGTAATCGCTAATAATAAAAAAAATTGGTCACTCACAGGGAAGACTGTTTTCTTAGGTAGCCGAAATAATTTGACTGATAAAATAAATACAGGGGAATGTGGGCTAAAGATTATTGATAGTGATAATTTTTTATTAAATAACGTTGTTTTTGCTAGATTCAAAGGATTAGCATTTGATCGCCAAGGGCAAACTGGTGCAGGTACTGAGTATTATGGTAATCGTGGCCAATATAGCAATATCTACATGTATGAAAATCTAGAAGGCGGTAAAATATCGGCAGAATACGAGGTTTACACAAATCTAAACGTTGTAGCGAACGAAAGAGGTTTTGAAAGCACAGGAGGGAATATTAAGTGGATTGGAGGAAACTGCACTAACAATGAAGATGGATTTATTATATCAAATGGTCCAAATAATGGTCATGGGATTGCAGTTGGTGTAAGTTTTAACCACAATAAAGACCGTAATATTTCAATTAATAAAACGGGTAATGGATTCACTTTTGAAGGGTGTCATTCATACGCAAATGACTCTAATGGGTCTGGTAGGATTGAAATTATACAAAGTGGCGGTATTGATTTCCATGGAGGAACTTACGATTGTTGGTTTGACATTGACGAAACTCCAGCAGCAGGAATTGGCGATAACTTTATCAGAGATATTTTTGCACCTGGCGGTTACGGACCTTTAAAAATAGCTAACCAACTGAATTTACGAGCAGCAACTATGCTGACGAGTGGAATACGGGGGGCAGGAGCTATAAATGCAGTAGATGGGCTGAATGTAAATGACATATCACCAATTGCTTTTTTAGTTAAACGAGAAGGTAATACTCCACAGACTATTGCTGACGGTATTAAAACAAATCTGACATTTAATGAAATTCGCCCTATTGGTGATTCAAGAGGATTACTTTCCGTAGACGATATTTCTGAATTTCCAACTGCTTACAAAGGATATTACAGCATAGCATTTGACGGTATAGTTGCAGGAATTACAATCGACAAACTCGATACGTACATAATAGTTACTGTTGATAATACTGATATTAATTTTCAATATGGACAAGAAGTTGGCATTGTTGGAGGCAAAACAGGATTAAAATTCAATTTTAATCTAAAAGTTTATGCAGAAGAAAGTATTGAGCTAAAAGTTCACGCCAAAGGAACTGAATTAGTTCATGCCCATATATTCCCATCAAATATAGAAGTTATTCTAATCCAATGCTAACTCTAAATGATATTCAGATTGTCATCAAAACTGTGCGCATCACCGCCAGCCAAGAGCTGGCGACAGAGGACGCAAGCGGCCAAAGCTCTAGCACTGATACTGCTGAAACGGGTATTAAAGCAAAAATGTTGTCTGTATCGGGTTTTATTACATTTGCTGATGCGCAGCAATTAACAAACTTATTTAAGTTAGCCGAAGCAACAGAAGCCGGGGCGCGTATGATTTACCGCATAAGCAATAAAACCGCTGAAGCATTAGGAGTTAAGCAGGTTCGTTTTGCCAGTAAAATTGAAGCAGTTGAACAGCAAACCACCCGTCAATGGTCAGTAAGTTTTACCTTGCAAGAATATCGCAGTGTGCCGCAAAAGGTAGAAGAACGCCAACCAGATGCCGCAGCCAATCAACAAGGGGCTAGCACCACTGGAGAGTCGGGTTTTCAATATGCATCACTGCAACAAAACCTAACAGAGAACTTAGGCATCTTGAGGTCGTAATGAGTACACCAAATGCACGATTTATTGCCAGAGCATATATCGACAATCAAAAAGTCGATATGACTGATCATTGGGTCGTGCTGCAATCAAATACACCAGGTAACGGTCAAATTACCATTAATACCAAAGTGAAACAGTATGCGATTGTTGCGGTAGATCTTGGTTGGGGTGACATGATTGAAAGAGTATTTATCGGCTATGTTGAACGTGTCATGCCAGCCGTTAATGGCTGGTATACATTGTTTTGTCGTGAGCTATCGGCTTCATTAGCACTCAATTACAGCGTCATGCTACGTCATCCAACCTTAAAGCAAGTATTAGATGAACTCAGCCAATTAACAGGGCTTGAGTTTTTAGTACCTGATAATGCTTACGCTGAAACCGCAATACCGTGCTTTTACTGCGACAGTTCTGGATATGCCATGTTAGATAACATTGGCCGCTCGTTCCGTATTGACGACTTTATCTGGCAACAACAAGGTAACGGTAAAATATACGTTGGTAGCTATCAAGATAGTTTTTGGGCAGATAAGCCAATTGTCATCCCAAACAACTTAATGACTAACCACCAAGCTGGACGAACGGCAACCATACCCGCAGCCCCAATGATTAGGCCAAACGTATTGGCCAACGGTAGCCGCATTAAAACCGTCGAGTTTAAAGAAACTCAAATGACCATAACGTGGTGATATATGGAAACCATAATCAATAGAATTATTCGCCGCTTATTCCCAGAACTCACCGCAAAGCTACATTTACCACGTTGGGGTAAAGTGGTGGCCTTGCCTGAATTACCAACGGTCGACGGCGAACGCGGTAGTGATCCGTTTTATCCACGTTATGCCGTTGACGTGCAGCTACTTGATGAAAACGGCACGGCAACCAAATCAAAGGTACTTCAAGCCGTACCATTACCATTGCCAGGTGCAGGCAATAAAGCGGGCAGGTTAGAACCGCCAGCCATCGGTTCAATAGTTGAAATAGCATTTGCGTATGGAAGACCAGACAAACCGTTTATCAGAACAGTATTACCCTTTGGTTGGGACCTACCCGCAATCAAAGAGGGAGAAACCCGCACCCAAGTACGCGACGGCGTATATCAACACATCGACGATAAAGGCAACTTTGAAAACAAAACCGATGAATCACTAAAAGACATCATCGGCAAACTGGCTGAACTACAATGTGAAACCCGCAAAGTAACAGCGGGCATAGAACAAGACCACCGCAGCCCCAAAACATGGATAGGTAGCGATGGCGAGAACGTACTCAAGTTACTGTCAGAACTCATGGCAACCGTTAGCGCATTAGCATCAAGCTGTGCCAACCACACCCACGCCAACGGCGCACCACCTGACCAAGCGGGTGACTTCAGCGACCAATCATCACAGGCCGATGCACAGAAAGCGCGGCTTGATCCCATCGCTAAGTAACCAGCGATAGAAATAGGGGCCTTGTCAAACTGCATATTTATTGCGTTTGTGCGTTTGTATTTAGTTGTAGTGGCAATACTGATAATTTAAAGTAGAATTGAGATTTTCCTTTAAATGGATTTATCATGGACAAGTACATCAATCGTATCTTTGGTACTTTACCAAAGACAGGCAAAGAAATATCTATTGAAGCAAATGGGAAAAATGTAATCATTACGGGTAAGAACGGTTGTGGAAAAACAGTCTTCTTAACTACATTATTTGAGTCGATATGCTCAGGCTTTAGCTCCAACATACTTGAGAAAAGAAATAATCTGATTAAAACTCTTGAATCTCATAAAGAACGTTTTGAGATGATTCAAACTGAAAAACCAGAGAAGAGTGATAGAATAAAGGAAATTGAAGGGCTTTTGAGAGATCTGTTTAAATTTAATGAAATTGAACTATCATGGCACGATCACGCTGAAGCGATTGATAAACTGAATAAAAAATTACTATTAGTAAGATTTTTCAAAGCAACTCGACAATATTCAAGCTTAACACCTCGTCCAGAAAACAGAACCTTATCTGAAATCAGGTTAAATGGAGGCGCTAAACAACTGAACCAAGATTTTTCAACTACTTTCGAAACCTACTTTGTTTGCCTTTTGGAGGCAGGTTATTTAGCTTATGCCATTCGAAATGAAACTGAACAAAAGAATAAAGTTGATTTATGGAAAAAATCAATAGAAGTTGATTTCAAAAATTTGTTTGAAGATGAATCGCTAGAGATTAAATATAAAGAAGTAGAAAAAAAGTTCTATATTAAACAAGATGGTAAGGATGAGTATACTTTATCAAACCTGTCATCTGGCTACTCAGCTATTCTACAAATCTACACCGACTTATTGATAAATGCTGAGTTACAAGAAATCGAACCTAAACAGTTATCGGGTATAGTCATCATCGATGAAATCGATGCCCATTTACATGTATCACTCCAAAGAAAAATTTTATCTTTTTTTGACACAGCCTTTCCTAATGTACAATTTATCGTGTCAACTCACTCACCATTTGTTATCCAATCAGTTAGTAACTCCGTAATCTACGATTTGAGTTTAGGTGAGCAACTAGAAGATTTGTCGATGTACTCTTATGAATCAATATTGAAAGGCTTACTTGGCGTTGAAAGTAAGTCAGATAGCTTGATTGGTATTGTGAATGAGCTGGCCTCACTAACAACTGACATCAATTTAAATATGGATAGAGTTGATGAGTTAATTTACAAGCTGTCATCAGTGAAAGGTCAACTAGATTCAAAATCCAAAGTGGTATTGCTTATGGCTCAACAGGCTAAACAAGACATTGGAGCTGCATAAAGATGTTTAATGTTACTCGACTAGATAAAGAACCTGAAAGTTTATCAAAAAATAAACACTATAATAATGAAGAAGTCGTTAGTGCCTTAAAGCGCATGTTTGTTGGAAAGTGTTACCTGTGTGAGCGAGGTGAAATCCAAGATGCAGAAGTTGAACATTTTGACCCACAAGCATCAGGTGGTGGGCGATTAGATTGGAAAAACCTATATTATTCATGTAGTCGTTGTAATAGTTTGAAAAGTAGTACTCATACTGATTTATTAGATTGCACCGATCCAAGCATTGATGTGTTTCGTAAAATTCGATTGGTAATGACACCCTCTCCAAACGATGACATTTTAGTAACGCCCACTGATAAAACACCTTGTATGAAGACGAAAAATACTATTGTGCTCTTGAATCTTTGTTACAACAGTACTGGCACGGCTTTGCGCGGCGTTAGTAGGGAAGCGCTAATTGAGCAGATATATGGTTATATGCTGGCGTTTATGCAGGCTCGAATGCTGTTGAGAACCCCATCCACAGGTAAAAGGATTAAGCTGGATGCAAAGGAAACCATAGAAGCAATGATAGATGTTAAGCATCCGTTTAGTGCATTTTGGCGTTGGCAGTATTTGCATGATAGTTTTTTAACTGAGCATTGCCCAGAACTTAAAAGTGGGTTTTAGTTGACCACTACACCCCCCCCATTAAAAGCAACCTAGCCTGCCTGCAAATTTAATTCTTCCCCACCAACCTACATTGAAAAACACCGATAGCATGCTACTCCAGTGAAACAACACACTCAGCCACGCAAACTAGCCCGCAGAGAATCCACCCCACGAAATCCGCACTCTTCCTCACCCTCCTACGGGCTTTTTATGTTAATTTTTTTTCAGTTTTATAGTATTGCAGTTCATAGGGCTAACCAGCGCAGTTACTGGGCCTTTTAAAAGATCTAAGATCTGAAATGATCGTGATTTATTTCATTGTTTTACAGTTCCATACAGCGGCATTAATGATTGTTATAAATGTAAGTGTTTATTTTTGTTGGTTTTACATTAGTTTTCGTGGGAGTTTTAAAGAAGGGCGTAAAATAATGACGGGAGATCAAACATAGTTAAAACAATGAATTAGATCAAAATAAAACTGAAATTAATATTTAGTTAAATATTTTTATATTGCATAAAGCAACGTAAGAGATAAGAGGGCATTTGTGGGCAAACTTTTAAAGCTGTGTGGGCAATTTGTGGACATAGGGCAAAGAAAAAGGGTTAGCCTTTCGGCTAACCCTTTGTTTTAATTGGTGGAGGCGGCGGGACTTGAACCCGCGTCCAGAAAGCCTACATCCTCGGCACTACATGTTTAGTCTCTCTTTTATTTAACCAAGCAGTCTCC
>Ga0208032_1000261_pt1 | contig 35612 bp, 60 predicted proteins | sample MalvirAntarct_66_FD_184254 | JGI IMG/M metagenome (GOLD analysis project Ga0208032, IMG submission 184254) | Marine viral communities from the Global Malaspina Expedition - Malaspina viral metaG Antarct_66 (SPAdes) (version 2) | ecosystem: Environmental > Aquatic > Marine > Oceanic | place: West... | reverse complement strand
TTTAGTAATTTATTGTTTATAATCCTAACTCTGTTAAAGTATACATTCTAATTAGTAAAGATCTTGAAAGTGTTGTCTTTGGAAAAATAGATAAATAAGGAAGTGAAGCTGACTTAATCAATGCGTTATACGTACTGTTTGGGGGCGTAGTAGAACAATGCAAACCATTTCCAGAAGTAGCAGGTGCATTGAATGGTAAATAACTTAAACCAGAGATAAAACTCCAATTTATAACACTATCTAATTCTTGTATATTTGCTACATACCAATTGTTAACAGAGTTAACAGAGTAAGGTTGTCCGTCAATCCATTGATTCCAATTTTGAGTCCCCGAAATATTAGAGTTTAAAGATAAAGAAAACGCTTTGACATTTGCTCCTCCATTCCAAGTAGACCAATCTATTATTATGGAGTTTAAATATATCTGTCCTCCTAATTCATCAGTAAATCTATTTGTATTCCCAAAACCATTGTTATATCCCATTATAAAAAAGTTTACAGCTCTACCTCTCTGTAGGTCTCCGTCGTCTCCAGTCCTGTAAGATGTCGTTTGTCCTGTTGTAATTGTGTCTGCTCCAAATACCTGTAATACACATTGGTTAGCTACAATATCTTCCATTGAAGGAATGTTAGAAACAACTCCATTACTATCTGTGAAGTTTATATTAGGTAGAGACAAAGTACTGCCACTGTTAACGTCAATATCATAACTGCCGTTTGAATTTATAACTTTTGACTTTTTACAAACTACCTCACCAGTTACGGTTGGAAAGTGCCATGTAACACCTTGAACTAACTGTATTGATCCATCGAATAAACTTACAGAATTTTGTTGTCTTCTTGAAAGAATAACCTCTATTCCTGTTACCTTACTACCTGTATTATATTTTATCTCTTCTCTATTGTCGTTATCAAGTACACAATCATATATTTTTAAAGCTTGTAATGTGTTGTTTCTGTTGTGGTCTGATATTCTCCAAACTGAAGCACTTAAAACAATTTTGTGTAGTCTATCGATATGACATTCTGTAGCGTGAAAATGATTTAATATATAAGTGTCTTTACTCTTAATAGATGTAACCCTATTTTCGTTTCTTACTGTAAAATTAGATTCGCTAAATACATTCGGTTGCCACTGCCCAAACATACCTCGAAACCTATATGAATCCTCGAAACCGCTATCTGCATAGTTTATTATTGACTCATTGTAAAGAGTTTCAAAGTTATTTTGATAAAGAACTCTAACTGTAGACTCTGCGTTTTCTGGTGTGTATTCGTCTAAATCGTAAATACCTATATCTTCAGTTATTTCTATTCCTGCTACTGTATATACTTTCTTTATAGTGTAACATCCAATACCGTGATTAACAAGGTAGTACTTCCAATTATATACAAATGCCGAAACATTAGCATCGTTTGGAAAACCAGATAAAAAGTCTATTCCGTTATTTGCTAGTAAGTTATTATCTTTGTATATCTTAAATTCACAAGTATCTAAATCGCTTTGCCTCTTGTGCGCTACTCCTGTAATGTCATTGTATACAATATCTTCCTGTAAATAAGACGCTAACTTTAACTCAGGTAAACAATCACAGCAATCATCTTTAAATTCGTTACCTAATTTAGGGGCTGGTAAGGAAGGTAAAGGAAATTCTTTCTTACTTCTTTCGGTATATTCTCCAGTACTTTCAAAACATCTAGCGGTTAACTTTATGTTATTGCCGTTTGTTAATTTAGAAGGGTCTAAAACAAATGTTAATTCAAAAGATTTATTTACTCCAGTTATATTATTTAAATCTAATTTTGTGTTTACGTCGAAAGGTAAAAGAGGGCTTTGAGTTTGCCCTGTCTGATTATAAAAAGAAGATATTAAAAATCTATTAGAATCCTCTACGTTTTCAATTGTAACAGTAGCATAGTCTATATCTATAGTAGTATTTAAAGGCATGTCGCCAGTTACAACAACCTTTACAAGTTCGCCACTTATTGGCACGGTTAACTGTGTGTTATCTGACAATTTATAAAACTCCCAAGTCCAGTTAATTTTATCGTTATCGTCGTAATCTCTTATTGCAAAACTGTAATCATTTATATAATTTCCGTCTGGAGTCTCTACTTCTACACGTTGGAACATGTTCCACCCATTAGCGTAATACCATCTCCAGTTATTTGTTGCGTCAACTCCAAAAATAGATGTTAATTGAGGCAAAGATTGAAAGTATCTCCAGTTTATTAAATTAGGTAATAATACCTCTATATTATCTCCTGTAGTATTTACTATTGCTCTATTATTTATAGAACCACTAGGAAAGAAATTAATCCAATCCATATCTATAACCGCGCTATAATCTAAATAACCTCCAATGTAGTTATTAGGCAGTGGTATATTATAATAAGATAATGTATAGGTGTCTATTCCGTTTGATATTATAGCAGAGGTTTTTATATTGGTTATAACCTCGTTTATATTCATCTTTTTATACATGTGAAGATTTACATCATCTTCTGTAATTAAATCTTTTTCAAAATCTACGCAAGGTGAAGTATCTGCTAAACAACTATTACCGTTTTCTGTTAGATTTCCTGAAGTATAAGAAGATCGTATTGTTACAACTGTTGAACCTGACCCTCCTACTTCTGAAATTCCATAACAATCACATCCTAATTCATTAAATTTATAAACCCCTAAAAGATTTAATGTTCCGTCAAAAGAAATGTTATGCTGAAAAGCATCAGTTAATCTAAATATTATATAATTAGTCATTATAAGTAAGTTTGTATTAAATTATCAGCATGATCGTTTAATGTAGCCGTCTCGAAATACTCTCCTAATATAGGTAAATACTTTTCTGCTTCTCCTCTCCAACATAGCATATTAACAGTGTCAGAGTAGTTGGAAGCTGTAAAGTTTGAGCTTTCTGTTCTCGCTAATAGACAAAAAACGTTATTTATATTATTTAAGTCCGAAAACTTATCTATAAAAAGTTGATTAGGAGTTATTGATCCCTCTATAGTTAGTACTCCAGCGGTTATAGAAGACTTAACCGAAGCTGTCACCTTCTCCCCGTTTTCACCTATAAAACTATCAAAAGAAACAGGTGTTGAAGTTGTAGGTATATAGGCGTTTTCAGTAAATATCGTGTGCTGTAAATGTGAATAATTACCTTTATTATTGTTTTGAGATGCTGAATACTGATCGCTATTGTTTATATCGTTATAAAATATAAATCCTACATTAGACCCAAAACCTCCTCCTGTTAAACTTTCTATCTTTATTTCAAAAAAACTAGGTTTTGAATAATCAAATCCCTGTATCGTATTGTTTCCGTCAGTCCAAGTAGTTGAATTTACAATAAAGTTATTAGGGTTTTGATTAAAGTTTTCGTTTCTAAACCCTGAGTTACCATCTCCGATAGGCTTGAACCCATCGGATAAAGCAATAGCAGGATTGTTCCAAGTAGGAAAAAATGTAGTCTCAATATATGGAGTAGTACAATCTATATCAAAAGAGTAGCTTTCAAAGTTAGAAAGAAAAAGCCACCAATAATACCTTATTGATATTCTGTAATTTCTAGCTCTACCAGATTTAGTGTCAGGTATTCTTTTTATTGAATAGTCTAATAGTCCACCTCCACTATTATTACCTACTAAGTCCAGTAGTAGAGTATCGTTAACTAACATTGCTGATATATTAGTTTCTTGAAGTGTTAAGCTTGTAGAATCAATTAAGCTTTCTATTCCAGAATTTTGAGTACTGGGTATTAAGTTTAAGTTTGTTCTTATTGCTTCTGGAGCTTTATCTACGTAAAACTCACCAGAAACTAAAACGTTTGAAAATGCGTAACTACCTGCTGTTATTGCTTCGTTTCCGTCAACAAAATTAACCGTTATAGTTCCCGTAATAGTATCTCCTCCCTGCGAGTCTTGCAAAGCGCTAACTATAGTAATAGTATCTCCTGAAGATATACATAAATCACTCCAATTCATGCCGTTTAAAACTAGAATATTGCTATTCTGAGAAACTGAAATTGACAGATTAAAAGATAGTGTAGTTCCAAAGTAAACCTCATAATCAACAAAGTAAGTCCCTTTATCTCCTTGATTAGCTACGGGCATAGCTCCATTTATCGTTCTTTCTAAGTGATCTTTATAACCTCTATTTACTACCTGCAACATTATCTAAATCTTTTAATTTATCTTCATTCTTTTTTAGAATGCTATTTATTACCGCCTCTATATTTGTGTTATCTCCTTTAGAAAGTTTAATTAAATCCTGAATATCTTTAGATATAGAAGGGTCAACACCTTGTATCAATGGAATTGTTTTTAATGCTGTTTCCATGCTTGCGTCCAACATTTCTAAAGACTTTTGCAAACTATTTATAACATCATTCTTCATAAACTTTTATACTTTTTATGTTTTTAGACCATTCTGTTTTAGCTTCTCTATAGTCTATATTAGCACTAGAGTTCTCTGGTAAATACTCCATACTAACTATTTCAACTTCTTTACCTCCCAAATTTACTAAATTATTCTTAACAATAGATAAAAATTTATCGTTGTTCATTCTGACAGGTGTATTTCCAATTATAACACTTAAGTTATTTTTAGAATCATCTATTAAATGATAGTTTACATGTAGTGCGTTTGATCCTATTTTAGATAGGTAATCGCTAGTTTGCTTACCTCCTACTTGATAAAGCAACTTAGTTACAATAAACTGTTCTTGTGATATAGATAATATACCTATTCTTTCATCTAATTGTGATTGATAAGAAGTTTTCAATAATTTATCAGAAACTTTAGCTAACTTTCTTAAAAACTCCTCTAGTTTTGTCCCTTCTTTTATAGTTCCTAAAGCAAAGTTTATCCTATTGTCTTCTAAGCCTTTTATAATAGTTAAATCATCTTCTATAACTCCATCAGGAACACTTTTATATTCAACCCTTAACCCTTGTGGATTATCAAAAAGCATTTTATCAGTAGAATCGTTTGTGTAGCTTAATATTTTGGTATTCCAAATTCTCGACATATCTAAAACTATTTCAGTCTCTTTTTTAGATTGTGAATTAAAGTTTAAATCAAGATTTGTAGCGTGTATATCTGTAGATGTTTGTTTGGGTTCTAGAGTCAATATTCCACCTCCTATTCTAGGTCTAATGTTAAACATTTTACAAAGTTCAGTTATTAGCATTCCGCAAGTAGGTATGGTGTCCGAAGCAGTAGGATAACCTCTATTTAAAACCCTTTCATCTTCATTTAATAATAATTGGAAAAACTTTTTGTTTTGGTAGTCTATCGGAACAGGAAGAACAGTTAGTTTCTTAAACTCTTCTTTTAAACTGCTTTGATACTGTATATTAAACTTAGCCAAAGATACATTAAGCAAAGTGTCTACAGTCATCGCCTTAAAGTTCCTTAAAGGTGGGTGTAACAATTCAAACACTCTAGTAACTAAATCCTTAATAGCTATAGTTAACAAAACTAATACAGCTATATCTAATGCAACCAACAAACCAAACCTAATAATAAGTCCTACTCTAGGAACTGGAGTTGTTGCCCCGATTAAATCACCTATTCTAGTTCTTAACTTCTCTGTTCTGTTAATAGCTTCATTAGTTAATGTAAATATAGTACTTGATATTCCTATTATTTTTATACCTATATCTTCAGGTATAACAGCATAAGGTATATTTACAAGATGTGAATCTGTAATATTTCCATTTTGCTTTAAATACTCAAAAGTTAAATCATCTATAGATGTTTTAATATTGTCTTTTTCTTCTAATGCTTTTATTGTTACTTCAGCTAAAGAACCTCTGATTTTTACACCTTGATATAAATCAACAAAGAAATTGTTATTTTGACCATCTATTCTTATCTTGTATGATGGCATTTGCTGAACTCCAACATCGTTTAAATGTCTCGTTAACTCATTATATCCTTTCTTTGATAGTACAACCTTATTACTAGTTGTAAAGTCATTCTCCCACTCTCCAAATTCATCAGGAAAAACAGCAGACAAAGAAAATGTATCTCTATTAGTTGGTACAAATTCAACACCATTAATAAAATGCTTAATTCTATTTATCATTAATTAAAAGTTTTTTTTGATCTGTGAATATTTCCGTTTTTCTTCTGCTCTACAATAACTGATATTTGCCCAAATAATTCCTCTACTGACATAGTATAGTTATTTATTTTTGAAAATCCATTTTCAATACTTTTTAACACTTCTGAATTATCATTTTGAACTTGCATAACTCCAACTTGTCCAGCTGGAACCAACAATCCTTTATTGTAATAGCTCATTATATTAGCCAATTTTTCATTTGAAGTATCAAAACCTATCATTTTATTTTTAGAAGCTGGAACAATTCTTTCATCGGGGTGATTAATAGCTAAGAACCCCCCTTTATTATCTACAGGCGAACCGTCAGAGCTTAACCTATCAGCACCAATAAAGAAAGAAGGTAAAGCGTTTAAAAGACCTATTAGACCAGCCATTTGTGCCCCTGTTTCTCCTAATGCTTGTAACCCACCTTGTCCAGAAGCGACTTTTTGATTAAATGTATTTATCCCAGTACTTATTAACTCCATTCTTTGTTTTCTCTTTTGAGCTTTTTCAATTCTCTTTTGACTTTCTTCAATTGCTTTTTCTTCTGCTAATATAGATTCCTTCGCTTGTTCGTTTCCAGCAATTGCAGATTGCTTTATCATATCTATAGTTCTTTGAGAGTTGCTTATTAACCTGTTTTGCCCCTCTATAGCTGTATCAATAGAATCACTTACCATTGAATTTAAAGTCTGGTAAGTGCTATATACAGAGTTTAATACATTAGTATAAGTTTCTTTTAGATTAGCGACTGCTTCTTCCCTATCCTTTACTTGTTCGGTTATAGAGTTAGAATCCTTATCGAATAAAGGGTCTTCTTCTGGAGTACTTGGCAAATCGTTTACTAATGTAAATTTAGCCTCTTCTTCAGCTTTTATCTTAGCTTCTAATTGCTTTCTTAAGTATTCTCCTTGAATCTTTAATATAGCTTCTTGTTTTGCATATTCTAATTCTTTTATTAAATCTGTTTCTATTTTTGAATTTCCTTTTATAGCTTCAATTTCTCTATCAAACTTTCTATTGATTAAAGCTATTTGTCTAGCTTCATCATCTTGAATTGATTGATCCCTTAAATCTTGTAATCTTCTTAGTAATGTTTCTAAGTTGGTTGCTTTTTTTATAGCTTCTCCTACACCTTTATTACTCTTTTCAATTACTTTATTCTCTGTTTCATTACTTAAGTCAGCTATTCTAGCAGAGTACTCTTCTTGCTTTTCAATTATACCGTCAATTTTACCTTTTAAATCAGCATCTAAACTAGAAGCTATTTGACTTTGTTTCTGTAAGTCGGTTGTAGATAGATTCGAATAAGGGTTTGCTTCTCCTTGTAAACTCTTTCTTAAAGCTTCTCTGTTTTTTATTCTTGTTTCTATATTCTTCTGTTCTTCAATAGCTAGTCTTTTTTCTTCATCTAATATTTCTAACTTAGCCTTTAAGTTTTCTATTTCAACTTTTTTGTCGTTTTCACCTAATAACTTTCGTCTTTCAGCATCTTGATCTAAATTATTAAACCTATCATCTATTAAATCTTTTTCTTCTTTATTTATTTTCCTTTGTATATCTAAAGATTCTGATCTAGCTTCATTAAATCTGTCTTGGGCTTCTTTTGCTAAATTGATTGACTCGTTAAAAGCAAAGTAAGCAGCAGTTGCAGCAGCTAATAAGGCTATAATTAACCCTAGTGGGTTTGCTTTCATTGTTATATTGAAAGCTTTAGTAGCAACTACACTAGCTAATAAAACAGCATTATATAATGTCTGAGCTAACGTAGCTCCCGAAGTAACCAAAGCCCACGCTTTAGTCGCTAAAGATGTCGATATAACTACTACTTTATACGCTGAAATAGCTGTTATTGCAACTCCTATAACTTTTCCAAAGAATACAAAGTTCTCAGTAATAAATCTTAAAGATGTTGCCGCGGCATTAAATACCGTTTCAAAAACTGGTTGTAATCCATTAGCTAGTCTTTCTTTAGTGTTCTCGATTTGAGCGTTCCAAAGTTGCTGCTTACTTCCAGCTTCGTCTAGTATATCACCAGCTTTTACCAGTTTTCTTTCTGCTATATTAGCAACTGCATCTATAAAGCTAGGTGTCTTCTCTAGCTCTTCGTTTAACTCCGCTGCACTTATCCCTAAGTTATCAATACGTAATTTTGACTCTTTAGACAATCCCTCTACTAAAGAGCTTCTTAAGTACTCAACACTTTTACCCGTTTGTGCTGCGGTAACAGCTAAGAATTCAAATAGAGTATCTGATTGCTCTAAACTAAGGTTAAAGTTCTCGAACTCATTAATAGATTTCTTTATATCTAAGTCAGATAACAAACCTCTAGTACTAGCTTTTATTTTATTAAAAGCTTCAACACCTCTAATGCCTAATCTTTCAAAAGCAAAAGTAACCCCCTTAGATTCGCTGTTTATTTCGATTAGATTATTTGCAAAACTACTTATTTGCTGTATTCCAAAAGCAATACCCAAAGCACCCAAAGCACTTGACAGTCTTCGTGTAGCGTTTTCATACAGACCTACTTTTCTTTGGTTGTCTCCTACTCTTTTATCTAATTTCTTAAGTTGTTCATCTCCTTTTCTAGCACTTACAGTCGCTTTATCGTATGCTTTAGATAATTTAAACCACTCTTTAGATAGTTTTTTCCCGTCAGATTCTAACACTAATAGTTCAGCTCCTAACCTCTTAGATTCGTTCTTATATTTATTTGTCTCGTCTGAAAGCTTACTGTATGCGTTTTTCTGGCGTTCACTTACTTTAATAGAATCCCTTTGTGCTTTATTTGCTTTGTTAGTTTCATGTTGCAACTCAATTAAAGCCTTATTCTCTTTATTTATAGCGATTATCTTTTTAGCTTCAGCTGTTTCAGTTGCTTTAGTCAGCTTTAATCTCTCACGCTCTATTGTAGTTAATTGCTTTGTGTTTTTAGATTGCTTTTTATATAAAGCTTCTAGCTTCTCAACTTTAGCTAACAATTTAACTGTATCTTCAGTGCTTACAGCAGGTTTTATTACAGTGTTCTTAGCTAAAGCAATTAACTGCCTGTTAATTGCTTTTAATTGACTTTCCCAGTCTTTAAATTCCTTTATTACATCTGGAATCGTACCATCTTTAATGATTTGATTTTTATCAATCGGTTGTTCAGCCATTACAATACTTTTATATAATTAAAAAATTCCTTTGCTGTCATTTCTGTTACTATTATTCTTGACCCTCCTATTCCTATGCTAGTCTTAGCGATAACTTCGTCCCATTTTACAGCTTCGTCGTTAAATAGTTCTTTAGCTAATTTTGTTTTTTCCATGAATAACTGATTAACCTCTGTATTTAATCTACTCCCTTCTTTTGGGTTCATTATATATTCACGTAGTTTTGTAGCATATTTAAAACAAACTCTCTTAAACTTCTTTATTTCTATAGTTTCGGAGTCCATTGTTAATACGTATTCGTCTTGAATTTTAAACCAAGCCGAAACAGTTTCTTTATTTATAATTCCATTAGTAGAAACATGAGATAAGTCACCTTTACTAGCTTTAATAAAATTATCTAGTTTTATATTATCCCAAGTATAGTTGTCTATATTTTCTTTTATTTTCTTCTTCTTGAATAACTTCATCGTTTACTAAGTATTAAATCTCTTATATTTTCCGCTATCTCTGGTTGTATGAATGCTATTGACTCTTTTGTTAATCCTATTATTTTGCCATAGTTAGATTCTAAATCATACCTATCAACCCAATTTGCTTTTAACTGACCATTAAAGTAATACCTAACAGAATCGTACATTTCCCCCGTGTCCTTAAACGTCATGTGATCATAACGTTTGTTTTCTGCTCTCTTAAAAGCAACTGTAACAGCAGAATAGTCAGGTGTATTACTACCGTCAGCTAAAACACCTTTATTGTATAGTTGTTCGTCGGTGTTTAAGTCGTCCATTTGATCCAAAACACTACTACTGTATGCCACTTTCTCCACCTGCTTAACCTTAAGTTTAGCAATAGAAGAAACAAACAGACCTAATTTAGTATTTAACAATCCTTTAGCCATAAATTCAAAGATACAAAAAAAGGGATTAACAGTTTTGCTAATCCCTTTGATTTATTTTTCTTCTTTTTTAACCTTCTTAGTCGCTTTTCTTTTTATCTTACTTAGCACCGATTTAAGACTGGGGTTTGTTTTCTCTGTGAAAATGTTTCCCAATTCTTCGTTAGATAATTTCTTTAACGCTTCAAAGTTGTAACTAATACGCATTAAGGTACTAAAGTAGTGCCTTTATCTGATACATAACCACTAGCTGGCGCAAGGTTGGTGATTAAAGTATCTCCACTCGTTTGTGAAGCGAAAGTTAATACGTATCCAGTAACTGAAGCTGTAGCCGTTAATATAGTTACAGGAGTTCCGTTATTATCGATAAGGAAATCAGCAATTGTAAGCCCATTAATTAAAGAGCTATTACCTAAGATTCCAAAACCGTATAAAGTTGCCTTAACTTCTAAAGAAGTAGCTGTAGTCGCTGTAGTTCCCTGAACTAATAAAGCTCCTTTTGCTTCGTAGTTTTCGCTAATATCAAAATCATGTTCATCTGGAGCAATAACAACCCAATTCTTATAACTCATAGAGTTAGGAAAATCAATAGTAACTGCTACTTGTGGAACTCCTGTATCAGAAGTGATTGGAGTAACTACTGTAGTCCACTTTTGAACAGGTAAAGGATAAACCTTTTTATCTACAGATATGGTGTTTCTATCAGCGTAACCAACCATTGACCCATCGGCTAAATAAAGAAAAGTATCAGGCTTTTTACAATCTAAATCCTTAACGTTTCCGTTGAATATAGGGTTAGTTTCCGCTACAATGAAAGTCATTTGCAAATTAGGATCTCTAACAGTTGAGCTTGTTCCGTCTTCCCAGTCTACATTAACACCGTCTTGCGGTTCGAAAGCTGTATTCTTCAAGTCGTAAACACAATGTAGTCTTTTTCCAGAATCTGGCTCTAAAAACATAGCTTGAAAAGTAGTTGCTGGAACAGGTAAAGTTGTTATATCAATAAAGCTCTTTACTCCATCGTCTTTTCGTTGAATCGGCATAACCGCAACAACCTTTTTTAAGACATTTTTACAGTCTTTTTCTTGTCTCAAAGAGCTAACGCCCTTATTTGAACAATCGCATAATTCTGCCATTTTATTTTGTTTTATTTTTGTTTAACAATTACTACAGTTTAAATTTTGTAGCACATTTAATTTAAAGTTTATTCCAACTCCTGATAAATTACCCTCAATAATATCTTTTACAGCTCCAGTTTCATCTTCTTTACCGAAAATAGGGTAATAAGAATAACTTACACTATCATCTATCTCATAAGGAAAACGAACAGCTTTAACAAAAGCACTAGACCATAACTTTATAATCTTTGTTCGTTCTTCAATAGTTGTTTTAGACGACCACTGTACACGATCCATATCACCGATAAAGAATAGTTTAATATTACTCCATTGCTCGTGCCACGTCTCTAATGATGTTAAATCCTCTTCGCTACTTATTCCAGCAGGAAAGTTTAACCAAACAAAAGGAACTTTATCCTCGTATTGGTTTGAAAATAACAGAAATTCACTAGATGTTTTAATTTGAGAACCAACAAAGAAAACTACACTAGGAAGGCTAAATACAGAATTTCCGTTAACATTTGTATTAAATGTAATAGAGTTATCTTCTTCAATCTTCTTGATATAAACTTTCTCCTTTTCTACAAGTATGTAAGTAAAGAGCTTTATCCATTTGTTATCGCAAAAACTAATATTATCATCACTATTAATAGCGGTAACTTTCAAAGTTCTATTGATATTTTCTTTTATTTCGGATATGTAGTCATCTATAAACATTAATATACTTGGTATTTTTTATCTAAACCCTCAAAATCTGAATAGTTAGCTCTTGAATAAATTTGTAAAGCTTTCCAACCATCAACCAACTTAGTTAACATCTGAATATCTTGAACATAAGGATTGATTACTGAAGAAGTGGAGGAGATTTTTAAAACTCTCCCATTCTCAGTACTCATTGAGTAATCGCCTCGTTGGTAACGTAAATAAACCAATGATAATATAACTTGTTTCAACCCTTCGGAATAAAGCTTACCCTCTAATAATGGAGTGTACAATGGTAAATAAACAGCGTTAAGCGGATCGGCTTTAAACTGAGTTGCCAAGGTTATCCCAAACAACTTAGTTAACTCTTCCAATTCTATAACGTCTATCTCACCTTCAACAACATCTCCAGCACCATTAATGCTAGGAAATGTTATTGAAAACCTACCCCTAAAGTCGTCTCTAGTTAAAATTATCATTTTCTACTACTTTTTTACGTCTTCTATAAATTTTGAAGTTCCAGCTTCTACACTGAATTTAACACTTTTAGCTTCTGTTGCTAAATCTCTTTTAAGAAGATTATTAGCTAAATCAACGTGTTCTACATAGACTAAGCCATTAGACTTTAGTTTTATAGCTTTATAATCTTCTTTCTTTGAGTAAGAAACATACTTTACGTCTCCTTTTTCCTCTACTGTTATTTTTACACTCATTTTTTTATGTATTTAATTAATAATTATACTTTAAGCAATGAAGCTTCGATAGTGGCAATTGCTCCATATCTAGAAGCTACTAAGTCTATTTTAGAAAACTCTAACATTGAGAACATTTCACAAATTAAAGTGTTTTCATTTGTAATAAACTGAGTACCGTAATGACCTACTCTAACTATTAAATCAGTGTGCATTTCGTTATAAATACCACTATCTAATACTAGTATTTGACCTGCTGTCATTTGGTTGTTAGCGATTACTTTCATACCATTAAGCATGCCGTTAACAAACATCGGATTTCCTAATCTCTCACCGTCTGCCTTCTTAACTAACATTAAAGAAACAATTGTAGCTGGATTTAAAATAACCGTATCAGCCTCATAATCTTGAGCATCAATTAACCCCTGTAAAACAATAGCAACATCAGTAGCATCTGGTAAATAAACAGTAGCGTCTTGAGGAGAAGTTGTATAAGGTACAGCGTTTGCTATAATGTCAGCAACAATACCATTGTTCCAAGCTTTTATAACGTCTCTTTCAATCATTTTAACAACTGCGTTAAAAAGCATATCGTTATCAATCTCAAATTCTTCTGACCATTCTATACGACCAGCGTATTTTTTACGCCCTAAAGCGTTCTTAACAAACTTGTACTGAATTGATGGTTTTTCTCCAGCTTCAGCAACGATAGCTACATCTCCTTCTGTTGGTGCTTGTTCTACTTTAAATATCGTATGCCTTACTTTAGAAACTTGTAAATTTCTTACAGTGTTTAAAATAAAGTTCTCAGGGTAGCGAGTAAATGCAACTACTGGAGAGTCTTCTACATTTTCAATGACTGGAGCAACTACACCAGCTCCTAAAGAAACCGTATTAGTATCGTAGTGAGGAGCTGCTACTCTTAGTTGAAAAATACCTGCATCTTCAGAACCTAATGTTCTACCACTTCTTACAGCTTCAATAATCTCTTTTTTATGCTTTGAAACTTCTGTTCTTAATGAACGTTTTTGAGATGCAGTTAAATCAGTTATGTTTGATTTTTCTATCTTCTCCATTTTCTCAGCTAAACCTCTCAACTGTTCTGTTACTTCGTCAGATACTCCCGACTTCTCAACTTCTGAAGTTATCAATTCCGACATCTTATTGTCCGAATCTTTTAAAGAAGCTCTAATAGCTACTTCTAAACCTTCGACGAATTTCACTTGATTTCCGTCTAACTTTGCACCGTCTTTTTCTAGTGCTTTTCTTAATTCTAAACTCATTTCTTTTATTTAAAAAATTGTTATTGTGCTTTTGATAATCTCTTTATCTCCAGCTTCTTGCTCCAAGTGCTCGTCACGGCTTGAAATTTCTTTATCTGCAAAGTTTGATATTGCTCTTAATTGCGCAATTGTAAAACCTTCCATTATTGTCTCTTTTTGGAAATCGTTAAAGCTTCTTAATTGTGCGTTTTCATCAGAAGAAAAAGTAACTAATGAAATCTCCATTAGTCTAATTTCTTTTAATATATAAGAATCCGACTCTTCAGACCATTCTGTTTTATCCCAAATGTAATTAAAACCGTATGATAACTGTTTTAATACACCGCTTCTAATTTCTTCTATAGTTTCGTTCCCTATATTGGTCTTGATTATCTCAGCTTCAAAGTATAAACCGTAGTCATCTTCTCTTAATACAGTCATTACAGCAATAGGAACAGTAGTATTATGGTGCTTAAGCAAAACAATGCTATTCTTTTCACTTCCTATACCTCTAGCGTTTAAAGAGTTTAAAGTTGCCCCTTTTAAAACTATTTCGTTATGGCTATTTTTAGAACCCCAAACTATAGGGTAGCCTTTGATTATTCTATCATCGGTTATCTCTATCTTAGATCGTTCAGCATCTATTGGCAACGCTCTAAACGAGTCTAAACCTAATGATTCTCTTTCTTTTTTTAATAATTCTAATTTCTCCATTTCTTTATAATTTCATTGTCTGTAATCTTCATTTCTTCTAACTTCTGAACTAAATCTAATTCTAATAAATCGGCTTCGGCTTTAGTTTTTCTGTCGTCTTGAAGTATTTCAATGTTCGAGAAGTCAGGAACAAACCGCATATTTTCCAAATATAACGCTTTTGTAAGTATAACTCCCATTTCTTTAGCAGAAGGAATGATTTTGTTTTGCCATAAGAATTTCTCTGCATCTTGTTTATTTGCAAATGTTGTACCTTCAGTAGTCGGTAATAAATATTTATCAACTCCAAATATTCCAGCAATTGCTACTTGGTCATGAAAAGTTTCAGTGAAAGGCTCTAGTTCTTTTATTGTTCCTATAGTCTTTATAAACTCCATAGGGATAGCGGAAAGTCCTATGAAATTCTTATGCCCTACTACTCCGTCCGTAGCATTAAGCTCGTTAATCATTTTCTCTCTAGTGTCTGCATCAAATTGGGATTCGTCGCCTTTTTCGGCTTGCTTTCTTGATAGAATACCAGCCGATCCATTACTAACATAAGCTTTATATCTAGCAGAATAAACAGCGATTAAGTTGTTTATGTTCTTTTCAGCAGCTAATAACGGAGAGATAAAAACTTCTGTAGATGGGTTGAAATTACTTTTAGTATGGAGTATTAAATCTTCTGAAAGTATTCTAACTAACGTGCCATACATAACATCTACATAGTCAACAACTTCGTCAAAGCTTTTAATTAAGAAAGGATTAGAAGGAATTGTAGTTTTTTTCTTAACCATTGAATTAAGAGGATTTAAGACAAATAAATTAGAAATGTAATCAACTTTCTTTGTCTTAAAATTATTAGCCATAGCTGGATAAATAAACACACCACCCGAAGCCATTAAATTAAATTGAATGTTATATATTAATTCAGTCATTGACTGAGTGGCATTAGCTCTATCTAATAAGTTTTTTACGTTCTTTGGTATATTTTCAATAATCTTATCGTTGTTGTCAACTAAAATATAAGGCACTGAAGAAACTCTATCGGCAACTATATCTAGTGGGGTAAAAATCTCACTTAAAGAACATGCAAATAATTGAGCGTTAGCGTTGCTAAACTTAACTATGTTATTACCCTCTAGCAAGCCTTTTAAATAATAATAGAATCGACCATTATCATCAACCTCTACCGTATTAGGTGCTTTATTTTTATTACTTCCCCAGTTGTACCACGCCATAAGTGTTCAAATTTAAACTATTTTTTTAATTATATTGCAAAATGACTCCTGTATTTTATTTTAAGTATCTTACAAGCTGAACAAACAACGTCCATAGCATCAGATTTATGCAATACTCTAACCTCGCTTGAATAAGTTGTTAAATGCGTTATAAACGTCTTAAATTCTTTATTATCTTCGTATATCGAGCTAAATGATATGTACCTCTTAGCAAACTCATAGTTCTTTAAAATCTTAGCTTCTTTGTTTTCTGTTGAATGGTAGGCTATTAACTCAAAGTCATTATTTATATTTAGATTCTTTAACGCAATACCTGTTGCTAACCCTACTCCGTTTTTCTCAAATATAACTTCATCTACTTTTGTTTTAATTGCCTTATCGTATATGACATTAGACAAGAACTCAAAACCTTTATTTGAATGTACAACATCGTAAATATGAAAGTTTATAACATCGTTAAATGTTTCTGACTGTACAAATATAGCCGACATCATATCTCCGTTTTTCTCTGAAGGGTCAATAAAGCAATATCTTTTTATTAACTCCCCATCGTGTTGGTTAGGAAATAATCTAATTGTTTTCTTTGGAATTAAATACCCTTCTAAAGGCATTGGATTTTGCATGTACTGAGTTTCGAATATAACTCCTAAATCTTCACGCATCTTTTCTAACTGTTTCAAATTATGCTTTGCTTCCCATAGTGCAGAACCATCTTCTTTAATAACTGGCATTTCTATAGTTTCCCATACCTCAGGCTCAGAATCTTGAAGAAAACCGCACAAATCATTTTCGTGTAGTCGTTGCATTATTATTATTATAGGAGTGTCTTCTGAGTTAACACGGTTACGGATAGTTGTATTGAATTTATTATTTACTCGCTCTCTCAATACTTCGCTTTGAGCATCATCGGGTTTTAATGGATCATCAATAACTATTGCGCCTCCGAACTCTTTTATCTCATCATCTTCATAATTAGTTCTACCAGCACCAAACCCCGTAACTTGACCAGAACTAGAACGCGCTAATACTCCACCTCCAGAGGTTGTGTACCACTTGTTTTTGGCTTTAGCATCTAATTTAATCTGTACATAAGGGAATAACTCTTGATATTCAAATGAATTGATAATATCCCTTATTTCTGCTGAGTTATCCAATGCTAAACTATCAGAATAAGACAAGTGTATAAATCTTGATGAAGGGTTTTTTGCAATAGACCAAGATATAAACATTTTGACCATTACCTCGGTTTTTGAATATCTAGGAGCAACATTAAGTAATACTCTAGTTAATTGGTTCTTATTTATCCTCTCCGCAATATCAAATAAAGTTTCATGATGTTCACTAACTGTAAACTTCTTGCCGTGTTGCTTTTTGAAGAAATACCTAACAAAAAAAGAAAAGTCATTTAGACATTTAGATCTGATTATATCTAATTCAGTATTTATCATTTAAATCCTTTGCAATTTTTAAAGCTTCTTCTTTGGTTATTGTTGGATTAATAACCTCTCCTTTTGTTGTCGTGTCCACTCTGTCAGTCCAGCCGTGATTGCTCTTTAAATTCATTATAGCCATTGATGGAACTATATCCCCCTTTTTACCGTCCGAAAAGCAATTAGCTTCACAATTACGCATTATAGCATTTTTATACCATTTTAACGAAGGGAATTTTTCAATTATATAGTCATATACATCCCTATATGTTTCTTGCGTCTTTGCAACTTCACCAATAAAGTCAAATCCTTTTTCATTGGATATTGATACAGCATCCTTTAGAAGCTTTTCACACTCCTCAAAAGTCCATTTCTCGTTATATTGATTACCTCCTGCCATACTGTAAAGATACTTATTTATTATTAAATAAAAAACCTCTACTAATCTAATAGTAGAGGTTTTCTTTTATTAAGCGTTTTACCCCTAAATAACTACATAGCTCCTCCCTATCACGTAGGTTGCTCTGACGGGACTCGAACCCGCGTTTCTTAATAATGTCTTGAATGTAAATGTAGTTATATTTTTAATAAAAACCCCTACTAAATTAATAGTAAGGGCTACCTTGTCGGGTAAATGTAATTATTGTTATTTAGTATGTTTTATAGATTGTAAATTTTCCATTTCTTCCATTTTCATATGGAACCTAGATTTTGGATTTGCTCGCTTTAACTTCTGTACCTCAGCCTTTTCTTTTATAGAGAAAAACAAATAAAGTAATAAAGATACAATACCTAACAATGCAAACGAAATAAATAATATTATACTATTCCAATCAAATGGAATATCTTTAAATAAATAAATAACAAAACTTACAATAGCCCAAATAGCTGAAAGTACTGATGATATTTTAAAAATTAATGTTGATGTTAATAAATAGCTTGACTTTTTCATAATCTAATTTTTTAATTTACTATGTCTTTCTTTGTTTTTAACCCATTCTTTAAACTCTTTTCTATGCCAAACATAGTCTATTATGGTTGACCAACTTTTAAATTGTTTAACCATAAAATTAAACCATAATTGTAATATAAAAAACAGTATTACAACTGCTCCAGAGTAACTTATTACTATTCCTATCCATTTTAATATAAGCTCTTCCACGTTAGTAATTTAATTGATTAATAAACTTCTCTCTAACGCCGTTATTATAAGCTTTTATTATTATCTGGTCAAGTGGTAGATTGCTTCCGTTTAAAACCTTTCCGTTTAAGTCATAATAAACAAACGCTCCTTTAATGTCTTGAAATTCGTTACCCTCAATTGACGAATAGAAACCTTCACACCCCAAGCCTTCATCCCATGTATGATTAATATACCAACCTCTAATAACCATATCTTGGTTACTCTCTATTGTCATTTTCAAACAACCGTACTTGTATTTGTGTTGGTTATCTAAAGTATCTAATCTTAACAGTCTAAACGGTATGCTGTAGTAACCCTCTGTAATATCTAAAGATGGGTATTGTCTAACGTAAGCATATGTATTTTGAAACTCTTTAAACTCGTCTAAATATCCTTGGCAAACTTTTACTATCTCGTTGTTTCCTATATCTAATATTTCTCCTCCAGCTTCTATTCCTATAACATTTAATAAGTAGTCGTTGTTAGCTATTGCTATGTCGTTTATACTGTCGCTGTCGTTGTCTACGTCTAAGTATATTGTCTGAACACTTGTGTAAGGTATTAATATGTTAGTATCAGTATATATTGTTTGAGAATTAATACTGATTGCGATTACTAATGTTAGTAATATTGATGTTAATTTTTTCATAATTTTATTTGTTTTGTTTATTAATCTCTTTAATCTCCTTTATAATACGCTCGTTTCTTTTTAGCATAACATCACTCCGTATTAAAACCATTTTTATACAGATAATAGCTATTGCAGTAATTAATATAATAAATATTGTTAAAAACAAAATATCTTCTTTTGTCATAATTTTATTTGTTTTAATGTGTTAATTTACTCTTTGTTATACGGGCAATATCCGCTTTTCTCTAAAAACTTATAGTAATCTCCACTTTTATAATATTTCCTTTGCCAAATATAGTAATCTAAAACTGATTCTTTCCAATTTCTATACACTGCATGACCTCTATTTTCTCCAATAGCCAAAGTAAATCTTTGTTTAGCTAGCTTCATTCCGAAAAGGTTATTGTTCTCTTTGCAAATGGTAGACTTTAAGTGCTTTGATTCGTAGTAAGCTTGTCTAGTTACTATATTGGGATATTCAACTCCTAAAGATGCTATAAAACTATGTACTTCTTTCTTTGTCTGACAGTGAATCAATACAGTAAAGAGTAGCAGCATGATTAATTTCATGTTGTTTTATTATATAATTTTTCTTTTTAACCAAACAGCATTATATTTCTTATGCTGTGAATAATACTTGTAACCTCTTCTTTCGTACCATTTACGCATCCAAGTTCCTTTTACAACCCAAAGCATTGTATATTTAAATCCAAGATTTTTTGCTATTTCCTCTCTTAGTAATTGCATTTTCAAACCATATCCTTTATTCCTATGACTTACATATACACTTAATTGATCTAAGTAAAATATCTTTTTATCATCATGAAAATAATACCCTCTTGAATAAGCTAATCCTTTTTCATCCATTAAATTAATAAAATTTGAATCTGCTCTATTATCATTATGTACAATCACTTTCATAGTCTTTCGTTTAATAATTCGTTTGCTTTCTCTATTGCTTTGGTTCTGGCTTCTGGTCTTGTTCGGTCTACTTCTGAATAGTCTATATACGAATCAAAGCCGTATTGTATTTCAAAACTATCAGGACATAATTTATTAATGTACAATCCCACACTATCAAAGAAATCTACATATACACCGTATTTCATTGAGTGACTATGTATATAAAAATAATCTCCCAATACTAGTCTGTAGTGTTCTTTTTCTACATGAGATTCAAAAACACTATTACAATACCACTCCTCAAACTGTTCTTTACACTTTCCCGTTAATTTCATAGTTTAGTTGTTAAAGATTTCACCTAAATCATTTATTTGATTATCTACGTAAGCTTCTAAAGCCTGTACTTTTTCATTACTCCAAGTAAATCGATATGCGTTATAGTTGTATTTAATGTGCTTTAATAACGCGATTTGATCTACTAGGCTTAATTTTACTATCTCTTTCATAATTCATTTATTTTTAGGCACAAAAAAAGCCACACTTAGAGTCAGAACCAGTGTAGCTTTTTTGTATGTTGTCGTAACAACGAATATTTTAAGTATTATCTAGGTTCTGACTTTAGACTCTACGAATATACAATACTTATTTCAATTAATCGTTATAGTATAGATAAAATAAGCTAGAAATATTAGCGATGCGATTATTAACGCTGGTTTGGTTTGGTCTTTCATGGTTAGTCGTGTATGTTTCCTACTACTTTTAAAGACTCTAAGCACCCTTTGTAGCTATCTGTATATATAGAGTACATTGACATAATACTGCCTATCATAGCGCATCCATGTAAAATACCTATATCTTCACATCTCTCAATACCATCATACATAACCGTAACCGTATCGCTTTCCCAAATTTCAACATCTCCTATTTTTGTAATCAATTGACAAACTGTCTCGGGGTCTACTTCGATAAACCTTTCACTTTGAATGCTTACAGCAGGTATAAAATAGTGATTAAATATATAGCATTGGCAGTTTCTCATATTTATTAAATTACCATAAACCCAACCCTTACCGTCTAATCTTTTCGCCTTAAATTTTATCTCTCTTTTTAACTTCTTTCTGGTTTCGAATATCTCTTTATCTTTGCTCATAGTTTTATTTGTTTTTATAAGTTAAATGTTTGTATATCGCTTTTATCAGCTTCCCATTTAGCTTTTATATCTTCTTTCAATTTTCTGTATCTATCGTTTATGTTCGCTACACCAGACGGCATCATATCGTAAGGTTCATTTTCTTGTCTACTTGTTCTTTTCTTAGTTTCATCTTTCTTTTAAAATTTATATATGTATGTTGTGTCGGCTAGTCCGTTTTCTATGTTTATTATCATAGTTGGTGTTACTGGTTGTTTTGTATATTGTATTTGTTTTAAATAAACGCTCATGAAAGCCATTCCGATTACTAATCCTGTTATATATTCCATCTTTCTTTTATCTTTTTAGTTACCCTTACAAATAGTTTGTAAGGGTGGTATTATAATAGGTAACTTCATTTATGTTAAAAACCCTAATAGCAGTCCCATCCTTATAGGAAACAAGGAAGTTCCATAATTGCATGCTATTTGACGGTTCGTTTTGTGTTATATTAACTACACCACTAATACCTACTTCATAGTTTTCAGAAATTACTTGACCGTCATATCCATCAAATGGTGGGTTAAATCTCCAATTAGTTACTATTGCTTTTACTGTCATAATCTCATTTTTAATATTCACTTCCAATCTAACACCCTTTATTACTTAGAATTTAATTCGTTAAAAAGGATCTTCTTTATTACATAGCTCTTGTATTCTATTGGGAACTTTAGCATCTTTAAACTGTGATAAGGTAGATTGTTTTCTTCACAAGCTTTTTTAAAGTTCCCCCAACACTGTATTGTGTCGGGAGCTATTACTACTATTATATTTTCTCTATTCATTTTTTTATATGTTACCAAAACCGTTGCCTTTAGAGTTTTGAAGTTTACCAAAATTAGAAGATTTACCAGACTTCATTATTAATAAGTTCTCACTTCCATAAGTATTAAAAAACTCAGTATATAAATTTGATTCTTTTATAGTTGCCCCTCTACCTTCCTCACTTTTCCAACCTTTTATTTTTTGTATATTATGCAATCTCTTAACTTCTTTTCTTGCTTTTTTAATTGCAACCTCTAAAAGTTTAGCTTCAAATTGTTCGTTAGTGCATTCTTTACAGTTGTTATTATTTAAAGTTGTCATATGTGTTTGTTTTAATTATACTGTAAAGATACGACTAATACTTACATTAACAACTACAATACGCAAAAACTTTCAATTTATTTTCTAACACCAACCAAAACCGCTCCCTAAATAGCCGTTTCCTTACTCTCGGTTGTAGTTGTATGCTGTCGAAAAAATGTTGTTTAGTGCGATTTAAATATTAAGTTTTTCTGTTAATAATACGCAACTACGGTTACACAACACGTTATGCACCATTAGGTATGCCTTCAATCTCTTTGTTTTCTTTTATAGTTTCTGTTTGTCCGTTCTGCTCATAAAATCTTTCGTGAGTTTCGGTAATACGGAATGTATTTGAAGTTGGTTCAAACCACCAATCATCGTCTTTTGCAGTATCTTCTGTTTTTACTTCATTACTGTAAATCCATTCTTCCCCCTCTTTATCAAATGCTTTGTAAATCATAGTTTTTATTTATTAAATTAACGGTGCATAACACCATATATAAATCATTTCGTTCCTCAACGCTTCATACACTCAACTTTGTAAGTAATAACTACTTATTACCCATATAATCAACTTTCTTGTCCTTATCGTTATTTAAAGCATTTTCTGCAAACAGAGCCGCTTGTTTTACCTGTCTATCATAGCAAGTCTCTCCACCATCTTTGTCGTTTACATAAATGTTCTTTGTTAACCTCAACGCTTCAATTATTGTTTCTAATTGAAATTTGTAAATTGTTATTTCTTCCATATTAAGTTTTGTTTTTATTTATTCGTTACTACTTACAACAATATATAAACCCCATTAAAACGAGGGTTTATACTAACCGTTACCCACAATAAAATAAAAAAAAGGGCGCTCACTCATACGCTAAAAAAGTGAGTTCCATTTAGTTTGTTCTTCTATTCTACGTGTTGCATTTTCAAAGTATTCTTTATCCAACTCGCAAGCAGTTAAAGTAAGGTTCATTTTCTCAATTTTATTAAGTGCATCAATAGCAATAGCAATACTTCCAGACCCTAAATGCGTGTCAAGTATTTTCATACCATTTTCACTATTGTTTTTTAATATCCATTGGTACAATTCAACAGGCTTTTGGGTTGGGTGTATTTTACCTCGCTCTTTTAAAACAGATAAAGACCACATTTTTGCAGGTTTTTGAATACTAGACCAAGCCATTTCAACCATTGCTAAACTAAAGTCGTGAGGTTGTTTTTTATCCCAAATATAAAACCCTTGTGTTGGTGGTAAATCAAAATAGTTTCCACCCCAAATAATTTGATTTTTAGAAACTCTAAACAGTTCATCAAAATAATCTTTAGTTGGTATGTTATTATCCCATTCTTTTTTTGCGTGTTGCTGTCTTATAGGGTTGCTACTTATACCAATTCCATAAGGTGGGTCAACTATTGCTAAATCAAAGTGATTATCTGGAAACCTTTTCATTAGTTCCATATTGCACTCATTTGTTATGTTTAAGTATTCTCTCATATCTTTATAAATATTTGCCTTTCTACGGCAGGCACGCCCTTTTTTTTATTTAACTGTGGGTAACACTGTATAAAATTAATGGCAAAAAAGCCACAAATCTTATACGTATAACGTTAGCAGTCATATTATTGCTCTAATGGCTTGTAATATTCTTTGCAGTGTTCGCATTGGTTGGTGCATTTACTTTCTCCTTCAATTTCTCGTTGGCAATAAAACGCCCTGCTAACACCAAATAAACGCAATTTTTGTTCTCGCATCCATCGTGTCAGCATTTCAAATTGGTACTGTATTTCTTCTATTAAGTTCTTCATAAAACTTCGTTTATTAATTACGTCAAACCCTACTAGGTAATATTAAATACTTAACCCCTTGGTGTTCTTCTATCCTCCCTACTGCTGTTAATTGCTCTTTGTTCTCTGTAAATGCAGGAAGTGTTATTAAATTAATGTCTTCAATCTTATAAGGCATCAAATCTTTTTGCATTGTTTCATGTGCCATTTTATTTAAATCAAAACAATCTATACAAACTGAAGTTCCACGTTTAAAATTTCTTAGCGCATCCGTTTCGTTACATACAGAACACCTATTTTCTATTTTTCTATTTGTTGAACACTCAATACATTTATTCTTACCTGCATTAAATTCGTCTAATAGTTTAGGATTAAAGCAACATGAGCAATTTCTAGTTTCTGTTAGTGTTGTTTTCATAATCTTATACTTTACTTATTAATAATTAAAACGAAATTTTGCATAGGCGTTATGTGTAGTTAGTACGTTTTCAATCCGCTTACTTTCATTGCAATTTGATAAGTCTCTTTTAATATAAAATTGAAATCATCTATATAATCAGTGTCATATTCATCATTTACCATTTTGTGATACCATTGGTTTTTATCTTCATTGAATTTTGGGAAGTAGTATTTACCCCATATGTTCATTTCTAAAACCCAATCATCAAAAAGAGATAAAGCTATTACTTTATCACCGTTTTTTATAGTACTAAAATCCACATCACTATCTATATAGTTAGTGTCAATTTCACTTGCTATAGCTTTTACACTTTTTACACGACCCTTATCAGATGATAAGTTTATCTCTAAAGTAACTGCGTAAATATGGCAATTGGAAGCCCTAAACCAGTAAGCATCTTTTAATAATTCTTTTGGTATTCCTTTTTCTAATAACATAATCTTATACTTTACTTATTGATAATTAATTTATAATCTATCTTAAAATAACTTAAAAATATATATAATGATTGTAAATTAACTATATCTAAATGCACATTATTAGACAATTCACCTAATATTGTTTTATGATACCATCTATATAATGTTTCACCTTGATTACAGTATATATATCCATTTAAACAGTTAATTTTATAAATTACTCTATCTTTATTAAGGTCATCTCCTTTTATTTTTAATGGTTTAAATCCAATTTCTTTTAATTGTTTTGATGATAATTTCAATTGTTCCATAATCTTATTTCTTTTTCTGACCCTTAGCTATCTCGTTATTAATATACAGCATCCAGATATAATGAGCTATTTTTATGTCTTTTATTTTTATTGGATTATTTGGGTATGTTGTTGTTAGTTTCATAATCTATTAATTTCTTCAAAGATAATAATAAAACTATCATATCCAACAATAAAACTAATTTAATTTAGATTTATTTATTTTTATGCTCCCCTCATCAGTGCGGGGAGCATATTTTTATTTCGTGCAACTTATCTTTACTCTCTTTAAAATCTCTTTGTTGTTTAGCTTCGTTCATTTAACTTTCTGATTGCTTCGTTAATATCTATAATTTTACTGTATAAATCTAATGATGGCTTCTTATTAGATTGAATTAATATATCTAGCCTTTCTTTTTCTTTTTCAAGAACAATTAATGCATAACTTTTCATAATCTATTTGTTTTTTAGTTTGTTTTGTAATTCTAGCTTATATAACTCCACTCTAGCGTATTAAAATACTGTGGTTCTTCAAAAAGCACAACTGCATCACCTAAATAAGATACAAGTCTTGAAACTTTATAATGAGTACCTCCTTTACTATCTCCTACTTTATAAAATCCTTTTATCAAAAACTGTGTTTTTAGTTTTATATGTTTTTTATCAGGCAAAACTTCTGGGTATTTATTCCATTTCATATTCTTTTAGTTTAGTTGTCTTTATTAGTGAAAACGTCTATCAATTTTATATCATAGTCTTCGCATATGCAACCCATCCAAATAGCTACATATCCTTCTTTTAGTACAATTTCTAAACCTTCATCATCTAAAATTGATGATCCGATTAAATCTACAAACTCTTGTAAGTTGTAAATCTTAACAAAAATCACAACATCGTCTATATCCATTGAATAATGATATTCAATATTGTTATTTTCTATAAATCTGTATAATTCTAATTCAGTCATAATCTATTTAATTTTTAATTCTAATTCAACATCTACGTTCTTAACATCCCAGCCCTTAAACAAACTTTCGATCATTGATAAATGGCATTTGTTTTGAACCATCTTTTTTAAACTGCCTTTATCTTCACCCTGCAAAACTCTTAATATTACTTTCTTCTGGTTCATCTCTCTAGTTGATGTACTTTTTTTAGTTGAATTGTTTTTAAGCTCAACCATTAAGACATCTTTATTCTCTAAGTATATTATTCTCTTTTTCTCATCTGTTAAGTTAAAAAGATTATGACGTTCCTCTAGGTTTTTATAAACATGAGACACTGGAACAATTCCAAAATCAACAACTCTATTTTTTTTATAAACTAAGAAGCTTTTGTAAATAGTATTTCTATCGAAAACTTTATTTGATATGTTTATTTGTTCTTCTGTCATTTCTTTATTTGCTAATGATTCTTTTTCTTTCTCTAGTTGTATTTTTTTGTAAGATCTTTTCCTTTCCTCTAAGTAACTATTTACAATTCTAGACATATAAGCTACCGAAAAGTTATTAAAGTGTCTTGTTTCAACTAAAAACTGCCCTGAAAGCGAAAGTTCGAAAGCTATAACAAGTTCTCTAGTGGTTAAGTTCTTATATTTACCTATTATCCACTTAATCAAAACAAACATTTCGTGTTTTTCTGGTTTAGCATCTCCTTTCAATCCAACCAAAACAAATACTTCTGCTAAAGCTTGTACAATTTCCATGCTTCCCTCTAAAGTTCCGATCTTGTTTTGGCTTAATATTTCATTACGTACCGTATTGCTTAATGAAGTCTTCAAGTTCTTCCCCTCTGGTGGGTTTCTGTTCTGTATTGTTATTTCGTTGCTCATTGTTTTGATTTTTGAATACTTGATAATATTTTATTCCGTCTTTGTTTGAGTTTCTTAATTTTTTAATTGATAAAAAGTTTTTACTCCAAAAAGAATCTTCTCTTGTTTTTTTAATTACGGTTTTTATATCTTCGAAAGAATAACCATCTATTCGGTTTAACTTTTCTAAAGTATCTAACCAAATTTCTTTTTTCTTTGGGTGTAGTTCTTTAGGAAAATAATTTAAAGAATAATTAAAACACTCGTGTACAGCTTGGCTGTATACTATCTTTTCTTTAATAACTTTATCTATAACTTTAACATTATCATTAACTGTAACAGTATCATTAACAGCGATGTTTGCGACATGGTGCGATCGCACTTTATCGGTGTGCGATGTTTTGCGATTTTTAACGTAAAGTTCTGCATCCTCTAAAGATTGATTACCTTTTTTATAATCATCGTAAACGTCTTTATTCCAGCGTTTTAAATTGCCCTCTCTCCCTGATGTTGATTTTTTATCAATCCTATCTTCATACTTCTTTAAATCTCTTTTTAATTGCTGTTTTATCGAAGTGAACGATAAATTAATTAAAAGGTCGTCACTTTCTGGGTTTTCGTCGTTGACATATTTAAAGATATGCTTAATTAATTCCCCAGCTTTTTCGTTTGGCAATTGGTCAAATAATTCTTTTTGATCTGCGTAAAGTAAGAATCCTTTTTTATCTTCAGCCATTTTCCCCTCCTTTTTTATCTCTGTAAACAACAACTGTATCACTACTATTATAAGGATTGTTTTTATCTACTTCTTTTGCTTTGTTGATTTCTGTTCTAATGCTTTTAGATAATCTTATTGCTGTTGATATATCTAAAATTAGTGGTGTTATCCTTCTAGTTGTTGTATCGTAGAAATCAATCTTAATTTCTAACTCGGAAGAACTTCCGCTTTGCCAACATCCAACTGTAGCATAATTATCACAATGACTATCTTTGTGTCTAACTTCTATTGCCATAATAATAAAGGTTTTAAGATACCTATAAACTTTTAGTAACGCAAAAAGCCTTTATATAAATCCTACGGTTTGGCGTGTAGCAAATATATAAAGGCAATTAAAATTCGTTTAGTTAATATGTCGCCAAACCTTAACTATACAACAAAGATAGTAATAGTTTTCTAATGTGCAAGTGTTTTGTTAGAATAATCTTTGCTGTGCTATATGATTGTTAATTCGTTTAATACTTTCGTCGTAATATGGTTTATGTAAGTCACAGCCTGCAAAGCTTGAATTAAATTTTATAGAACTTAAACATAATGACGCCAACCCCATATTAGAATCAAATATACTTGAAATATCTATCCCGTTTTCTTGACAAAACAGCAAGATTAAATCCCATAATAAAACAGGCTTTTGTGTTGGATGTATTCTTTTCTCGTTCAGCTTTTTATTTCCTTGCTGAATCATTGGATTAGTAATGGATTTACCCTGCATCATCCCTGACCACAAATAATCTATTTCTTTTTCGTAGTCTATAAAACTACAGTATGCCATTTCATAATTTTTAAAACTTACACCTTCTGGAACTCCTTTATTCCATTTTATTCTACCACTTCCTAATCCTTCATAATCTACGTATTCAACACCAAAAAATATTTGTTCTTTTGTTACTCTTTTAAATTCTTTAAACCATTCTTCTCGAGGTGTTTCATTATCCCAGTCTGCAGGTTTTAACTTGTTATTTTTGTTTGGATTTATTCTTGTTCCATTTTTTTGCTTAACAGTTGTTTTATTTTCTTTTATAAAAGCCATATTTCCAACGTTAATACCGTAGGGAATATCTGTAATTCCAATAGAAAAACAATTATCTGGTTTAGTTTTCATAAACTCTATGTTATCCAAATACTCCAAAGTAATCTTATCTGTTAATTTCATAATCTTATTTTTTAATTAACTCCCTCTTGGTCTAGTAAACTGGTTTGTCTTTCGTCTTTATTGTTTTGTTTTATTGGCTTACGACTATTCATAAATAGTTTCATAACGTTCTTAGACTTATCTATATCGTAAGGTATGTTAGCCATATTACTAAGCCATTTGTCAAACTCTAGTAATAGGTTTAAGTCATACATGTTTAGTATTTCAGTTCCTTTGCTCATATTTCTGTTATTTGTGCTGTTCCTCCCTTCTCACTAAAACTAAACTGCTTGTCGTGTTCATCATTCCAAGCTTGTACTAATCTGTAAGCGTAGTTATTTGAACACCCTAAGTTTATTAAAGCTTCGTTAGGGTTAATGTTTTTCATTCTGTTAATTATCTTTTCGGCTTTTGGTTTTATCCCTCCTGCAACTCTAGGCATCTTTTATTTTATTTATATATCCCTATTAATTTATTAAAAAACTCTCTCGACTCTTTACCGTCTTTATGACCTTTACTGTATAGTTTAAAACCTCTTATACATTCTCTAGTGATTTTTAAAGCTTCTTTTAACTCAAATTCAGTAAGACCTAGATAGCTATATTTTAAGCTTAATTCATTATCTACCATATTGAAATAATCTAAACTATATCGACTAATCAAACCATTTTCAAACCCTGTAATATGTAAGTTAGAATATTGATTGCAGTACGCCCTACCTTTGTGAATGTTATGTAAGTTATAAGCTATGTTTAAGTTATGACCTCTTGATTTTAAATGGCACGCATCTATTTGACCTTTGTAGTCATTACCACAACAAATACATTTATAGTTAAAGTGTGTGTCAATCATTTTAGCTAGTTTATTAACTTCATCCTGTAGGTACTCTTTAGATGTTTTCTTTTTAGTTGTCTTTGGTTTGTTTACTTTCTTGCTTTGTTTCTCCCACTCCTTAACTTTCTCTTTCTTATTGTACTCTATGGCACATTGATAAGAACAAACTGGTTGAGCAGTTGAATACTTAGGTTCGAATTCAGATTTGCATATTTTACACTTTTTCATTTAGCGATTCTCTATTTGGAAATTCAACATAAACCCCTTTTTCTCCAAAGAACTTTACAATAACGTCTGTAATTTCATTTATCTGTTTAGTGTCTATATCTTTTGTGCTTTCAATATTGAATAATGTTTGTTGTACAGGTCTCCAAAAATGGTTTTTTACTATGTTAGTTGTGTACCTAGTTGATAAAACAGTGCCTTTCAAACCAAAATATTGGAACTCCATACCTAATTCATTTAACTCATCAGCTATAATAATAAAGAACTTATGCAAGCTTCTGTTTTGCAAAGAGCTTCTTTTGTCGCTTAGCTCTGTTAAATCAATAGTGCTTTTTTTACCTACTAGATAGTTAAACCTAGTTACTGCTTTATTTAATTGTAGGTCGTTTTTTAAGTCTAGTATCATGTTACATATCCTTTATTATATTATACAAATTACTACCTGCTTTAACTTCAATTACTAAATCTTCTCCATTATTAATAAGTATTTCTATATTTTTTTTACTAAATTCTATTGTTAAAGAATCTCCTATGTATTCTTTGTTTTTAAATTTTGGCTCATTACAATCTAAATACCAATGTTCGTTATCGTCTGTTGTTAATATTGTTGATTTACTGCTCATTTACTTTTTCTTAGATTTTCTTTTCCTTCTGTTTTTAGCTCTAGTTTTCATAACCTTAACTCTATTATCTATTTCTTCCATCTGATTAGGGTAATCGTATAATCTAGACCCTCTATTCATTTTAAATGATTTCATTTCTTTAGTTGTTTAATCCAGAGGGCAAACATCTTGCGTCTACCCTCTGAGTTTATAGTTTTTATTGATTTGCTAGGCATTATTATTTATTAATTCTTTATTATCTTCAATAAATTTTAGTATTAAGTTCTTAGCTTCTTCTCTACCATCTTCTGTACAATTAAATCCAGCGCCTCTTTCACTAGGTTCATAAGCTCCATCTAATAACGCAGATTCTAAATCTTCCATTGCTGAATCAAGGTTACTATCTAATACATGTTTATTATTGAATTCTTCTAATGACATTTCGTAACCTGACCAATTGTCAACCCCTCCAGCTTCTAAAGCATTTAGTTTTTCTTCTGATATCTCTAGTTCTCTTAATCTTTTTTTCGATATTTTCATAATATTTATTTATTAATTGTTCTTATTTATCTTCTATATTTATATCCTTACCTAAACAATCGTACAATTCATTTAGTATATACTCCAAGTTATCTATAGTTGATTGTATTTCTTCTGTTGAATCTTTGAAAATAGTAGTTTCTATTTCATCAACTTTTAACTCTATAAAACTATTTGTACTTCTTAATTCTAAATTCATAATATTTATTTATTAATTGTTCTTATTTCTTCCTCTCTAATCTTTAAATATATGTAAACTTTTAAAATTGTTTATTTGATTTAAGTAACTTAATGTAATCTTGTTTAACCTCTTCAGCTTGTTCAATTCTTTTCTTCATCTCTTCGATAACCAAATCATCTCTATCGATTATTATCTCATGCCACATCTCTTGAGCATCTTCAATAAGGTAATTAAAGAAATAACATCTTTGAGTATCGGTTACCATCATTTGCATTTGCATTTGATAAATATACTTTGGATCAATCTCAGTTATTCCGTTTGCAATTAGTTTAAAAAACTTATTACGTCTAGGACATTTAATTTCTAAAACTGAATTATCATCCACGTCACCATCTGGAGAAGCTCCAGCAGTATCTAAATAAACATAGAAAGGACTTGCTTTAACTGTTGAAAACTCTAATTGTTTATTATCTGAAAATCTAGAAAATGCCATAGGCTCTAAATCAACACCTCTTTGCATATCAAAAGAAACTACTTGGTCTTCTTCTAATCCGTAAACAATTTCTACGGCTTTTTCAAACGCGTAAGTATCTAAAGCTTGTTTGCCTTTTGCAGTTGTTAACTTACCCATTAATCTGTGAATCTGAGAAGCTGTAAACCTACCTTTACGCGCTTCAAACCATTCTTTACTTCTTTGCTCCATGTTCTAAATATTTTTGTTCAATTTCTTTTGTTATTGTGTAAACCTCTTTAATCTTTTCAATAGTTATTCCCTTATCAAAAGTTGCTGTTATTTTATCTTCTGTAAATACTGGTTTTTCTTTTTTAATAACTGGTTGTAATGGCTTTATTCTTATTCCGTTTACTATTTCCTTTCTGTATTTAACATCACGCTTTACATAAAGTTCAATTAATAAACCTATCCATGTTTTAAGGTTGTGCTTTTCTATGTTTCCAAACCCTTTATTACCACTAAAAACACTTAACATATCTTTGTTTTCGGTATTTAGTTTTAAATGTTTAGTTACTCCTTTTAGCTTGACAAAATAACCTTCCATTAATTTTCCGTTTACATTAGCTAAATTGTCATAATAAGCATCTTCAATGGCAAATATTAGACTATTACCTTCTGTTTCCATTATGTCTAAATCAGCACTAGCTAAATGCGTTGACTTTCTGTGTTTCCTACAGTCAACATCTCTTTCAATAACTCTTTCCTGTTTCATAATTTATATTTGTTTTTTAATATCTGTTTCAATTGCTTGCTGAACTGTTTTAAGTGGAAGTTCAAGGCATTTAGCTAATGCTGTAATTTGCATGTAATTTAGTTTCCAGTATCTACCACTGTAAGTATTGTACCAGTTTGCAGACTTAGTCCCTACACTTGATTTAAGTTCGTCCATTGTCTTACTTGAACATTTCATAAGCTTCATTAGCTCGTCGTTGTTCTCGTCGAAGTTAAACATGTCAACAACTTCTTTTAGTCTTAATCCTTCTTTCTTAGACTTTTGAATTTGTCGCCTTAGTTCTTTAAAATTTTCCGTCATATTATTTTATTGTGTTAATGTCTACTGCTAATTTTGGTATTAATCCGAATATATCAAAGTGATTTTTTAATAAATAATTATAATCTTTAACACTCATATTTTCGTAATTACTTAAATATTCTTTTAATCCATACCAATCAATATTAATATTCATTTTTTTAAAATCTTTCTCAACTAAATCGCTTAAAGGTCTTAGTATTGGTTTACATTCATTGCTTAATACTTTTAAATCCCAATTAAGCAACTGCAATCTAAAGTGCTTATCTGTATTGGCTTTAAAATATGCGCCACTAATAATAAGCATTATTTTTTTTTCAATATGAAGCACATTCAATCCATAAGGCAAATAAGGTGCTAAATGTTTTAATTCTAATTTCATATAATCTATTTTAGTGCTTTGTTTATTGCTTTTCTGTTTAAGTTAAAAGACTTTATCAATTTGTCATTTTTAAAACCAACTCCTCTTAGAATATTATCTTGTATTGCTTCGTTTATATTTGCTTGTGATTCAATTAAAGCCTCTAATAACTCTGGTGCTGATGCTATTAGTTTAGCGTTGGCTTTCTGCTCTAAAAAAGGAATATCATTAGTTAAAATACTCTTTCCATTACTTATTATTTCAAACCTATCTAATTTATTACTTAGGTAGTTCCAAGGTTTTTTTGTTCCTGTAAATATTAATTCCATATCTTTTATTTTTCAAAGTTAAATAACGTCGTGATCTCTTTGTGAAGTTCGCTCCACTGTTCGTCGGTAGTTTCGTAATCAAATCCCTTGTTGTTATTGTGAATCTCTATTGAAGAAATTACAACTTCATCATGTTCTGTTATATCGTAATCAAATGAAAAGATATACTTATTGTCAATTGTACGCTCTACGTTATCCCTGTAAGACTCTGTTACTTCGTTATACTTATCACCCCACTCTATAGAAGGTAACCCTTTCAAGTGTTTAATTACTTCGTCAAATGCGTTGTTTCTTAATTGCTTCATAATCTATTTTGTTGCTTTGTTTATTGCTTGTTGTGCCAATTTCCTAGCCTTTAATTCAAATTCTATATTATTCATGTCGTTTGGATGCATAAGCATTTGTAAAGCCTCCAACAACTCTGGTGCTGATGCTATTAGTTTAGCGTTGGCTTCTAACTCTGGTAATTTACCTTGTCTGAATACCTGACAAATGTTAGTATCTAGTGTTGTAATTATAATTGAATTTTCAGTACTATACTCTGATACCGTCCACCCTTCTTTTGTTCCTTTAAATGCCATATCTTTTGTTATTATTTTCACCAAAGATAATACTTTTATTATCAATAGCAACATAAATATTAAAGTTTATTCAAAAAAAACACCTATCCAAATTAATGAGTAGGTGTTTAATGTGTTTTGATTGAGAGCCGAAAGCCATCTAACCTCCATCGTAATAAACTAGCCAAGGTTTATTACCTAAGTCCGTTACAAACAAGTAAAGCTTATTAGTTATAAGCTTATGAACGTAGTAACGTAATGATATACTTCTTAATTTTATATTATTGTTTTTTACATTCTCTATCAGCTCAATCAACAAAGAGAATAAAACAAGTATTAATAAAATACTAAAATATGGAAGTAAAAATAACAAGTTGTAAATATAGTTATTTTATTTGATTAAAATGTAGTTAACCACTCTTTTACGTCAAATCTTGGGCAACTTTTCGAAACTCCGTCAAAATCTCTATGCCCTTGGATGATTGCTTTAGGATATTTATTTCGTAACATCTTAACTAATACTCTTTGTGCTTCCTTTTGTTCTTCCGTACGGTCGTCTTCGTCTTTTCCTCCTATGTAACTAATATGTATAGATACAGAATTATAACCCCTTACACCGTTTGTTACCTCTTTTTCTTCTGCTAACTGGTGAGCTACTCCAAACTTGTCAATTAAGTAGTGGTATCCAACACTCTTCCATTTCTTATGGAATTCCCAGTAGTTTAATATACTTGAAACTTTAGAGTCTTGACTTCCTCCTGTGCAGTGTAGAACTATGTATTTAATGTCTCTCATCTTGTTATTATTTCTTTAACGATAAAACCACCCAAAACAACAAATGAAGTCTTTAACGCTTTACCTAAATTCTTGATTCGTTTTTTGTTCTTTGTTATTTCGGTGTTCTTATCTTGTATTGTTGTGTCCTTTGAAAGTATTACATCTTTAAGTATGTAATTTAAAGTGTCTCTATTTAATATACCAATGTTTAAAGTGTCTATTAGCTCCGATTGATTGTATATAATTTTATCTTGTGTCTTTATTATAATCAATGTATCTCTTGTGTTTACTCTTCGCTTCATTAAGCTATCAATCCTATCCTCTAGGTAAGATAAGTCTACTTTATAAATAACATTTCTTAAACTATCTGCTTTATGCTTTAAAACTTCCGTTCTTATTTCTGTTTCAGTAACGGTAATAACTTTAGGTTCAGATTGATTAAACAATACTAATATTGCAAATCCCGCAATTATTAATATAGTGTTTAAATCAATTTTCATTAAATATCTTCTTCTTAGCCCATAAAGTTAAACCTAATCCAGCACCTATTAATAATAATAAATCACCAAATACATACTCTTTAGATATTAAATTAAAAACCATTGCTGTCAACTCATAACCTAAAGCGTATAAAAAAGATATTACAATAACTATTCTTTTAAGGCTCCATTTACCGCATGGCTCTTTTAATATATCGTCAATTAGTTTCATT
>Ga0208032_1000260_pt1 | contig 35667 bp, 27 predicted proteins | sample MalvirAntarct_66_FD_184254 | JGI IMG/M metagenome (GOLD analysis project Ga0208032, IMG submission 184254) | Marine viral communities from the Global Malaspina Expedition - Malaspina viral metaG Antarct_66 (SPAdes) (version 2) | ecosystem: Environmental > Aquatic > Marine > Oceanic | place: West... | reverse complement strand
CCCAACAACGTTACTCTTGTCCATAGCGGCGTATTCCTCGTGTTGATTGACTTGTTTGGCGACAACAAATCAACCAGATACGTCGCTTCTTTTCAACCTCTCTGAACACCAGATTCAGTTATAACTCCATTCCTCCCAACCACATCCCGATAGTTGTCATCAGTAGCGTAATCACGCTCAGTATGCTCCAGACAAACAGGGGGCGACGGTCATGAAAGACCCAGATCACAATAAAGGCATAGCTGATAAAGCTTAACAGGTGGCCTGTGAGGGCAGCTTCAGATCGAGGAGTCCCCCAGATCAAACCAAACAGGCTGCCTGCAAAAATACCACTGGATATGGCGGTGAAGTAGCCGCCAATGAGAGCAGCTGCAACAAGGGCAATCAGGCGTGGAGCGGAGAGGTTCATGTGCTTTGGCTCTTTTTCAGGATGGTAACGAAAGAGGCCGACTAAACGTTGGCCTCTTTGTTGAGTGAGTTATCAAAATCGATAACGAACACTCGCAGTAATATTTCTTGGTTGACCGTACTCAAGCTGATTGTAGAAACCAATCTGGCTGTAGTACGTCTCATCCAGCAGGTTCTCAACATTCACCTGTGCCGAGAGATTGGATGTGAGGTCATACCGCGCCATCATGCTGACCAGGCTAAAGGCATCCTGCTCCAGCCGTTCGGGGTCGCCCGTCACCAGGTTGCTGGTGTCCATGTACTCTTTGCCCTGCCAGTTTACGCCGCCTGCAATTGTCAGATTTTCCAGCGCACCGCGGAAGCGGTAGTTGGTGTAGAGTTTAAACAGCTTTCTCGGGTGGTCGGTATTGACCTCGTTGCCGTTGGCATCTTCAGCATCGAAGTTAGTGTAGCTGAGGCTGACGTTCCAGCCAGGCATAATTTCGCCCACGGCTTCGAGTTCATAGCCGCGGCTTTCGGTGCCTTCGCTGGCAAAATAGGCCTGGCCGTTGATAGTGCCGGGAACAATAAAGCTGCCATCTGGCTGCCCCAGGTCATCCTGTAAAATGTCGAATACCGCGACAGTCGTTTGCAGGGCACCATCAAAAAACAGGCTCTTCAGACCCAGTTCCTGGCTTTGGCCTTTGATCGGGTCGAGGAAATCACCATTCCGGTCCTGCAGGTTTTGTGGCTGAAAAATCTCGGTGTAGCTGGCGTAAACCGTATGCTGATCATTGATTTCATACAAGGCGCCGGTATAAGGGATGAAAACATTGGTGTCACCAAATGAGCGCGGTGTGCCGTAGTAAAGACCTTCCTGCTCCCAGTCAGCAACACGTCCGCCCAGGATCAATTTGAACTGTTCAGTCAATGAAAGGCGAGTGGCACCATACAAACCGAACTGATCTGTCTCGACGTCAACATCCACACCTTGTGCGCCCCAGTCAGGTTGTGGATAGCTGCCGTCCCAGAGGTTGAAATTACCCACAGGAGCGACGTTGCTACGGGCGCGGGACCAGGCGATATTATCTTCGCTGTGATCAACCGCGCCAAAGGTCAGTTCATGAGTTCGGCCAAACAGTGAGTACTCACCATTCACGTTCAGGCTGTAGCTTAACTGCTCCCGTTCTGTTTCTGCGTTGCGTGGTGAGGCGCCCATGCCCAGGCCGGTATCCTGGTCTGGCGCACCTGACATGTACAACAGCATCTGATCTGAGTCATTACTGTTGCTATTGATGCTGAATTTGGCCGTCCAGCTGTTCGCGAATTCATGAGTCAGGTCCAGGTAGTAGTTTTCAACAGTTGAAGACCAGGTCGTCCAGTCGGCTGCGATGGTCTTCTCGCGATCCCAGTCGGTTCGGCTGCCATCAGCATGCCAGACAGGCAGTCCACCCCAGGTAGAGGCACCCGGCTCGTTGTCCTGGTAGGTAGCACCGACACGTAACAGCGTATTTTCGCTCAGGTCAGCATCGATCACACCGTAAAGTACGGTTTTTTCTTCACTGGCCAGATCACGGAACGAGTCGCCATCAGCAAAATGCGTGACAACGCGGCCACGAATGGTGCCTGAGTTGTTTAGCGCGGTACCCACATCAGCAGTGGCGGTGTAGTTGTTCCAGCGGCCAGCCGACATGTCCAGGGTGCTGGTGAGTTCTTTGCTGTCCGCATGCTTGCGTACCAGGTTGACTGAGGCGGAAGGGTTACCGGCACCCGTCAGGAGGCCAGTTGCGCCACGGACAACTTCCACGCGCTCATAGAGGCTGGTATCGGATTGGGTTTCACCTGCGTTGTTGCCTGGCTGCCAGTAAATCGGCACGCCATCAATCTGGTAATTGTTGATGGAGAATCCGCGAGAAGCGTACGTGGACCGTGAACTGTCCTGCGCCCGGGCGGAAACGCCAGCCGCATTGTCAATCACATCAGTCAGTGAGCGCAGGTTCTGGTCGCTGATTCTCTCTGCGGTCACCACGCTCACCGATTGTGGGGTTTCATGGAGGGTCAGTCCCAGGCCGGTAGCGGTATCAAGGCGGTCGTTTGTCGAGTAGCGGTTGGTGACGACAATTTCCTGAATGCCGTCATCTGCTCCACTGTCTTGTGCCTGTGCTGCTGATGCCATGGTCATGACAAACATGGGAACGCTGATGGTTGAAATAATGCCGCGGTGCAACGCGGAGCTCTGGAAATGTGGCATGACGGTCTCCCCCGATCGCTATAAAGAACGCAATGGTAATGATAATACTTATTATTTTCAATATCAGGGAGTAAAAATACTTGAATGGCCATTAAGGCAGGCCATGCAGTGATGTCCTCTCCAGCGTTGAACGCAAATTCTATCCACTTCAACGCGAGGAGGCTGTCTAAATGACAGACAAGGCGTAAAGTCAGTCGTATCTGAATACTGACGAGGGGAGAAAGGATGCAAGTTAACTATCTGGTTAGTTACACGAAAAGGAGTCTGTTGGCGCTTGTACTATTGTCAGCCACGCCACTGGCTTTTGCTGCAGACGTACTGGGGGTTGCCTGTCAGACGCCGCCACCGGTTCACTGTGCAGAAGGAGACTGTGCCAGTAAAACCGCCGTTCGTGGCAATGTCACCGAACCTGGCAGCGGTCGCGAGTATTTCCTGGATTACCCCTGCGATTTGCAGCCGGGCGAAGATGTGCTGTTCGTGTTGAATATTCACGGTGCCGGTTCTATCGGCAACTGGCAGCGTCATTATTTTCCGGCCATGGACTACAAGGATGACTATAAACTGGTGGTTGCCACGCCAACGGCTGCAGGTTCAGCGTCCATGGGCGGCGGCAGTGGTGTTCGTGTCTGGACGCCGCAGACCGATGACGCTCACCTGCAGGCTATCACCGAGCAGGTGATTGGTGCATTCGGCGCAGAAAACATCAAGTCATTCTGGCTGGCCGGGCACAGTCAGGGGGGCATGACATCGCGTCGTATCGTTTGCAGCGATTTCTTTGCTGATAAAGTGGATGGCATGCTTAGTCTCTCCGGTGGACGGATTGGACAGGCGCCGTTTGTCGATAACTTCGGTCCCCCCCTGCCAGACGGTTCACCTCCTCCATCACGACCTCGTGGCATGGCTGAGGAGACGTTACCTGACTGCAATTTCTCCCACATTTTTGCCATTGGCGAGTATGAAATTGAGTCTCTACCGGATGCCTCTCCCTGGGCTGAACGTTATCAGTGTGATGCCCGCGAACACACCCAGGTGGTGGATACAGAGCCTGGCTGGCTGTATGACACCGGCCGTGCCGGTTATCCGGTCTGGGGCCGGGAAGCACGACCGGGTACTGCGGATATCTATGAGTATCCGAACTGTTCGGATGGGCGGGTCGTGGCAGACGTGGTGAGGCTTGATAAAGGTCATACCGAAGGACTGGAGCCGAATGTGACTAAACGGATTGTGGAACTGATGGTTTCGGCAAGCGGTGGTAAAATTCAGAGTATGTAGACCTAGTATTAATGATGCACGACTGGGTTAATTTATCGAGGTCGTGCATCATATTTTCTAGATTATTCGCGAGAACAACCGCCTTCAATCAGGCCTTCGTACTCAGTCTGATCGAAGGCGGCTGTGCCCGCAAATGTGGACAGGTAAGCACGGCAACGGTTTTGTGGGTCACTCCAGGATTCCGCCATAAAACTGGCTTTGATACTTTCCTGAGTCACTTCTTCCGTTGACATCCGGATACCGCCATCGGCCTCGGAATCCAGAATGATCATTTTTGGATTGCCGTCTCCATTTTTCCAGGCCTGCCATTCCGGCAGGTTGTTACTGCGACCCTGGCCGGGTTCTCCGCTGTAGGCAAAGTTTGACCAGTAGGACATCATGGCATCTGAAAGTGCATCCCGGCCAGCATTGGTGGACGGATCATAAAGCATGTCGGGGTTGATAAAGCCGACGCCCCAGTCGCCAAACACAAAGGCCATTTCAGTAGAGTGCGCTGCCCCGATGGCAATACCCATGTCAAATCCATCCTCGCGGGTTTGCTGTTCGTCCCAGTCAAAGCGAAATGCGTAGACGGGAGCCTGCTGCGCATCAGTCATGCGCCGGGCCAGATTATCAACACCACGCCATTTCCATTGCAGGGAAGGATAGTGAGCAAAACGAATATATTCTTCAGGGTCACTACGAATGGTATCTGCCCAGGCACCATAAAGGTAGATGCGGCGCTCATCACGATTGGTGCCCAGTATGATCGGCACCTGATTGTAGTTGCCTGAAGCCAGTTGCTCTAAAGGATCCTGCTCAACAAACACCGTGCCATCGGTGAATTTTTTGGGAGCCGGGTAATTGCGGGCAGCATTGGGGTTATAGAGTTTCAGAAACTCGGAAGCAGACTGGCTGTAAAGCAGCTCACGGATTTCATCGTTGGTCATGCTGTCCTGCAGTACTTTAGCCGCGTCCCGGTTAGCAGCCAGACCATCACGTATCAGCAGCATATTAACGATTTCTTTGCTGCTGTGTGCATGGCCGGGTACGGTGTCATCGGTGTAATTGATACCAGCTTCAATGCTGGTGGTGCCAATGCCGCCACTTTGCACAATAGCGCGATGAAAAAGTCCTTCTGCCATTGGGCTGGTGACCAGGCTCATTACATTGCCGCCACCAGCTGATTCACCAAAGATGGTGACATTATCCGGGTCGCCACCAAAAGCAGTAATATTATCCTGAATCCATTCCAGCCCGGCTATGGTATCGACTGTACTCCAGTTGCCACTGGCAGCAGCGCCGCTGGCATTATCTTCCAGGATGGCAGGGTGGAGAAACCAGCCCAGACTGCCAAGCCGATAATTCACCGTCACGACAATCACGTCCTGTGATTCAGCCAGAATGCCACCGTTATAGTCGCCAGCGTAACCGCTGTTATTGCCGCCACCGAATATCCAGTACATGACCGGAAGCGCTTCGTCCTCCGGAATGTCACTCGGTGTATACACGCTGAGGTAGAGACAGTCCTCACTGCCCACGATGCCATCACCATCGGTATCCGGGATACCAGCACTCAACCCGGAAACAAACTGTGGGCAAGGCTGAATCGTGTCTACAGCCTCGTAAATTCCATCCCAGCTTTCAACCGCTTGCGGCAGCTTCCAGCGCAGGTCATCAACGGGTGGCTGGGCATAAGGAATGTTGCGCCAGGCCAGGCTGCCGTTCTCCTGTATCAGTCCTGATAATCTGCCTGATTCGATGGTTCTTAAAGTCGGGTCAGTCGCGGCTGGTTCTTCAGTTGATTGAGGTGCCGAGGTTTGTTGTGGTCGCTCCGGTGCACAGTTGGAGACTGCCAGTAACCCCAGCAGGAGAACTGGTGTTAGGTATCGTTGGAGGCTTGTGTTGGATGGCATTTGATTAACCTCGGGCAGCAACAATGAGTATGGGTTCACTATGTGCTGATGCCCGGAGGCCGTCAACAGGCGATAGGATTAGTGATGAGAGTTTTGAGATGAATGCTAATGAGAGCAGTAATTTTGGCCAATGTCATTTCCTTATATAGGTACTAATAATGTTACATCGCGATTGCTGGTTAAGTTCGCATAAACTGCCGCGCTGAGGTACTCGCAGCTTTCCATGTTTGTCCGCAAGTCGCTATTGATGTAATCGTCAAACTTGCCACGATGGTCAGAATAAAAGGCCATGGTGATATATCGATGGAGTCATTAAACAAATCGAGGTATGAGCGGGAGGCAAAATAAGCAAAAGGGCAGGCGATAAAGTTCGCGATAATGACGGGAGTACTAAAGTTTTTAAAGAGCATGAGTGCAATATCTTTTCTCTCAGCCCCCAGAACTTTTCTAATAGCAATTTCCCGTATGCGTTGTTTGGCAATCAGAGTTGCCATTGCATATAAACCGACGATCGAAATGAACCATGCAACGGCAGCAAGCGTTGAAATACCCAGGGTGATTCGCCTGAACCCAGCGAAGCTGTCTGTAAAGTACTCACTCAAGAAGCGTCTTTTTATTGCAACGTTAGGTACAAGTGTTTCCCATAGCGTATCAATGGCTTCGATTGAGCTTGTGTGACTGCTGCCTGATAAACGGACAATATGAAATCGCAGTTCCGGGTTATAGAGAAACACTTTGGGTATGGAGCCGAAACGGCTGGCAATAGAGAGTGTTGTGTCTTCAACAACACCTATGACTCTGTAAGGTCTTGCCTGGGTGCCACCGAGAACATTTCCTGGAATAAACACCGATTCACCGATCACATCCTGAGCACTTGTGTATCCAAGCTCTTTTGTTAATGTGGCTGAGATAACCAGGTTCTGTTGTTGCACTCCGGCTGGTCCGGCAGCCGCTATATCCTCTGTTCTAAGTGGATCAAACAATCTTCCGGCGATGATGTCTATATCAAACACATTGAAAAAATTCTCACCGACGACATAAACACTGGCGCTATGCTCAACAGCAGTTGCTGCGGGAGACGACGCTAACATCATGCGCGCTGGATTCTCTGTCCAGGGCAAGATCTCCATTGTCGTTGCTGAGTCAACCACGGGAAGCTGCAGCAACTGCTGTCTTAGTGTCTCCTGATCCAACCCTGTGATATCAGGACTATTCTCAATAACCAGTAGCGTGCTGCCGTCAATTTCACTTTCAGCGCTTTTGATGTTTACATTCTGTTGGTAAATGACAGTGATAATGACCAGCAAAAAGGCTGCTATCGAGAATTGAATGCCGGCTAAGACTTTTGAAAATAAAAGGGAACCTCCGCGGAATACGCCCGAGTTGAGAATCGACAGGGGTTGAATCTTAGAAAGCACAACGGCGGGGTAAAAACCAGCAGTAATAGTGGTAATACAGCCCAGCACTACAATGAATAAAGCACCCCTGACAATGATGCCTGGTGACACTAGAGTATCCAGGCTGATTTCAGCGTAGTTTTGAATCAAGGGAAACGCAATAAAAAGTAGCAAGATAGCGAAAACCATTGCCAGTGTCGTTAGTAGTCCAGCTTCTAAAAAGTATTGTCCAATAATATGACGTGGCTGAGCGCCAACAACTTTCCGAACGCCTATTTCATTGGCTCGCGTCGCTGTTCTTGCTGTCGCAAGGTTAGTGAAGTTCACGCAAGCGACAATCATTACGATAGTCCCGAGGGTTAGTAACACGACCTGTACTGAACCAGCACTGAGTTGAGGGAAAATGGTGTCCCGAATTGCCATTCCCATAAGGTTGTTTACTGGAATGGCATTAAAGTTGAACTCTGCTATTTGACGATAATTATCAGGGATATGACGCAGTGAAAATGATGATAATTGCTCAGAGAACTGTTGCGTGTTGAAAGTGCTGTTCTCTGGGAAAAGCACATAGGTCGTATTGACACGGTTAAACCAGTCAGCAGGGAGTTCGGTGGTATCTCTGCCACCAGTTCTTCTGCGTACAAGGTTTTCATAAACGTCCCTGGACACGAGCAACTCAAAATTAATCGGTGAGTAGCTGCTGGTATTACCAATGTGAGAGGGTTGAGGCAAGGGGGCAAGTACGCCGGTAATTGTTAAGTCGGCGTTCTCGTTAAATGTAATAGTTTGACCAATCACATTTATATTACCGAAGAGCTTAATGGCGGTATCGTGAGTTATTACGGCACTGTTAGGGGATTGCAGGGCATTACTGTAGCCACCTTGGGCAAAGGGTAAATTAAATATATCCAGAAACTCAGGGTCTGCGGCAAAGGTGCGTAGTCTCTGTGTTGTATTTTTAGTTCTAACCGGTGTGTCCTGATTGATAAAGAGAACCCGTGCGACAGATTCGAGTTGAGGGAAATCAGACTCCAGATAGCCCCGTAAGTGATGAGGAGACAGAGGGAGATTAACGCCTCCGGAAGCACTGCCATCTGCGAGTTGCCATTGGGAACCTATGACCAGTGTGCGATCGGCATTGGGAAAATGACTCTCCGCATTATTCCAGTATTCAGTGAGACTAAAAGTAAATATAAAACAGGTAAGGCCAAGCGATAACATCAAGATATTACTTATACTCGATATCGTGTTGTGCCGGAAACTCAGCCAGGCAGCCAGCAAGTAGTGCTTCAACATATCTGTCTCCGGATTGTCTGATCAAAAGCATCAGTCATTCAAGTCCAAACGTTCGTAGTTTAGGAACTGGGAGTAATTGGAAGTGATCACCCTGTTGCCAGCTTCAAGGCCGCTTTGCACTTCAAGGAAGCGATTATTTCGTCTGCCACTGGTAATGTCCCTGCGATGAGCCTGGCTTCCGTCGTTATTAACGACGAAGACCCAGTTGCCACCGGTATCCTGTATGAAGCCACCGACGGGAATCAGCAGCGTCTCTATGGATTGGCCGAGTGTCAGCTCAAGCTGCAGTGTCTGTCCCCGTCGGATGTTTTCCGGCATCGGGCCTGAGAACTCAAGATCAATGGTGAAACTGCCCTGCGTGATTTCTGGATAGACTTTGGTCACTTCTGCTGCTCTCTCCCGGTTTGACAAAGTAAATCGTGCTGTTTGCCCGGGGGAGACACGGCTGACATAGAATTCATCAACCTGGGCAACGATTTTGTATTGATCAACTGAGTCAATTTGTCCAAGGCGTTCACCGCGATTCATGTTTTCGCCAATTTGAATGGGCAGCGATGTCAGTTGCCCTGAGACAGGTGCTCTGACCAGCAGGTTCTCAAATGTATTTTTGGCAAGTTCCAGGTTTTCTTCCAGTTTGCTCATTTGGCCTTCTATCTGGGTGAGGCGTTCAACCCGGATCTTCTCTTCCAGCTCTTGTCTTTCCTGCGTGTTGGCATAGACCTGGCGCTGATATTCCAGTTCATCACGAACAGTTTCGTATTCCGATCTTGAAACCAGATTCTTTTCCAGCAACGGCGTAAGTTGGGCATAGTTACGTTCCAGCTCTTTAATGCGGAAGCGAATATCGATCAATTGCCTCTCAGTTTGCAGGCGAGTGGTTTCCAGGTTATTACTGATATTCTTCAGGTTGTTAAGCTGCTCCGTGGTCTGCGTGTCATTGTTAGCGACCTGAAGTTGAAGGGTATTGTTGCTGAGTTGCAGCAGGGGCTGTCCAATTTCAACATAACTGCCTTCTTCAACAAGTATTTCTTCCACGACACCGCCGTCGACGGCATCAAGGAAAACCGTATTGAGAGGCTGTACTGAACCCCTGATAGGTGTCAGGTCTTCCAATGTGCCAGACGAAACGTCGGAAATGATTAATTCATCAGCAGATACTCTGAGCGTACGAATCGACGCATCCTGAAGAAGTGTCACTATGCCCCAAACGGCGGCCGCGAGAGTGACCGCTGCAAGAACCCATTGCCACCAGGGACGAGGCTGCTTTTCAATCACTCTGTCCATCGATACTACTCATACCTTAGCGCATGTACTGGGTTGCGGTGGATTGGTTTCCAGGCTTGCAAGGTCATCGTCAATAAAGCCAGACAGAAAGTCAGAATGGCTGCTGCAGGAAAAACCAACAGGTTGATTTCATCCCGATAAGCAAAACCAGACAGCCAGGCATTGATCGACAAGTAAGATACAACTGAAGCAATGATTGCTGCGAACAGGATCAAAACAAAAATGTTTCTAAACAGCATGCCAAGCAGCTGTCTGGGGTGTGCCCCAAGAACTTTGCGTATACCAATTTCCCGGGTACGCCTTTCAGTTGTGTAAGCAGTTAACCCAAGCAGACCAATACAAGAGATAAAAACAGATATGCCAGAGAAATAGGATAATGAGTTGAATATGCCAGTTTCGCTGGTATAACGAGACGCGACGATGTCATCAAGAAAGCGGAACTCAAAAGGCAGTTCCGGCATGTGCTCTTGCCAGGTTGATGAAAGTTGCTGTATCAATTGCCCACTTGCTGGCCCAGATAAAACGATGGTCAAGCGTGCAATTTGATGCGGCGCGACAGAGTCAGGTAAGGACTGATAATACTCGGGTCGAGTCAGCCTTATGATCAAGGGGTTAATTGGTACTTCCAAGCTGTCAAAGTTGAAGTCTTTGACAACACCAACAACAATCTCTGAATCTTGCGTTTCAGGTGAACCTGGCATGCCCGAACGTTTTCCAATGGGGTTTGTCCATCCCATTGTTCTAACCAGAGTTTCATTTACGACAACGGTTCTATTTTCGTCATCCGGGCTCATAAAGCGGCCTTCAATCAGTTCAAGACCCATAGACTGAAGGTAATCAGCGTCAGCGTTTTGGTATGACATGAAACTGTTTTCCATCTGGCTTTGTGCTGATTCGATTCGCCAGTTTCCGGCTGAAAACCCAACGCCAGGATCGAAGTTAGTGAAAGTGGTGGACTCGATTTGTGGCAGGCTATTCAAGCTATTCTTTAGCGCGGGTACTCTTGATATTGCTGATGCACCTTTTACTGTAATAACCATACGGTTTTCGGTTTCAAAACCAAGCGGCATGTTCGATATGAAGTACATTTGGCTAAGAACAAGTATGGTGCTGGCAATAACTGAAATAGTGACAGCAAACTGAAAGACAATCAGCACCTGTCTGAGAATGGGTTCTGTCCTGTTGTGCCCGGAGGTCACAGTTCTTGAAGAAAATTTTTGCCTCGAAATCCAGCTTGCAGGATAAAGCCCGGCCAGCACTCCTAGTATGCCAGCAAAGAACAGTATGCCAGTGATTGCCAGTGGCGTACGTAATGAAGTGAGATCAAGCGCATTAACCAGACTGGCAGGTGCATTAGCTTGGAAGATGATTTCTATGATGATCAACGCCAGTATTGCAGCAATCAGTGCCTGCATAATGGATTCATACAAAAACTGCATGATTAGTGAACGTTTCTTTGCACCGAGTAAACGTGAAATGGCAACTTCCTTGAAGCGACGAGTGGCCCGTGCAGTTGCCAGATTGATATAGTTCACAATCGCAACCAGCATGATTAACACACCGATTATCCCGTAGGCATACACGGTCAGTAAATTTCCTGTGGGCTGATCGAATTCTACTGTTGGACCAAAATGCACGTCCGCAACAGGTGTTAACGCCATTGAACTTGAAATACCGCTGTCACCCAGAACTTCTGCTGTTGTTTCCTCCCAGAACTGGTCAAAGAAGTCGGAGAACTTTTGGACATCATAGGTTTCTGGCAAGATAAAGTAGGTGTAGGTGTTGACGGTGAACAGCGCCATGACCGGATTTGCTGGTGATGGAATAAACCCTGGGCTGTTGATGGGGATAAGCAGGTTGTACTTGAGGTGCGAATTTCCCGGTACATCTGAAAATACCAGAGTAACCTGGTAATCAATGTCGTTGACTGTAATGATGCTACCCAAGGAGTTCTCACCGGAAAAATGCCTCTGGTTGAATGAGTCGCTAATAGCAATTGAAGTAGGGGAAGTTAGCGCAGTTGATGGATCTCCATATACAGATTGATGACCGAATTGTTGAAATACGTTGCTGTCACTGCCGAAAATAGCATCTTCAAAATGTTTCTCTTCTCCTATGGAGACAATCTGTTTCTCGGGCAGTGTTTTGAATCGTACATATCCTTCGATATCCGGGTTTTGCAATGCCAGTGTTGGAGCCATTGCGTCTGACATGAGTGCGAATGTGTTATGGCTGTCTCCGTTGATCAGGTCAATTGTCGCGCGGTACAGTTTTTTGTGGCTTTCCGTATGCTGGTCGTATGTGAGTGATTGGAATACATAAAGTCCAATTAATAAGGTGCAAATAAAGGCGATCATCAGCCCGGTTATGTTGATAGCTGCGTAGAAGCGTTCCTGTCTTAGTGTTCTAAGAGCCAGTTTCAGATGGATCAGCATACCCTCTCTCCCGTCAAACGTTAGCCGCTTCGCTAACGATTCGGCCATCCAGTACCCGTATAATCCGGCTGCCGACAGCAGCATCCTCGGCAGAGTGAGTTACCATGACAATGGTGGTACCTTCCGCATTCAAACCGCTCAGCAGATTCATGACTTCTGCACCGTGTTCACTATCGAGGTTACCCGTCGGCTCGTCTGCCAGGATAAGTTTAGGTGTGTTAACAATCGCCCGGGCAACGGCTACGCGTTGCTGCTGACCACCTGAGAGCTGTCTGGGAAAGTGCTTGGTGCGATGTGCCATGTTCATTTTCTCTAACACATACTCAACTTTCTGTTTTCGTTCAGAGGCTGAGGCTTTTGTGTAGATCAGGGGCAGCTCGACGTTTTCATAGACGTTTAATTCGTCGATAAGATTGAAGCTCTGAAAAACGAAACCAATGTTATGTTTGCGGAGAATGGCGCGTTTACGCTCAGTGTATTTAGAGACCTCCTCGCCCATGAACCAGTACTCACCCGATTCCGGGTTATCTATCAGCCCAAGAATGTGCAAGAGCGTCGATTTGCCACAACCCGATGGTCCCATAATGGAAGTGAAGTCGCCTTCCTGGATGCTCAGGTCAACGCCATCCAGCGCTGTGGTTTCAACTTCCTCGGTTCGAAACAGTTTGCTGAGCCCTTTTGTTCTTATGATCATGAAATTCGTCCTTTGAGCGGTTGCGCAAGCGGTGGTTAGCTATTGTTCCTATAAATGTAGCAAGTTACGAGCCAAACAGTTTTATTCCTTTATTTCAGCTATTTAGCATTTATTTGAGGCGCGATTGAATGAGGTTGTTTCATAGTAAAACAAGCAACTGTTCCATAGTGATACATAATTGTGAATTTTTTACGCGATGGAAGTGTGGCAATAAAAATCCATTTCAAAAATTTGCCATAAAACTGGACGAAAGCTACATTTTTGTTCTATTTTGAAACGAAATAAGTGTCGGAACACGAATTAAGAGAACTCAAGTTCATGCCCAACGTTAATATGCAACGTATTCTGGTGGTAGACGACGACCCCGATATATTGCTCAGCGCTCAAATCATTCTGAAAAATGAATTTGCCGATGTCCTTTGTATTGAAAATCCGGCTGAGCTTGAGGAAACATTGTCACATTTTGAGCCCGATGTTGTATTGCTCGACATGAACTTTACCAGAGGGCTGGTCGGTGGTGATGAAGGGTTGTACTGGCTGAGTAAGATCAAGGGGTTTGATCCGAATATTCAGGTGGTCATGTCTACCGCATACGGGGAAGTTGAATTGGCTGTGACCGCGATCAAGCAGGGCGCTGCAGATTTTGTGCAAAAACCCTGGTTGAACGAGAAGCTGGTTGCGACATTGAAAGCCTGTGCAAAGATCAGCGCCTCAACACGCGAGATAGAGATGCTGCGCGATTCGCATCAGGCATTTTCTGTCACAAAGCCAGCAACTGACTCTCCCGACCTCATTGGCCAATCGCCAGCCTTCCAATCAGTCCTTGAACTGATATCACGTGTGGCGCCTTCGGATGCAAATGTGCTCGTGACAGGAGAGAATGGTACTGGCAAGGAACTCATCGCACGGGCTATTCATCAGCAGTCTCAGCGCGAAAAGGGACCGATGGTTTCGGTAGACGTCGGTGCACTACCCAGTTCGTTATTTGAGTCTGAAATGTTTGGTCATGCCAAAGGCGCGTTTACCGATGCCAAGAATGAGAAGCCGGGAAAGTTTGAACTGGCGTCGGGAGGAACATTATTTCTTGATGAAATAGGCAATCTTGAACTGGACATCCAGGCCAAGTTATTGAGAGCGCTTGAATCACGCAGTATTACTAAAGTAGGTGGAACCCGCTCAATACCCGTTGACATCAGGCTGGTCAGTGCCACCAACGTATCCCGTGAACAGTTAGCTGATACGGATCAGTTCAGGTCGGACCTGCTGTATCGCATCAATACAGTAGAAGTAAATGTTCCACCACTACGGGAGCGGCAAGAAGACATCCCGTTATTGCTGTCACACTACCAGACAGTATTTGGTAATAAATACGGTAGAACCGATACGTATATATCGTCAGCAACGCTGGAGAAACTGACTTCCTATCGCTGGCCGGGGAATGTCCGTGAATTAAAACATGCCACAGAAAGGGCGATTATCGTTGCAAGCAGTAATGAGTTAAAAACAGAGAATTTCCTGTCAGAAGCCCCTGCCGCCAGCAGCCATAGAGAAGATTTTAATCTTGAGGTGTTAGAGCAGCGAGCAATTGAAGGTGCACTCACTGCGTTTGGTGGCAACATGACGAAAGTGGCGAAAGCATTGGGCCTTGGCAGAACAACGCTTTACCGGAAAATGGAAAAATATGGCATCAATAGCGAATAAAACAATCAGCAATAAAGTCAGAACGGTTTTGACAGTCATGCTGTTGCTGGTGGCCATGTTTGCATTGAGCTATTCAGTGGTAGAGCAACTGTGGCCAGGGTTGGCAGTATTATCAGGCGCCGTGGTGATTGTTTTAACGTACCGGCTTATCACCAGGGTCGATCAAAGCCATGAGCGCTTTGCGCAGTTTATACGAAACATTGCTCATAATGATTTTTCCACAACAACCGCATTACAGGGTAATCATGCTACCAGGGACTTGCTGGATGCGCAGAAGGTCTTGATCGAAAAATATCGTCAGCTTAAAGCTGAACGTTCCGCGCAGCATGAATATCTCAGCATGGTCATCGAACATGTCGATACAGCACTGCTGTGTTTTGATGATACCGGCAAGGTTGTGATCAGCAACCGGGCTGCGAAGCAGTTGCTGCAAACGGTTGTCATTATCAATATGGCAGCCGTAGATAGAGAAAACAGCAGGCTTGGTGAAGAAATCCGAGAGCTGAAACCTGGAAAGAGCGCTCTGGTTAAAACCGAAATTGGCGGTGACAGCATGCAGTTGTTACTTGCCGCTCGTGAGTTCCGCTTGCTGGGTAAAGAACATAAACTGGTTTCCTTGCAGAATGTGCAATCAGCGGTAGATGAAACAGAGATGGCAAGCTGGCAAAAACTGATCAAGGTATTAACGCACGAAATCATGAATTCAATGACACCAATCGTGTCGTTGAGCACGCACCTGGAAAAAAACCTTGGGTCTGATGACGATAGTGATATTGCCAAAAGTGTAAAATCGATAGCGTCACGCAGTCAGGGGCTGCTGAGCTTCGTCAATTCCTATCGTTCATTAAGCGGACTCCCAAAACCAACGTCGACCGACATTTCAGTTTCAGGCATGTTGGAGCGTATTGAAACACTGATGCAGGACAGGTTGCAGGAGATCAATGCCACTTTGTTAATCAGTGTGACACCGAATGATCTGTGCGTGCAGGCCGACACTCATCAGGTTGAACAGATCTTGCTAAACCTTTTTCATAATGCCCTGGATGCCGTCGAGAAAGAACCCGTCAGACAGGTATCGATTGAATGCAGCCTGGATCAGTATCATCGTGTTGTCATACAGATTTCTGATACCGGTAAGGGGATTCCCCCGAGTCAGCTACCGGATATTTTCACACCTTTTTTCACCACAAAAGAAAAAGGAACTGGCGTGGGGCTCAGTCTGTCCCGGCAACTTGCGCACCAGAACCAGGCGACGCTTATCGCCAGGAGTGAGGTGGGACATGGAAGCACGTTTTTGCTGACATTTGGTTGAAGCCTAAGGCAAGTAATAATAGATAAAGTTTCATTGATCTTATGAATATCCATATCACAACCCTCTTAGTCATCCTGTAAAACGTCCACAGGATTTCTATGTGATGCAGAAATAGATTGAAAAGCAATAGTCGCACTAGCTATAAGTACAACCAATAATGCGCTACCAAGGAAAGGCAGAATTGTAACTGATTCGTGGTAGGCAAAATTTCTTACCCATAGTGTTAAACAAAACAACAAAGCCCCAATGCCAGGCTAAGCACATTGATCAGCGGATACAGTTTTTCTTTTAATAGTTGTCTGAAAATCAGCCGGTATTGGATCCAGAACAATGTTTCTCTCCTATTATTATTGTAATGATTAGTTAATCATATTTAAGTGTTCTGCTTGTTCCAGACTTCACCCCGGATAATGTTGTTATCAGTACTAGGGCAAGTGTAAGCAGCGCGACTGATCCGAACGATCCAAGAAAATAAAACAAATTAATATCAATGCGATAAGCAAAGCTGGATAACCATATGTCAGCAAAAAAATAACTGAGTAAACATGTAGGGATAGAAGCAAGTGCAATCACTACAATCAATTTCTTTGACAGCAAGGCTGCTATATCAATTACGCTGGCGCCTGAGATTCGTCTGATAGCAATCTCCTTACGACGCTTGGCGACAATATAGCTAATAACACCAAATAACCCGGCCATGGAAATAATAATGCTGACAATTGAAAATGTTCTCACTAAAACAGATAAACTTTCCTCTTCCTGGTACTGGGCGGAAATTTCTTGAGACAGCAACATAGGCTCGACAATAGCAGTGGTATCAAATTGTTGTATCGAACTGCGTATTTCTCTAATGGTTTCATTATTAATTGTCATTTCTGGAGTAAAAGAAATGATGAGAAATCGTGATAAATTCAGGCGCTGACTGGAAGATAGCGAGCTAAAGTCGTCTGAGAATAGCCAGAGAGTCATTGGCTGGATTTCTTCGTTTAGTGAGCGATAATGGAAATCTTCAACCACGCCAATAACAGTACCTCGACCAATTGATTTACCCAGTGGCATATCCCAGCCCATTTGTCGAACCAGCGTTTGATTGACAATCACGGAGCTTTCCGGTGCTCTGTTACCTGAAAAATTATTCCCTTCCAACAGCTCAATTCCCATTGAATCAATGTAATCCTGATCAACGGAAAGGTAAGCAACGTTGATATTTTCATTTGTACCATTTTCTGTTTCTGCTTCCAGGATGCTAATGGCATTACCTGTGCCTGGTACGTATGTTGCGGAAGTGACATTGGAAATATTGGGATTGTTTAAAAGTAGCTCTTTCATCAATGGGATACTTTCAATGCTGTTAGCACCGTTCAGTTCGACGAGAATGCGATTATCAGGAGTAAATCCCAGGGGTTTGGATGATAAATATTGTATTTGTGAGGTGGTTAGGGAGGCACATGCAATGATCGCAACGGTGATGGACAATTGAGTGAGTAACATCCACTGACTGGCGGACATGCCGAAAAGGCCAGCTGAGCGGCTCTTTTTTATCGTCTGCTGGCCGGAAAGTGAGGTTACCGAGATAGCAGGGTAAATTGCAGATACGATACCTACCAATATGCCTAGCATGATAAATTGCACTACTGCGACAGGCGTTAATAACAACTCCTGGAGTTCCGTTTTCTGTAAAATTTGATTCAGTAAACCGCTATTAAATGTGAGAAAAACCAGTAAGTAAGCTATTACAACCGAGGTTAATGAAATCGTAATAGATTCAATAAAGAATTGGAGGCCAAGATTTACTCTGCTGGCCCCTAGTGTCTTTTTAATCATGAGTTCTTTGTTTCTGGCAATCACTTGCGAGGTAGTCAGGTTGATGTAGTTCAATATAGAAATAAGTAACAGAAATGTGGCTACTGCTGAAAATCCGTAGATGTAAAGAATATTGCCGACAGGTTCATCATTCATAAAGTCAGGGCCGAAATGCACTTTAGTTAATGGTTGCAGCTCCATTTCAAAATCTGCTATTGATGAGCTTGCAGTAGGCGCCATTCGCTCCTGGTAGAACTTGTCAGCAATACCCTCGAAATCAGCCTGATTGAAAGCATCTGTCGTTTTAAAGTAAGTGAGAAATGATGATGACCAGATTGAATCATATTGTTGCTGTAAATAATCGGGATCAACATTATTCAGTGCTGCCATTGGTAGTAATACATCGTATTGCAGGTGGACGTTTTCCGGCAGATCTTTGTACACCAGTCCAATCTGGTAGTCACTGACCTCAGAGGTGACTCTTTCGCCAATAACATTTGTCCTGTTGAAATAGTGTCGTGCAAAGCTTTCACTAACCGCTACTGTATTGGGTTGCATGAATACATTGCCGGGATCGCCATGAAGTATTTCATGATTAAATACTTCAAAAACACTGGCATCGACATGAAATACTGATCCCCATGACTGAGTAGCATTATTTGCCTGGAAAACCTGCAATGGCGAACGATTGAATCTGACAAATTTATCGAGTTGAGGGAAGTCACGAGCCATCATAGGTCCAACTGCGAATCCTGCCACTGGTCCCTCTGCGACACCTAACCCAGCAGGTAAGGTGACTCGGGTGATTAACCGGTAGATGTTGTCATGATTAGAGTGATAACGGTCATAAGACAATTCACTTTGAAGAAACGCAAGCAAGATGATGACGCCAGCTAAGCCAACGCTCAAACTAAACAGACTGATACTGTAGTAGCCTTTCTGAGTCCTCATTCTGCGAACTAGTGTCAGTAAGGTATGCATATTTCCCGGTTTGTTATTCGTTTATGATTATTGTTGACTTAATGTAGTAGCAATTTGTAAGCCAGTCTCTAGCAACTGTAATCGTAGGACCATACACAGTGAACATGGTTTCTATTGTTTCACATCAGAACACAGACTGATTCTCAGTGTTTCGTTTTGAACCATTCTATTTGCCAGGCCTGCTCTCTGTGTCTCCGTCATGTTCTCGAATAATGTCAATAGGAGGTCGATGCTTGCTCTCTCAAGATCATCATCGTAGAAGGTCGCCACGATATCTTTGATGGCGTAGCTGGCCGCTATATTGTGATTTATCACAGGGCAGTAAATATATCGTAAACCAACAGTCTGGTAGCTTGCATAACCTTTTTTAACCAGGGTGCCAAGTATTGTACGAATTGTTGAGTAACTTGTATCGCCACCAATTCTGGTTTCAACCTCTCTCACGCTGGCTTTGTTTAGCTGATAGAGAATAATAAGCACTTCTCTTTCTCGCCGGCTTAGTTCTTTAAACAACAAATTGATATCCTTGGACTATTCTTTGCATATGGTTCTTTCTATTCAAGATATATGTAGCACAATCAGTGCCAGTTGTTGGAAAGGGAGATTCATTGGTTTGCCCTGTACAGTTAAGCTTAGTCATGTAAGACGTACGATTGCTCGGTTACTGAGTTGCCTGATGTTGCTTCTGCTTACATCATGTGTGAACCAGCCACAAAAACCAGCCGTCCATATCTTTACCTTGGACCAGGCAGAGAAGACAACAGTGGATTTGCTCAAAGTGATATCAAGCATGGGCTATTCAGTTCAGATTTCTGGTGAGGTCATGCCCGAAGGTATAGATAAGCCAACCATGATTGTTCCGAGGCTGATAAGGAGTGCTGAGATTGTAGATGAAATACAGCACGCTTCGAAACTTTCAGGGGTTGGTGATTTGGAGGTTGCAGTACAGAGCGCAGGTTCACACTTTTATAACACCGATCATATCGGGGTTTATATCCCTGGAACCAGTGAAGAAACTGTTCATCAAGAAGACAAAGCTGCTTTATTGGTTTCCTATAAAACATTTCTGGGAGATTGTGATTCAGAAGATGTAGAGCTGAACTTATTTGATGGCTACCTCAGCCTAATGCGCGTTTTCTCATGGGACGATCAATTGAAAACTGAAACGATTGAGAATTTGCCTGGAACATGGATGCTTGAAGATGGCCAACTGATTGTTGAACTGGATAATGTTTCTGAAGCTAAGTATGAAATGAATGAGTTTGAAGAAGAAATTGATACGGGAGTTTATAGTGGCATGCAGCTCAGGCGTATTTCGAGTTCATCCCGGTTTAACAGTTGTAACTTTGAATATCGCAACTTTAAGCCTCGGCGAATGTAGATCAATGACTGGCCAAATATTCTATACATGTACCTCTGCTGCACTTACCTTTGCCCTTGGCGCTAATTGAACAGAGACTTCAGTTGCTTCATCCAGTTTATTGATAATCCGTACAAGGCGATCAATAGAAAATCGTCCAAGATCAGCGTTGCGTATGCGGGAAAAATCAGCCGCAGCATAACCTGTCTTCTTGTGAGCACCTCTGACAGAAAGGCCTTTATTATTTAATATACCAATAATTCTGGCTGCAAGGATGCCTTTCATTTGCTGGACATCGGCATCAGGATCACCTTGATCGTGGAAAATGTTGCCGCTTCCTCGAACTAACTCTATGTCTTGTGCGTTCTTGCTCATTTCAGTTTTTCCTTTAGTTGTTTGATTCTTGCTTTGATAAAGTCGACCTCTGATTTTGGTGTTTTTATCCCAGTCTTGGTCTTCTTCTTAAAGACGTGTACCACCCAGATATCTGCATCGATTTTCAGGGCATAAATGACACGATAAGTGCCGCTAACGTCGCGGGTAACGATTTCCTGTACTCCTGCTCCGAGCGCTTTCAGTGGTTTGGTGTTATCAGGAATCTGACCTTCTGCAAGGATGGTCAGAGACATTCGCACTTCATGTTGAACCTTATCCGGGAAATTTGAAAATTCTTTCAATGCTGCTCGGATCCAGGATATAGGCCGCGTATTACGCATCATATTCTTATGTTGTCAAATATGACAACGAATGTCAATGTGACTATATCTCTCTTCATCTTGTACTTGTAAAGAGTTCCTGGTCCTGATCCAGAGATGTGAAGGTGGCGAGCAGAGGTCAAAAAAATTGATCTTTTCACTATGATATCTACCTGTGTTTTGGCTGCTTTTAGATGGGGCTAGGTATCCTGTGCTGTTAGATATATAGCAAACAGTTAGGAGGACTTCTGATTTTATAAGGGGGCAGGTTTAATGGCCGCTGCCTTGGCTGGTCAGCGGCCTGGAAAAACCACAGGCTTGAGGCTTGATCACCTTAGCATTCTATGTTCTTCCTGATTAGAACCGATAAGACGCCTGCGAATAAACATACGTCGAGTTCCCGGTATCAGGTGCGCCAGGCGCATCCTCAAGGAATTCACCTTTGACAAGATGCGTGGCACCCAGTTCCAGGCGGAACTGCTCAGTGAAGTTTAAACGCCAGCGCGCATCCACCTGGTGTCCGGCAAAGCGGCCGCTGTCGCCTGTTACATCCTGCAGACCGGTACGGGACTGTGAGTCTGTCTTTGAATCCAGCCAGATGGCCCGGTAGGTAATGAAGGCAGTGTCATTCGTATTGGGCTGGAATGCCCACTTTACACCCGGTGAGGCCAGGTTTGAGATTGCGAAAGCGCCATATATCCCTGTCGGACCATAGTCGGGACGGGTCACGCCGCCCAGGGAGTTGAACCGGTTGAATTCATCATCATTCGGGTCGTCATCACCACTGACATAGTCTGCGATCAGCTCGACGCGCGATGACAGAGGATCTGAAAACTGGTAACCGATATGAGCATGTAACAGTGCTGCAGAGACATCCAGATTGCCCGGCTGTCCATTGATCTCACCGGCTACCTCTCCAGTTTGGTAAGCACCTTCCACTTCATAATGCCACTGCTGTGCCGACGCAGGTTTTAAGCTGCGAGCGCCAAAGGTGCTGATGTCTGAGCCATTGCCGTCTTCATCCAGGCCAAAGTAGTAAAGCTCCAGGTTTGTGTCGCCGCTTTGACTGAAATGAATGCCCCAGATTCGGTCATCACTTTGTTTGTCCAGCTTGGCCTCATTGTCTTCCAGGGCATCACGGTCACCAGGGCGCCGATCAACCGGAGCAAAATAAAAGGCCTGTGTCTGCCAGCCATCCATCTGATAGCTGCCATAAACCCCGTCATAGGCGCTGATTGTGTTTCTGAATCGCTGGCGGGCCATCAGGCGGCGGCTGCCGATATCCAGGGTCATGCGACCGGCTTTGACGCTGAAGCTGTCATCTTGCTCCCAACCTACCCAGGCGTTGATCGGTTCCAGGGCATTGATATCATCAGTGCCCAGTGGTGTGCCTGAGTCATGCATCCAGGCGCGCTGATCCGAGAGCTCAAACCCGGCGCTCAGGTTGTCTCGCTCCATTCCCAGATTGAGTAGCACCTGAGAAACCAGTACCTGGTCGTTACCAGAGGTATTGGCTCTGACTGTATTTTGGAGGTTTTCGTATCTGAGCCGGGCGCTACCGTCAAATGACCAGATGCTGTTTTCAGCGGCGAATACTGATGATGTGCTGATTGCCAGTATGAGAGATGACCCCAGAAGAGGTGCGGTCTTGATTGTCATGCTATTTATTACCTTTTTGCGAGCCAGTGTACTCCGGTTTGCTGGATAGCCTTGCCCGCCTTACTTAAAAACAGCGTTGTATGTTGCTTTATGTTGGGTTTATGTGCAACTGATGGCTCTGGATTGATAAAGGGGGGCTTTGTTATAGCGGTCACTGAGCTACTTTAAGACTAATTAGTATATCCAGATTATATGAGCGTTATTTTGTGTTAAATATTTAGTTATGGATATATTATTAGTCATTAGCGCATTTAATGTGCAAATTATGATCATTATGGTGGCCTGGTATGGAAAAACAACGAACATATTCCCGATATGCGCGGGAAGCAGTCATGCTCATCGGGGAGCAGGTAAAACTGGAGCGCAAACGACGTCAGTGGACAGAGCAGAACCTCGCTGACCGCGCAGGCATTTCCAGAGCAACGCTGCAAAAAATTGAGCGAGGTGGAATGGGTTGCGCTATTGGTATCGTGTTTGAAGTCTCAGCACTGCTTGGTATTCAACTCTTTGAGTCAGAAGCAGCACCACTGGACAGACAGATCAAGCAGATACAGGACAAAGTCTCTTTGTTGCCGCAACGAATAAAGGCAAAAAGTAAGCAGGTGTAAAATAACAAACCAGGCGATCACGCACATGATCGTACTCTTGATATTGAGAAGGCCGCACTGACTGAGGTTAATAAGGCTTTGGCAAACCTCAATCATGCGGTAGCCCGTGACAAAAGCGTGATTAATGAGATTGACCCAGGTTGTCAGGTCTCCTATAAATGGGAGGGGTGTATAGAAGCAGGATGGCCAATCACAAACCTGTCACGGAGACTGACAAAGAATAATGGCTCGCCCCCAGAAGCTGCAGGCATTGATGCGACGACTCAAGAGCCGGCGACAACCGCAATCAATCTCGATTCTTTCGGAAGCACTCGAATGTAGTCAGCGTAATGTTAAGGATATCATTCGTCAGCTGCGTGATGAGCATCTGGTGCCTATTGTGTATAGCCGTGAAGCGAATGGCTATTACCTGGATAAACAGTATGGCGAAAGCTTTGAATTAAACGAGGTCTGGTTCAACCCCGCCGAATTACATGCTCTGATGTCGTCCTACCACTTGTTGGCCAGCATCCAGCCTGGCTGGCTCGATGAGTATATCGAGCCTCTCAAAGATAAAATCCAACACCTGCTACATAACGCCAGCCAGGACTTTGAGCAACTGCAACGACGAGTCCGTGTGCTGCAAACCGCTGCGCGCCCCACTAATCTGGATGATTTTAAAAAAGTCAGTGATGCCCTGCTTAGCCGCAGGCGCCTTTATGTTATCTACCACGGCCGTGCCAGGGACAAAAATACAGAGCGAGAAATCTCCCCACAGCGTCTGGTCTATTACCGCAGTAACTGGTACCTCGACGCATGGTGTCACCAGGTTGATGAATTACGCACCTTTTCACTGGACCGGCTTCATCCTGCGCAATTGCTGGATGATGCAGCAATCGATGTTAATGAAACAGCCCTGAATGAACACTATGCTTCGTCCTACGGTATTTTTGCAGGCAGCCCCGGCAAAATAGCCAAACTTCGTTTCTCCGCTGAAGCAGCCAAGTGGGTAGCGGATGAGCAGTGGCACCCCACTGAAGAGGGACGTGTGATGAAAGATGGCCGATATGAACTCAAAATCCCATACAGTGACACTCGTGAACTGCTGATGGATATTTTGAAGTATGGGCCGGAGGTTGAAGTGCTGGGGCCAGTGTCCTTGAGAAAGGAAGTAGCACTGCGGGTGAAGCGGATGAATGCGATTTACACGCAGGAGGAGTAATCAGGTAGCCGTATGCGATTTATTGAATGCAGGGAAAGAAAACTTCCCGGTGGGTGTGGTACATAGTCTATATCAGAATTTTTTATTGTCCGGTAGAAGGCATAGGGAGCGGCATGGCTGCATGTTATTACCGATATTGGGGAAAAGCGAAAAAGGACGCTGATAGCGAAGGTCCAGATTATCACCTGCTTGTGTATCACAGTCTGGATGTGGCTGCTGTCGGCTCGGTATTGCTGAATCCCGAAACAACACTTTGCCAATCACTGGCTCGACAACTTGGTGTAGATGCACGCTGGCTGCGCGATTGGTTTGTTTTCTGCCTGAGGCTGCATGATCTAGGCAAATTTTTCCGTGCTTTTCAGAACCTAGTGCCCGACCTCTCACTAAAACTGGTGCCGTTTGCAGGGCAGTGTACCTACGCCGAACGGCACGACACTCTTGGTTTCGCTTTATGGAAGAAAACACTGACTAAGGCACTCTCCGATGTAGTGCCCGCGGCATATTCTCGGTTAACAGAGCCGTGGTTGGAAATCGCCTGTGGGCACCACGGCCAACCGCCCAAAAAAATAACCTATCCAGTCACTTCTCATTTGCTGGAGGAGGATGAACAGGCCGCCGAGCAGTTTGTGCGCGAAATACTGACTCTATGGCCGGTTGATTTGTCTCCGCTTGACACCATCGACAAGAAAAACTTCCGACGGGTTTCCTGGCAACTGGCTGGCCTCGCTGTTCTCGCCGACTGGTTGGGATCCAACCAGAACATTTTTCGTTATCACAGTGTTGTCATGCCGTTGACAGACTACTGGTTTCAATTGGCGTTACCTGGTGCCCGGCAGGCAGTAGCAATGGCGCAGTTGGGTGAGCGACGGATTACTTCATTTTCGTCCATTCAACAACAGTTCGATTTTATATCGGACGATACAGCGACGCCCTTGCAGCATCATGCACAGACACTACACCTGGACGCAGGCCCGCAGCTCTTTATTCTCGAAGATGTCACCGGTGCCGGAAAAACCGAAGCAGCCATGGTTCTGGTACATCGGCTCATGGCTGCTGGGCTGGCGCAAGGAGTTTATGTAGGTCTGCCCACCATGGCGACCGCCAATGCGATGTACGAACGCATGCGGGATAGCTATCGTCGCCTGTATAAAGATGACGAGTGGCCATCGTTGATTTTGTCCCACGGTGCGAGGGAGTTGTCGCAGGCATTTTCCGAGTCAGTGATGTTGAATGGCCAGCAAGCGGACAGCAACTACGATAGGTCCGAGTTGTCAGCCAGTGCTTATTGCAATCAATGGCTGGCTGATAATCGCAAGAAGGCTCTACTGGCAGATGTGGGAGTGGGTACCATTGATCAGGTGTTGTTGGGTGTGTTGCCTGCTCGCCACCAGTCTTTGCGCTTGCTGGGACTTATCGGCAAGGTGCTGCTGGTGGATGAGGTGCATGCCTTCGATCCTTACATGCGTCAGTTGCTAGAAACGTTGTTGCGTGCCCATGCTGCGCAGGGCGGCAGCGCCATTTTGTTGTCGGCAACTCTACCTTTTCAATTTCGTTCGGATCTGGTCAATGCTTATGCTTTGGGCGCAGGTTTGGAGACAGTCCCGTTGGAAAATCAACATGATTATCCGCTAGTCACGCAAATGTCACCTGCAGGGCTGAATGAAACAAGAATTGCTACGCGTGAAAGCGTCAAACGTCGAGTGAAGGTGGAAAGGTTGTCCGACGAGGCATCCACTATGGCAGTTATCCAGCAAACTGTTTCCAGAGGTCAGTGCATTTGCTGGATTCGTAATACTGTCAGGGACGCACGGCAGGCATATCAGCAATTGGCGGAGCAGCCATGGATCGAGGATAACAATCTGACATTGTTTCATAGCCGCTATGCCATGATAGATCGGCAACGAATCGAACTGGATGTACTTAGCCGCTTTGGTAAATCCTCTGACCATACTCAACGTCAAGGGCAAGTATTGGTTGCCACGCAAGTCGTTGAGCAAAGCCTTGACCTTGATTTCGATGTGATGATTTCCGATCTTGCTCCCATTGACTTGCTAATCCAACGGGCCGGGAGGCTACAGCGGCATACCCGCAACGCCAAAGGTGATTTGCTGCAAGCAGGGACGACGGATCAGCGTTCTACTCCATGTCTGCACCTGTTAGCGCCTGACCCAAGTCACGCTGATGATAGAAATTGGTTGCGGATGTTGTTGCCAGGCACTCAAGCGGTTTATCCCCATGTGGGGCAACTGTGGTTAACCCTGCGTGCCTTGTTGAAAAATGCTGGGTTTGCCATGCCGGAAGACGCTCGCGCGTTGATCGAAGCTGTCTACGCTGAAGGGGCACAGGACGATATACCCGTCGAATTACAGCAGGCATCCGATGAGGCACTGGCGAAACAGCATGCCATGCAAGGCATGGGTACGTTCAATTGTTTGAAACTTGAAAAGGGTTATACCCGAGGTAGTGCCGGACATAACGGTGGCTGGGATGAGGAAGTGCGAATTCCCACGCGGTTGGGCGACGATACCGTTACGGTTACATTGGCAAGACTCGGTGCCCAAGGGTTGATCCCATATGCCGATCATAAAGATCGCAAAAATGCCTGGGCTCTGAGCCAGGTCAGCCTGCCTGTACAGGAATGGGATAAAGTCAGCCGACTTATACCCGAGAACATGAAGCGGGCTGTCTCAGAGCTGAAAGACAAACAGACAGCACTCCGCTGGGTGGAGGTGTTACCAATGGTGGGTGATGTATTACCACTGTATTCACCGAGAGGCGGTTGGGGTAATCCCCACTGAAGGTGGGGAACGAAGTTTTAACATACGTACATGCGGTTCAGCGCTGCGTCAGGCAGCGAACACAAAGATGGGATAACCGTCCAAATTGGGAGAGAGCATGAATTTATTACAGGAATCTTGGGTTCCGGTTGTGGCGCGGGATGGGAGAACGGGCTGTATTGCTCCTTGGCAGCTGTCTGCGTCAGCAAATAGAGAGATTGCAGCCCCTCGGCCCGATTTCCAAGGAGCTGTGTATCAATTTCTGATTGGGCTTCTGCAAACAGCGTTCGCGCCAACGGATCATGACGAATGGCTGGAATTATGGAGGGCGCCACCTACTGCTGATGATCTCAAAGTTGCATTAGAACCGCTGGTTGGCGCATTTCAGTTGCTAGCAACTTCTGAAAACCCTGCGTTCTTGCAGGATTTTGATATGCCAGACGGAGAGCAGAAACCTATTGCCGCCTTGCTGATCGATGCGCCTGGTGGCAAAACCCTCAAGGACAATCTGGATCACTTTGTTAAAGGCGGTATGGTTTCCGGTGTTTGTGAGTCGTGCGCGGCAATGGCTTTGTTCACCTTGCAAACTAATGCCCCTTCAGGTGGTGTAGGCCACCGGGTGGGATTGCGAGGAGGCGGGCCTCTCACCACTCTGCTGATCCCTCCGGGAGATAGTTCTCTTTGGCATAAGCTATGGTTGAATGTATTGCCTGAGGAGATTTTATCAGCGGGGAAAACGCAGGTGGCTGATGCGGCTGTTTTTCCCTGGATGGCACCAACCCGTACGTCCGAAAAAAACGGCTTGGCGACCCTGCCAAGTGACGTCAATCCCTTACAGATGTATTGGGGAACTCCGCGCCGTATTCGCCTGGAGCATGAGAATAACGGTCCTGGTGCTTGCGACTTATGTGGCACGGAATCGGCAAGGTTGATAACGCACTTCCGTACCAGAAACTACGGTGTGAACTACTACGGTCCGTGGGTGCATCCTCTAACGCCTTACCGTTTCGATCCTAAAAAGCAAAACCCGCCACTTAGTCTCAAAGGTCAGCAGGGGGGCATGGGTTACCGCCACTGGCTGAGCTTCAACTGGTGTGATGACGCTAATGGTGATCAGGCCGCCTTGAATGTAAGAAACTATAACGATGAACGACAAGGTGATATTGAAGGCACATTGAGCCTCTGGTGCTTCGGTTACGATATGGACAATATGAAAGCGCGTTGTTGGTACGAACAGCAAATGCCGGTAATGCATGTTAACGCTAAATACCAGCTTCTGTTTATCCAGTTTGTTTCCATGCTTACCAACACTGCCCGTGATGTGGTCAAAGAGGTGCGCTCCCAGGTCAAAGCCGCCTGGTTCAGTCGACCTAAGGACGTGAAAGGTGATACTTCCATGATCGACAGTATGTTCTGGCAGGCGACCGAATCAGAGTTCTATCAGCAATTGTTCCTGCTTGCTGATCAGCCCGAAAATACTCGTCATATGCCCAGTTCTGTGGCACAAAAATGGCTGCGAACATTAAACACTCACGCGCTGGATGTCTTCGATCATTGGGTATTGGAGGGCGATGCCGAAGATATGGATATGAAACGGATCACCCGAGCGCGGCGAGAGCTAGCAAGAAAATTGAAGACCACGAAATCGCTAAAAAATCTGGAACAGATCGCAACTGCAACCACGGAGGTGGCCTGACATGTATCTGCGAAAACTCGATCAGGAAGACTGTAATGCACTGCTAACATGGTGGGGGTGGTTAGACGGTCACCGTGGTGATCGTGCTGTACTGCGGCGAGCCAGTTCGCCGGATGATGTGCTGTTGACTCCAGCCTTCGCTCACTTTCTGCAAAAAATGCCTGCCCGGTGGGTTGAGAACAATACAATCCGGTTGACGGATGCCGCCATGATTGCCGCTGTTGTAGCCAGGGTGAAAACCTCTGATGACAGAAAAAAAAGCTTTGCCACATCGTTGGCCAGTGCCAAGGAGGGCGGCAGCAAGGCAGCAATGAGTGAACTGCGCTTTCAGCAATTACAAAAAAGCCGTACCCCAGAAGAGTTTTTTTTACGCTTGTGTCGGGCGATCGATCTGTTGGGACGTAAAGTCAACATTATCTCAATGGCTGATGATGCCCTTCACTGGTTAAGCGAGAATCGTTTTGGTCCCGACAGCAAACCGGATAAACGCCTGGCGGTGCGCTGGGCCAGTGACTATTACGCCGCATTAAAAGACTGAACTCATAACGAACTGAGACATAACCAGCCTTTCAAGGAGCTTATCAAATGAACCGCTTTATTCAATTGCATCTTCTCACGTCTTATCCTCCTGCTAACCTGAATCGTGACGACTTGGGTCGCCCTAAAACGGCGAAAATGGGTGGCGTGGACCGCCTGCGAGTATCCTCTCAAAGCTTGAAGCGTACCTGGCGAACTTCCGAACTGTTCTGTCAGGCATTAAATGGGCAAGTGGGTACACGCAGCAAAATATTAGGCGTGAATATTTATAAGCAACTGGTTGACTCGGGGGTTGCTGAAAAGAAAGCTCAGGCATGGGCTAAGGCGATTGCAGGTCAGTTTGGAAAACTGAAAAAAGAAGATAAAAATGACCCCTATGCCGCATTTGAAATCGAACAACTGGTGCACATCAGTCCTTCGGAACAATTGAAAATCAGTTCTTTAGTCGAAACGTTGATAGCCGAGCAACGCGAACCCAATGACGAGGAGCTGAATATTCTGCGAAAGGACGAAATGGCGGTAGATATTGCCCTGTTTGGCCGAATGCTTGCCTCAAAACCATCTTTCAATATCGAAGCCGCCTGCCAGGTCGCTCATGCCATATCAGTTCATGGGGTGGTGATTGAAGATGACTACTTTACTGCTGTGGATGACTTGAACGATCACAGCGAAGATACTGGCGCCGCCCATATCGGTGAAACCGGTTTCGCCGCCGGGCTGTTCTACTCCTACCTCTGCATCAATAAAGAGTTGCTGATCAAAAATCTCAACGGTGACAGCGAACTGGCCAACAAGGCCATTGCCGCACTGGCGGAAGCTGCTATCAAGGTTGCACCCGAGGGTAAACAAAACAGCTTTGGCTCACGGGCCTATGCGTCCTATGTGCTGGCAGAAAAAGGTGATCAGCAGCCGCGCTCCCTGTCCGTATCTTTTCTGAAGCCTGTTGCCAGGAATTCTGAAAACTTTGGCGAAGATGCAGTAACAGCACTGGAAAAGCAGGTAGCCAATTTCGATAGTGTTTATGGCCCTTGCGCTGATGCCAGCTATTCCTTGAATGCTCTCAAGCCTGAGGGCACGCTGTCTGAACTGCTCGCCTTCGTAACGAAATAACTGCCAGGGAGATTCTCTATGGATTACTTGGTCTTTCGTCTCTATGGCCCTATGGCCAGTTGGGGAGAAATTGCTGTAGGGGAAGCGCGGCACAGCGCTTCTTATCCAAGCAAATCAGCAGTCTGTGGCTTGTTAGCTGCAGCGCTGGGCATAGATCGTAGCGAAGATGCGACGCATCAAGCGATCGCTGAGGGTTACCAACAGGCCGTTAAAATGGTAAGCAGCGGATCGCTGCTTAGAGATTATCACACGGCGCAGGCACCTGACGCTGCGGGCAAGTTTCGTTATCGCACGCGTCGAGATGAACTGATTCACGGCAAAGATCGATTGGGTACGATACTGTCCAACCGCGAGTATCGGGCCGATTCTCAGGCCATCGTTGCTCTGCGCACTAACAAAATCGCGCCCTATACGCTGTTGCAGATTCAGCAAGCCTTACTTACACCAGTATTTCACCTCTATTTGGGACGCAAGTCGTGCCCGTTGTCGGCACCGCTTGATCCGCAAATGGTAGATACGAACAATTTCAAATCGGCACTGGATAATTACTTGTCCAGACCGCTACTTTTCAGCGATTCCTCGTGGGATAGTGAAACACGCTGGCTGAAACAAGATCCGTTGGTGCGCTACTACTGGGAAGGTGTGCCTGAGGACTTCGCCTTGATGGAAGATGAGGACTTTAACCCCAATCATCTGCATAAGCTGATTCGCCACGACAAACCGTTGTCTCGGCAACGTTGGCAGTTTCAGTCACGCACCGAATATTTGTGGCTCGGTCAACAAAAGGATACACGCTAATGTACCTGTCGAGAATTCAGTTGAGTGAATCTATCGCTGAGTACTCTCAGCTTGGTAAACTATTGCAAAGCAACAATTACGGAATGCACCGCTTGCTTTGGGACCTGTTTGAGTCGAATGAACACGGGCGGTTTTTGTTTCGGGAAGAGAACAGTGCCGAACAATTAAGTACGCGGCGAAGTCTGCCTCTGTATTATGTATTGTCCACCACACCACCTAGGCAGCAATCACCTTTGTTTGATATTCAGATAAAATCTTTCGCCCCTGTATTACAAGCGGGAGAGACCCTGGGGTTCAAGTTACGCGCTAATCCCACGGTGGCGCGACGCGTGCCGGGCGCGAAAAACTCCCGCCGTCACGACGTTATCATGGATGCCAAGCGTCAATTTCTACATGCTGCCTGTAGCCAGCGCCAATTGCCACTATCCGGCAGCAAAGGTGATTTGAAAGCGGCACTTTTGGCGCACCCGGACTATGTTGGTAAAGCAGGTGGTAACCGGTTGGAGAATGAATTAAAGGAAGCTATTGCAACCGCCGATTGTCAATGGCTTGCTGACCGAGCCGGTAAGCATGGTTTTGCATTAAACGCCTTACAGGCAACCGGTTACCGTTGGAACGCCCTGCCGGAGAAAGGTCGAAATGCAGGTTTCAGCTCGCTGGATTACGAAGGTCTACTAACAGTCACAGACCCAGAGCGACTTGTGCAGGCTTTGAAGTGCGGCATTGGCCCTGCCAAAGCTTTTGGTTGTGGCTTGATGCTGATTCGCCGTGCTGACCTGTCATCTGCTGACGCCTAGGTTTGGCATGCATAGTAAGACATACAAACTCAAGGAAGAGCTCATGAAACAGAAACTACAAGTACTGGATCATACCATATCGACTACCGCCAAGAATGGCCTGGAATATATTTGCATCACTGATATTGCTAAATTCAAAGGCAGTGAAAGGGCCGCTCATATCATCGGCAACTGGTTGCGCAACAGAAATACGGTAGAATTTCTGGGCATTTGGGAGCAGCTCAACAACCCGGATTTTAAAGTCCTCGAATTCGAGGACTTTAAAAAACAGGCAGGGCTGAACAGCTTTACCCTGACCCCCAAGCAATGGATCGGGTCAACCGGAGCAGTCGGTCTCATCTCCAAAGCAGGCCGCTATGGAGGTACCTTTGCCCAGAAGGACATCGCTTTCGAGTTCGCCAGCTGGATTTCTGTCGAATTCAAGCTATATCTTATCAAAGAGTTCCAGCGGCTGAAGGAGCAGGAGTTCCAGCAGTTGGGTTGGGATATTCGGCGCAATCTCGCCAAAGTCAACTATATGATCCATACAGATGCCATCCGGGAAAATCTTATTCCGGAATCCTTGATATCTGCCCAGATCAATTATGTGTATGCCAGCGAGGCCGATGTGCTTAATGTTGCCTTGTTCGGTATAACCGCCAGGCAATGGCGAGATGCAAACCCCGGGGCAACTGGCAATATGCGGGATCATGCTAATGTCCATCAATTGCTATGTCTTGCCAAACTGGAATCCATGAACGCGTACCGCAGTCAGAGCGGTTGGTGCGGTTAAATGAAATCGCTATTCGCCAGATGCGAGCTCTGGTTCATGCCAAAAATCCGATGATGTTACAAAGCAAGGAGTAATCCGTGCCATTTATTCCTCTTAAACCAATTCCTATCAAAGACCGCAGCTCAATGGTGTTTGTTGGCATGGGTAGGATAGATGTCCGTGACGGAGCATTTTGCGTCGTTGATGAAGTGAATGGCGAGCGGATGTTGATACCAGTAGGCTCGCTTGCTTGTCTTATGCTGGAACCTGGCACTCGAGTGAGTCATGCTGCCATTAAGTTGGCTGCTCAGGTCGGAACTTTGCTGATTTGGGTGGGGGAAGCGGGAGTCAGGTTATACGCTGCGGGTCAACCAGGGGGCGCGAGATCTGACCGTCTCCTTTATCAAGCTCGACTGGCACTGGATGAGACATTTCGATTGAAGGTGGTGCGGAAAATGTTCGATCTCCGATTTGGAGAGCCTGCTCCCGAAAGGCGAAGTGTCGATCAATTGCGTGGCATTGAGGGTGCGCGGGTGAGACGTACCTATGAGTTGATCGCCAAGCAATACGGCGTGAAATGGACCGGTCGCCGATATGACCCAAAAGACTGGAGCAAGGGTGACACAATTAATCAGTGTATAAGTGCTGCGACTGCATGTTTGTATGGAGTCACTGAAGCCGCCATCCTGGCCGCTGGTTATGCGCCAGCTATTGGTTTTTTGCATACAGGTAAACCTTTGTCCTTTGTGTATGATATTGCTGATATTGTGAAATTTGAAGAGATTATTCCGCTGGCATTCAGGGTGGCAGCCAAGCACCCGGCACACCCTGATCGTGAAGTGCGAATTGGGTGCAGAGAGTTGTTTCGCAGTACGCGGCTACTCAAGCGCTTAATTCCCCTGATCGAGGAGGTCTTGTCAGCGGGAGACGTCGAACCACCAGAACCACCGGAAGGTTCCCAACCACCTGCCATTCCTGAACCAACTCATCTTGGTGACGCTGGCCACCGGAGTGGTTGACAGATGGCTATGGTGACGGTGGTGACTGAAAATGTCCCCGATCGGCTGAGAGGACGACTGGCCGTCTGGTTGTTGGAAGTGCGTGCTGGGGTTTATGTCGGCAGCGTGTCTAGACGTATCAGAGAGATGATATGGGAGCAGGTTGGCAAGCTTGCGGAGGACGGGAATGTCGTAATGGCCTGGTCTACGAACACTGAGTCCGGGTTTGATTTTGTGACATACGGGTCTAACCGACGAATGCCAATTGACCTAGACGGGTTACGGCTGGTCAAGTTCTCGCCATCAACGATCTGATGCCCTTGTTGTGGCAGAAATGTCATCTCATCCTCCTAATAATCAACAGCTAATTTCATCCGTTCGTATTCGGTAGAATTTTCTACGTCGAAATTGTTCTTTAACAACAAATAGATATAATTAGAGTGTTCCCCACATACGTGGGGATAAACCGGAATATGCACTTATTGCAAACATCCTTCGCACGTGTTCCCCACATACGTGGGGATAAACCGTAACCAGACCGAACTAGCCAGGTCGTGATTGCGTGTTCCCCACATACGTGGGGATAAACCGGTGATTGATGTCGAGGTAGCAGAGCGAACCGAGTGTTCCCCACATACGTGGGGATAAACCGAACGAAGGCGAAGACGACGGACAAGACAAGCTGTGTTCCCCACATACGTGGGGATAAACCGGCTTTCCGTTCACATCTGTGAAGCAGTAAGCGGTGTTCCCCACATACGTGGGGATAAACCGGTCAGAGACTGGGGCTTTATGTGTCCAGAAAAGTGTTCCCCACATACGTGGGGATAAACCGTGCTCGACCTAGCAATCAACGGCCCATCCCCTGTGTTCCCCACATACGTGGGGATAAACCGTACAGCGGAGTGCACCTGATGATGGCTGAGGGGTGTTCCCCACATACGTGGGGATAAACCGCGCAGGCGGCGGTTCTATCTATGCAGGTAACGGTGTTCCCCACATACGTGGGGATAAACCGTAAACCCACTCAACCCAGCAACACCGCCAGCAGTGTTCCCCACATACGTGGGGATAAACCGGATAAACGATGAAACTGTTAACCGTATTACTGGTGTTCCCCACATACGTGGGGATAAACCGCGTTTTAGAGCGAACGTCCGGCAGTGTTACGTGTGTTCCCCACATACGTGGGGATAAACCGCAAGGTGACGGCGCGCCTGATTGCTAGCCTTTGTGTTCCCCACATACGTGGGGATAAACCGTAATAACGGATAAATATGCGATCTATAACGGCGTGTTCCCCACATACGTGGGGATAAACCGTTTAGAGGTAGAATTTCGGAAGGAGTAGAAAAGTGTTCCCCACATACGTGGGGATAAACCGGCATATTCGAACAGTCGTCTGCGGGTCTGTGTGTGTTCCCCACATACGTGGGGATAAACCGCCAGACACTTTCCCTTCGGTACTGGTCGTAAGGTGTTCCCCACATACGTGGGGATAAACCGCTGCTATGAATGATCCTGATAGCTATGAGCACGTGTTCCCCACATACGTGGGGATAAACCGTTAAGAGCATCAATTCCTGATGACTCCGAAATGTGTTCCCCACATACGTGGGGATAAACCGGCATGGCGCTATGCTTCAGCCTGGTGGTTATTGTGTTCCCCACATACGTGGGGATAAACCGTCCGTATTTAGTAAAGGTCTATCGTCTAAAGCGTGTTCCCCACATACGTGGGGATAAACCGTTTGTTAGTCTTTTGGTATTCGATAACCTTTAGTGTTCCCCACATACGTGGGGATAAACCGGTTTAAAGATTATGAAAATCACAAGAAAAGAAGTGAGTTATAACTGAATCTGGTGTTCAGAGAGGTTGAAAAGAAGCGACGTATCTGGTTGATTTGTTGTCGCCAAACAAGTCAATCAACACGAGGAATACGCCGCTATGGACAAGAGTAACGTTGTTGGG